>Ga0315276_10000820_pt1 | contig 27246 bp, 24 predicted proteins | sample YL17G05_0_MG_FD_204542 | JGI IMG/M metagenome (GOLD analysis project Ga0315276, IMG submission 204542) | Sediment microbial communities from Yellowstone Lake, YNP, Wyoming, USA - YL17G05_0 | ecosystem: Environmental > Aquatic > Freshwater > Lake > Sediment | place: USA: Wyoming | collected... | reverse complement strand
TCTTGAATTCCGGCTGCAACGCCTCACCAAAGGCGATCGCTTTGGCTGCGATTACATGGCACAGCGGACCGCCCTGCATCCCGGGAAACACCGCCGAGTCGATAGCCTTGGCATAATCCTGTTTACACATAATAAAACCGGACCGCGGGCCACGTAGCGTTTTATGCGTGGTGCTGGTAACGATCTGACATACCCCGACAGGATCGGGATGCAGTCCTGTACAGACCAGCCCGGCAATATGGGCAATATCCGCCAATACCAGGGCATCGCACGTACTCGCTATTTCCGCGATCCGCTCGAAGTCAATTACACGGGGATAGGCACTGCCGCCGCAGACGATCAGTTTGGGTTTGTGTTCTTTGGCTAGGGCGTTCATTTGATCGTAGTCGATGGTTTCGGTATCGGCCTTGACGCCATAGCTCACAAAATTATAAAACTTACCGCTGAAGTTGACCCGAAAACCATGACTGAGATGCCCTCCGTGAGCCAGGTCCATCGCCAGAACAACATCACCTGGTTTCAGCACCGCAAAATACGCCCCCATATTGGCCTGCGTACCCGAATGAGGCTGAACGTTCGCGTGTTCGCAGCCGAAAAGCCGCTTGCACCGCTCGATCGCCAGTGACTCTGACTGATCCACGTGCTCGCAGCCGCCGTAGTAACGCTTACCAGGATATCCCTCAGCGTATTTATTGGTCAGACAGCTTCCAGTAGCCGCCATAACCGCCGGCGACGTATGATTTTCAGACGCGATCATCTCCAGCATACCCTGTTGACGCTGATGTTCCTTGCAGAGAATATCGTACATTTCCGCATCATTTTCTTCGAGATATTTCCAATAATCCAACATTTCATTCTCCTAAACCAAGTAGTTATATACTCATACCCATTGGGTATAAAATCGATCAGTTTGAATATTTTATATCACAAATTCTCAGAAGCAAGCTTTACTTTTAGAAGATTGCTTGTGGTAAAAAATATCATGATTATCAGTATCGGAACTGCTGGCAAAAAATACCGTGTGTCTGTACTTACAATCAAACTGCCCAAAAGGAAAACAAGAACAAAAAATATAAGGGATAACAATTCGCCCGGTATATTTTCCCTTCGCTTCCAAAGTGGATAGAGACAAAAAACCGAGCTTACTAAAAGAAAAGAATTAGGCACCATATAGAAAAGAGTGTGAGGTCGCTGGTATTTGTAAGTGAACGGATAATCATACCACATTCGGCCAATATTGGCGGCCATATTAAAGAGATATTTCCCCGGATAACGACGGATATTTGAGAACGACTTTTCTTTCAAAAATTCATCCTGCTCAACATAGTTTAACCCTGATATCTTCTTAAATATCTCTCGGTGCTGATGCAGCCGTTCATCGTCAAAAACTCTTCGTGGGTCCACATAAGACCCGTACTCCTGTGCATAAGGTGTAGTCATCCAGTAAAGCATCAGGCCTCCGGAGTTCGCCCAGTAAAAGAATTTCCCGGTCAAACAATAGGTATAAGCCAGATAAGGCAGGCAAAAAAATAACGAAACCCCATAAATTAAAATCATCTTGCGACACGAAATGCTCCATCGCAGCCGTAGTATCGAGACTATCAAGGCAAAAGTAACCACATATGCAAAGAAAATCTTTGTTAGAATTAAATATCCTCCGAAAAGACCTGCCGCCAAAATGTAACGGTATCTGCCATTGCGAAACCCTTTTACAACAAAAAAACAGAAACCTGCTATCAGGAATATCGCCAGAGGCTCGGTCATAAGTTTCGTCATTTCAACTAAAAACGGACCATACATCCCAAGTACATAAGAACCTAATAAAGACATTCCAGGCGACATATATTCACGCAGAGTGAAATAGACAAAGCAAATAGCAACCCACAACAGTATCGGATTCAGGAATTTAGCCCACCATAACGGCACATCAGCAACGGCAAAGGGTGTCAAAAGTAATGGATATCCCGGACCGCTGTACAGAAAAAGACTATCGCTGGGAGCGTAGAACCCTTGGCTGAGATTTTTCGCATGCTGTGCGTACCGCAATTGGTCATGATCTAGCTTCTTCTCAACGCACACAACGCACACAACCATATAGAAAATGAAAATAGGAAGTAACTTCACCAGAATTTTACATTTCATCTTAGATTCCGTAAGTAAACAAAGTCACACAACTAAGTCTTCCAGTTTAGCCATAATATCAAAAGCTTTCTTGAATTGCAACCATTTGTTTTTCCACATTATCCGGCCCCTGGAATTGCTTCTACAAATCCAAGGTGCCTGACATGCTCAGGAATTTCACGGAATAGAATTGTCAATAACGATATTTTTGCATAGAATATGATGTTATGAGCGATTTTGATATTTCCAATGCCGACCAGATTGCCGCTGATCTGACTCCGCTTATCAAGGGAGCCGTTCGTGCCGATCGGCTGGCACGGGCCATGTACAGTACCGATGCCGGCATTTACCAGATTACACCGCTTTGTGTCGTACTGCCTGCCTGTCCTGAAGATATCGTTCAGGTGGTTTCTTACGCTGCCGGCCGCGGTATCCCGGTCATACCCAGAGGCGCCGGCACCGGCCTGGCTGGCGAATGCCTGGGCGACGGCATCGTTATGGACCTCAGCCGCTTTATGAACCACGTGATCGAGATAGACCGTGACGCCAATGAGGTAACTGTCCAGCCCGGCTTGGTACTTGAGCAGTTGAACCGCCGCTTGGCCCCGATCGGCAGGCAGATCGGTCCCGACCCCGCCAGTGGCAACCGCGCCACGATAGGCGGCATGATAGGCAACAACGCTACCGGCGCTCGTTCTCTGAAATATGGTTATACCGGCGATCATCTAAAGCGTTTACATATTATTTCCGCTCAGGCCCAGGCCCTGGAATTGTCAGCCGACTCAATTTATGCGCACCCAACCGACCAGCCGACCCAATGGGCCATCGCCGTCCATGATTTACTAAGCAAAAGTCAGGATTTGATCGCCCGCGTCAAACCACGCTGTGATCGTAACGGCAGTGGCTACAATATCTATCCCGCACTGAAAAATGATAGCGTTGATTTACTTCAGTTGATTGCCGGTTCGGAAGGAACCTTGGCCGTAGTCTCACAGGCAACCTTGGCGATGGTGGAACTGCCGCCGGTCAAGGTCTTGTTACAGGTCAATTTTGACTCGCTCGCCGCGATGGCCCGCGCGATACCATCCATATTACCACACAACCCTTCCACCTGCGAGTTGATGGACGGCCAATTATTAACTTTGGCGCGCGATGCCTATCCCCAATATCACGATGTTCTCCCTGACGCGGTGGCATCATTGCTGGTCGAGTTTGACGGCGCCGACGAAGCTGCCGTGGTCAGCCAAATGCGACAAACCCATAAAATGCTCCGCCAACTGCCCCCATCGGCACGGCCCGCCGACACCCACGAAATTATCGACCCTGCTTTACAGAGCCGTGTCTGGACGGCGCGTAAAGCAGCCACTCCCCTGCTGTTTCGCAACAAAACTGCCGCTCAGCCGATCCCCGTAATAGAGGATGTTGCCGTTGACCCATCTCAGTTGGCCGAGTATCTCTATGGCCTCGACCGCATTGCCCGGCGATTAGGCGTTCCAATGGCTTATTATGGCCACGTCGGCCATGGCCAGTTGCACCCTCGCCCGTATCTCGATCTTCACAAACCTGACGATGTAAAAAAAATGCGACGGTTGGCCGAGGAGGTCTTCAAACTTGCCTGGTCGCTCGGCGGCACGATAAGCGGCGAGCATGGCGAAGGACTGGTAAGGGTCTCATTCGTCGAAAAACAGTACGGTTCCGAAATGTACCAACTGTTCCGCCGCATCAAACAGACATTCGATCCGAACGGCGTTCTCAACCCCGGCAAAATCATCAACGACGACCCCGACGTTATGGTCAAAAATCTGCGTTTTTCCCACACCCCCATCCGGGCCGCCAAAACCACAAACCTCATTTTCCACGGCGACGAGTTGGCTCGCGAGACCGAACAGTGCAACGGCAACGGTTTGTGTCGTTCTTTCGATCCGCTACTGACGATGTGTCCGATATTTCGCGCCACCGGCGACGAAGACGCCGCCCCGCGAGCACACGCCAATCTGATGCGCCACTGGCTCAGCGGCCTGTTCGACGAGAATATTATGCAAAGCGACGATTTCAAGCGAACCGTCGATTTATGCGTTAATTGTAGAATGTGTGCCATTGAGTGCCCATCGCTGGTCAATATTCCCAAGCTCATGATAGAGGCACGCGCCGAATATGTAAAAAAGCACGGCCTGACCAAAGCCCAGTTTATCCTCACCCGTAGCGAACTCATCAGCCGCATCGCTGCTGCCCTGGGCCCATTGGCCAATCTGTTCACGCAGCCCGCCTGGTGCAGACGTGTTATGGAATGGACCCTTGACCTTGACCGCCGCCGGGTCATGCCGAAATTTGCCTGGCGATCCAATATCGACAAACTCCACCGCTATTGGCAGCGACAGGAACCTATACGCAGCCCCGTGGACAAGGTTGCCTATTTCCTCGACCTTTACGCCACGTATAATGATCACGAGCTGGGCCGTGCCGTAATGGACGTCTTAAGGCACAACAATATCGAAGTTCTCATTCCCGGCCAGGTAGCTGTTTCCGCCCCAGCCATCAGTTACGGCGACCTGGATTATGCCCGCCGAGCTGTGCGATTCAACGCACGAAACCTCGCCTTAGCCGTAGCCGCCGGGTACAAGATCGTATGTTCTGAGCCGACCGCCGCCTTATATCTCAAACAGGAATACCTCGACATAACCGACGATAAAAACACCCGCTTGGTCAGTGAAAACACCTACGAGCTTACCGACTACCTCGCCGGCCTGCACCGTCAGGGACGATTGCGACAAGATGGTTTCAAAAAACTGGACCTCAAATTAGCGTATCACAAACCATGCCATTACCAGGCTCTGAAAATCGACCACGGCACAACTTATCTGCTGTCACACATCGACGGCTTGCGGATAGAGCATCTGCCCAATAGCTGTTGTGGTATCGCCGGAACGTTTGGTTTTCAAAAGAAAAATTTCGACCTATCAATGCGAGCCGGCGCCCCAATGCTCGATCTACTCCGTCAAAGCGACGCCGATTACGGCCTGACCGAGTGCTCCACATGCAAAATGCAGATGGAACTGGCCACCGCGAAAAAAACCATCCACCCCATAAAAATACTGGCCCAGGCCTATGGATTATTATAGGTTATGGTATAATCTACCATTGTTTTGAGAGAGGTTATCATGAGCGAACAAACGCACGAAGCGGTTTTATGGGAGCCATTGGAAGATCAAGTGGTCCAATGCGGATTATGCAACTTTCGCTGCCGGATCAAACCCGAAAACTTAGGCATTTGCAAGGTCCGTCGCAACATCGGCGGCACCCTTTATTCCCTCAACTATCATCGCGTTTGTTCCACTGCCGTTGACCCGATCGAGAAAAAACCGCTGTTCCATTTCCAACCTGCTCGGCATAGCTTTTCCATTGCCACTGTCGGCTGTAATTTCCGTTGCGAGTTCTGTCAGAATTGGCAGATCAGCCAGTATCCACGTATGCACGACGAATTGCTCGGCCAGTCCCACCTGCCGGACCAGATCGTCAACGCCGCCATCAGTCACAGGTGTGCCAGCATAGCCTACACCTATACCGAACCGACGATCTTCATGGAACTGGCCGCCGACTGCAGCAGATTAGCCAGACAAAAGGGCCTGGCCAACGTATTTGTCAGCAACGGTTACATGACCATTGAGGCGATCGACTACGCCAAAGACTTTCTCGACGGCATCAATGTTGACCTCAAGTCATTTAGTGAAGTTTTTTATCGTGACGTCTGCAAGGCCCGCCTTGCCCCTGTTCTTGAGACCCTCCGTTACATTGCCAATCACACTGACATCTGGCTGGAGGTAACAACCCTGGTCGTCCCCGGCCTAAACGACTCCGACGACGAACTGAAGCAAATCGCCGCTTTCATCGCCGACGACCTTGGACCTCATGTCCCCTGGCACATCAGCCGATTCCACCCCAGTTTCGAAAAGACAGACACCCCCCCCACCCCACAGCAAACGCTCGAACGCGCCTGCCATTTCGGCAAAGACGCCGGCCTGCACTACATTTATGTCGGCAACCTGCCTGGTTCCGGCATGGAAAGCACCCACTGCCACCAATGCGGCCAATTGCTCATCGAACGTCTCGGCTATCAGATCGGCCGGTACAATTTACTCAACGGCGCCTGTCCCGGCTGCGGCACCAAACTTCCCGGTTTCGGACTCGAACCGATCCAGTTCTAACCTCAAACTGAACTCACCCACGACCTGACCCTACTCCACCGACAGCCTTAGAGGCTTAGGATTGTCAACCATCCCAGCCGGACGACAACCCTTACCCGGCTGATGCCAATCACCGATATTCACCCGCGCCTTTTCCGCCAGTCCCGTAAGCCGTCTTACCACATCAGGATATTGCTCAATCACATTATGTTTTTCACCGATGTCGGCTTCCAGATCGTACAACGCGCCGGAAAACTCGAATGGAACACCTTGCCAGCCATGCTGTTTAGCCTTTAGCGGCAGATGCAGTTTCCATTTACCTGATCGCACCGCGTGCAACTGACTCTTAAAGTAATAGCAAAACATCTTATATGGTGATTTAGCCCTGCGCCGACCGGACATCAACGGCCAGATATCCTTACCATCGATAACCCGATCGCTCGGTGCTTTTGCACCGGCCAGTCGCGCCAGCGTTGGCAGCAGGTCCATTGTCGTCGATATCTCATCACAACTCGTCCCCGCCGGTATTTTACCCGGCCAACGCATAACACACGGCTCACGCATACCGCCTTCCATTGTAGTGGACTTCCCACCCGAAAGCGGCTCATTGCTTGCCACCCTCCCGATTCCTCCGTTGTCGGAGGTAAACACCACCAGCGTCTTATCGTCGATCCCCAGTTTTTTCAGTGCCGTCAGTATCTGCCCTGTGGACCAATCGAGTTCCTCCACCACATCGCTGTATTGCCCATGCGGTGATTTATCTTTGAATGCAGGGCTGGTATGCCACGGTAAATGCGGCATAGTATGCGGCAGATAAACGAAAAACGGCTTATCTTTATTATCTGTAATAAATCGGATCGCCTCTTCCGTATATCGCTGCGTTAGCATATCCTGATCGACCGGAGCCTCGATCACTTTTTCGTTACGCATCAACGGCAGCGGCGGATTACCACCTCGCCCCATATCGTTACTATAGGGAATACCGAAGTAATAATCGAACCCCTGACGATTCGGAAGAAACTCCGGCTGATCGCCCAGATGCCATTTACCGATACACGCTGTCACATAACCTTGTTGTTTGAGCACTTCCGCGATTGTGATTTCTTTCGGATTGAGACCCTTTTTATCAACCGGGAAGAGAACATAAAACCCTTTATAGTTCTCATCCAAACCCACCCGAATCGGATAGCACCCGGTCATCAGGCTCGATCGTGACGGAGAGCACACCCCGCTGGTAACATAAAAGCTCGTAAAACGCATACCTTCCTGGGCCATCCGATCGATATTAGGAGTACGGTTCTTTTCCGACCCGAAACAGCCGATATCCCCATATCCCAGATCATCACAGAATATAATAATAAAGTTCGGTTTTTCCCTGGAAGCTCCCCCATTCCCCAACAGCCCCCCACACCCCGGCAAAGCCGCCGCCGCCGCACCCAATCCAACCGTTTTCAAAAAATCACGGCGTTTGTACTTATGTTCGCTCATATCTATTTCCCTGTTATTCTTAACAATACCATCTTTTTTGAGCCATTCCTGCCCATCTCAACGCCAAACCTATATATCCACACTGAATGAAAATGCCAGGTGGTAAAAGTTATATTTACATAAATCACAAGGTTTTATGATTGGCCCTGCCATGTGCAACGATGCGCGTTTAGTATAACCAACCGTCAAACCCTTTCCAAGAAAATTTATCCCCCCCATCTACTCACCAACCAACCGTCCCACCAACTCACCGCCTGCGTAAAAAAACTGCACGAAGTGACAGAAGGAATATCAATCCAGGAGTTTTTGTCTTGACAGTTGTATTTCGATACATTACCGTAATCCCAGACTGTTTATTTGCTGGCAAAGTTATGTGGAGAACGATTTTGGGCCGATAACGATGCTGACGAAAATTGCAGCCGTTCGTAGTAAAAATGAATTTTTAGAGGTTCCCAGAAGTTTTTGCATGAGGAGACAGAATGAATTCTCGCGAACGCTTACAGAAAACCATAAACCATGAGCAGGTCGATCGAGTGTGCGTGGATTTCGGATCGACACACGTGACTGGCATCACCGCCGGCGCCTTGACCCGGCTTCGACAAGCGGTGCTGGGCGACAAAGATTATCGAGTCAAGATCATAGAGCCTTACCAGATGTTGGGCGAAATTGATGACGAGTTGATGGAAGCACTGGGTATTGACGTGATGGCGGTATTGATGCCGAGGACCATGTTCGGCTTCGTAAATACCGACTGGAAGCCGTTTACTATGTTCGATGGCACGGAGGTTTTGGTTCCCGGACAATTTAATGTTACCCCGGCCCCGGGCGGCGGCTGGTACATGCACCCACAGGGTGACACCTCGGTTCCTCCCAGCGGCCACATGCCGAAAGATGGTTTTTATTTCGATGCTATTTGCCGCCAGGAACCTATCGAAGAGGAAAAGCTGGACCCGGCGGATAACCTCCAGGAGTTTGGCTTGCTCCGTGATGAGGACATCCAACTTCTGGTAGAGGCAGCCGGGCGGGCAGAAAAAAAGGATAAAGGCTCTATCATCAGTACGCCCGGAACCTCTTTTGGCGATATCGCTTTGGTCCCGGCGATGTGGATGAAACGGACCAAGGGAATTCGAGAAGTGGAAGAATGGTATGTCTCGACGATAGCTCGCAGGGATTATGTATATAAGGTGTTCGAAGGTCAGTGCGAAATTGCGATCAAGAATCTGCAGCTTTTAGCTGGGGCGATAGGCGACAAGGTACAGGCCGCCTTTACCACCGGCACGGATTTCGGCACCCAGTCTGGACCCTTTATCTCACCGCAGGCCTACCGCGATTTATTTATGCCCTTTCATAAGACTGTCAACGAATACATTCATAAGCATACTAATTGGAAAGTTTTCATTCATTCCTGTGGAGCCGTCTATGATTTAATTCCTTATTTTATCGAAGCGGGTTTCGATATCTTAAACCCCGTACAATGCTCCGCTGCCGGCATGAACCCGAAACGACTTAAAAAAGAATTCGGCCGGGACCTGGTCTTCTGGGGAGGTGGCGTGGACACCCAAAACACTCTACCTTTTGGAACGCCTGGCGAAGTCTATAAAGAGGTACGCGAGCGGATAAATATCTTTGGCAATGACAGCGGCTTTGTTTTCAATGCCATCCACAACATTCAGGCCAATGTTCCAGTAGAAAATATGCTGGCCCTGTTTCGTGCCATCAAGGATAGCGGCAGGTAATCGATGCTTGTTTGTCCAACTTAACAAAAGCAATGAAATATGAATAAATCAAAAACCTTGAACCCTCCGGAAAATGAAAAGGGCAGCATGTTTTATGTCGCTTTTACCTGTATGGTGGCGGCGTTAGGCGGCCTTCTATTTGGCTATGATACCGCTGTAATTTCTGGCGGAATCGGTTTCCTGATAAAACGTTTTGAGCTTGATCCCGCTCAGGAGGGCTGGGCCGCCTCCTGTGCCTTGATAGGCTGTATTATAGGTGTAGCCATTGCGGGAACTTTAAGTGATCGGTTGGGACGAAAAAAGGTGCTCATACTCTCAGCAGTCATGTTCCTGGTTTCAGCTTTAGGTACCGCCCTGCCGCGCACTCTGGAGGAATTCATAATATTTCGAATTATCGGAGGCTTTGGAGTAGGAGCAGCCTCCATGACCTCACCAATGTATATCGCTGAGATCTCCCCTGCCAGGATAAGAGGCCGAATGGTTTCAGTAAACCAGTTTGCGATCGTCTTCGGTATGCTGATGGTATATTTCGTGAATTACTTCATTGCCGCTCAGGGCAACGAAGAGTGGAACGTGCAGTTCGGCTGGCGATGGATGTTTGGCTCCGAAGCAATTCCCGCCCTCCTTTTATTAATCCTGTTATTTCTGGTTCCAGAGAGTCCACGTTGGCTTACTAAGCAACAACGTAGCGACGAAGCCCTGGCGATTCTTTCACGGGCTGATGGTGCTGACCATGCCAGGCACGAACTGGCGGCCATCCAGGATGCCATTACACATGAAAGCGGCTCCATTGCTCAATTGTTAAAGCCGGGCATGAGGATAGTACTGATAATAGGAGTAGTCCTCGCCGTTTTGCAGCAGGTTACAGGTATAAATGTATTTCTTTACTACGCACCGGAAATTTTTAAAAAACTGGGCACCGGTTCCCATATCGCTCTTCTCCAGACTATCGTGGTAGGTGCGGTGAATCTGTTATTCACAATAATCGCCATCTGGACCGTAGATCGACTGGGACGCAAACCACTGATGATTATCGGCTCAGCGGGAATGGGGATCGCGTTAATGGCGATGGGTTTGGCTGTCTATTATCAAAAGACTGAACTTTGGGCATTGATTTTTATATTGGGCTATATCGCCTGTTTCGCTCTTTCCGTGGGGCCGGTAACATGGGTTATCCTTTCGGAAATCTTCCCAACTAAAATTCGTGGCAGAGCCATGGCAATTGCTACCGTTTGCCTCTGGGCGGCTAATTATGTGGTTTCGCAAACATTTCCCATGATGAACAAAAATGAATGGCTGGTGGACAAATTCCATCATGCTTTCCCGTTTTGGATTTACGGCCTTTTTTGTGTCGTTCTGGTAGTGTTTGTCTGCTTGTTCGTCCCGGAAACCAAGGGAATATCTCTCGAGCAGATTGAAACCATCTGGAAGCGGCAGCCCTCGAAAAAAGAGCTATAAAGAAAATTATTATGTTTAACTTGACTTTCGCATGACAATGCAATTAGTGTCTGCCCCCTTTAATTCTCAAGGGAGCCACAGAAGAATACTCCTTAAAACAATATTCCAGAAGTTCACAATCCCGGCATTGCAGGCGGAAACGGCCGTTACAGTTTTCCACAATCCCAATTCTCGATAAGGCGAAATCATATTTGACAGGGTCAGCCGGCTCGATCTTCCTGAAGCTGTTGGTGATCTCCACGGCTGTTGCCAGGGAAACGCTCTTGCGGCTGTAGAGGCCCAGAATTTTACATAGCCTGGCTATATGAACATCGACCGGCACGATCAGCTTTGCTTTATCGACCGATTTCCACAGCCCCGTATCGACATCATCATCACGCACCATCCATCGCAAAAAAAGATTAAGCCTTTTGCATGCGCTTCCCTTGGCGGGGTCGGCAAGCAGGTGTTTGAGATTTTTGCCGGCGGGGCTACTATTGCTATCATAGCCGGCGGTCAGCGAATTACAAAATTTTGACATCGCCGGAATAATATCTTCATCGCGAGCACTGTAACCTGCTAAAAAAAATTCTTCCAGACAGGCGAAGCTTTCTAAAACACGCTGCAGTGACTTGAGCAAATGCGAAATATCTCGGCCGGTGGCAAAGCGATGTTTAAAACTTTCCAGGCACTGACTTTTTTCCGCATTAAAATTCAGCACATATTCGAAAGGGCTTTTGCCCATGCGGCTTAAAAGATCGGTCAGACTTTTTTCGATCTGCTCCACCCGGCCATAGGCAAGAGCAGATGCCAAAAATGCTGCGATTTCCATATCGGCGGGCATGGAGTAACGATATACGAACTGTAAAGGATCGGGAGGTATGAACTTTCTATGGTTATATCTGCGGTAGAGCTTTTCACATATATCCTTTATATGAGAAATTTGTCTATTCACCGCATATTGCCTTTTGTATAGATAATCACTTGTTATTCTCGACTATCCTGCCATCCACCAAATATATTATCCGCTTTGCCTGCAGACCTAATTTCTGGTTGTGCGTTGCCATAATTATTGTCAACCCTTCTTCATTAAGTTGCTTAAAAATGCTTAAAATCTCTTGTGAATTTTCTATATCAAGGTGCCCGGTCGGCTCATCAGCTAACAGGAATTTTGGTTCAGTCGCCAATGCTCTTGCAATCGCCACTCTTTGTTTCTCCCCACCTGACAACTGTTTCGGTAAATGGTTAACACGGTGTGCCAGGCTGACCTTTTCCAAAAGTCTGATTGATTCTTTTGGTTTTTTCTGAATACCCGCAAAATATAAAGTGAGCTGGATATTTTCGAGAGCAGTCAAACTCGGTATGAGTGAAAAGTCCTGAAATATAAAGCCAATCTTTCTTCGCCTGATATTTACCAATCTGCTTTCTTTCATCTTAGATACGTCATTGCCTAAAATTTCAAGCTGACCACTTGTAATGCTATCCAGACAGCCCACCATATCCAGAAGGGTTGTTTTGCCTGAACCTGAAGGTCCCATTATCGAAACAAACTCCCCTGAACTTATTTCCAAATCAACGTTGTTAACAGCCGCTATTTCCTCAGCAGAAAGTTTATAAACTTTTGTTAACTTTTCCGCTTTGACAATTAACTCACCCACTTATTATTCTCCTGTCCTGATTGCTTCGACCGGTCTCATTGATGCCGCTCTCCATGCCGGATAAATACCGGCGATGATTCCCAAAATTATAGCGCCAATAAAAGCCACAAATAAAAGTCCAGGCTTAATCAATACCAGTTGGCCGCTTGGGGCGTAAGGTAATACCATTTTTATAATATGCTCTACGAGGCCGCTGCCTGACAATGCCAGAATACTGCCTAAAATTCCTCCAAGACTGCAAACAAGGATTGTCTCCATCCAAACAAGCCTGAAAATATCCATCGCAGAAGCTCCAATAGCCTTCATAACCCCAATCTCTCGTGTACGTTCAAATATCGACATCAATATCGTATTAACAACTCCAATGACCGCGATGAAAATGGCAATAACGGCAACGGAATTTGTCATAACTTTTGCCGATGAGATGAGATTGAGAATGGTTCCTCTGACCTGTGCCATACTGATTATCTGAATTCCGGGTTCATTGTATAAGTCCTCCTCAAAACTACCGATTTCCTGTATGTTTTTGAGTTTTATGCCGACACCGGTTAATTTGTCTGGAAGGGAAAAAATCTGTTGTGCAGTCTTAAGAGGCAGGAAAACAATGCCGTCATCTTGTGTGCCTGATCTTTCAAATATACCAATAACAGTCAGAACTTTATTGACATTCGGAACAAATATCTTGTCACCTACCAGACGTTGTTCGACCTCGGCAGCTTCGTAGCCCATGATTACTTCCTCTGCCGTTTCGCTGGTAAACCATTGGCCGGATTTAAACTTAACCCATGGCTTAAGCTCCAGATATGATTTGATAATGCCCATATACATGACAAATCCGCCCTGGCCGTCCAGTCTGTCCGGGTCGTACACGGTTGAGACCAATTGCGGTGTTACCTTGTCAATGCGAGTATCGCCACGTATCTTATCGTAAATATCCTTCTCCATATACCTGAGGCCTCCTCCTCCTTTGAGCATCATCGTTGCCGCTTCGTATGGACAGCCTTTTGCCGTTATCAGAAGTTGATAGCCCATCTTATCAATGTTGCCGGTTAAAGATTCCTGGTAGCCTCTGTCAAAGCCCATCAAACTCACCAACACAGCAACAGCAATGGCCACTCCACCAATGGTAAGAACCGAGCGAATTTTTTTTCTTTTCAGGTTTTTGTATGCAATTGAGATGATATTCACTTTACTTCAACTCCCATTCCAGTGATTATTGGCTGATTATCACGCAATGACACCTTACCTTCAACCGTCACTTCCTTACCGATTTTCTGGGGAATCGCAAAACCGGAAGGATTGAGATCAACATAGATTATCCCCGCATTTTCCTTAACTTCAAACCAACATCCTGACGGACATTCATTTATGATCTTGCCCTGGACAGTCACGGTTTTGCCTTCAAGATCGGCTGGGGTTTTTAGTATCACATCTATCTTTGTGAGTGTGTGGTTGAGGATTTCCTGCCCATATTTTTCTTCATCCTTCCGATCACAGCCCGAAAGTGCCAGCATGAGACTTAAAACTGAAGTGATAAGCCATATCTCATTGTTTTTGCTTTTTATCTTCATTTTTTGTTTCCTTTCCATCTTTGTTTATATTTTCTTTTTTATTTTTCTTTTCGTCAGAGTAGAAATACTTGTCATATCTGTCTTTCAATTTAAACTTATCATGAAGAATTAAATTCTTTTTTATCCCGCGTAAAGTAGCGAGGTAATCTTCAGCACATTTTTTACTTGGGTCTTCTATTTTTTTCTTCAGGTCCTTGGTGTAAAAATCAGCTAAACTCAGGCCGACAAACCGCTTTGTAAACTCTTTATCTTTAAACTTTTTGGATTCCGGCGAAGTTATCTTCTGATAGTAACAATCTACGATTACACCGTTCGGATCTGTTGCGAGAATAAGCTGAATTCCTCCATACATTCCTTTCTGGTTTACGCCGTGCACATATCCTATCGTCTGTTTCTTTTCCAAAACAGTATAATATGCGTATGGCACATCTATCGACTCATACGTGGGTTCAAGCTTATCCTTGAGTTTGGTTTCAATTTCCTTTGCTAATTTCTCCCCGCCATGGTCTTCGATCGTGATAAATTCAGTTTTGTAATTTGTCACCTTTGGAAACAGACGCTTTATGTCGCGATCAGGATCGTTCAAAGTGCACCCTACCGCAGCATATAAATTTCCCGGACCGCCAAGAGCTATCAGAATTATCAAAACAGTTTTCTTGTACATTTTAGTTTCCCTCACAATCCAAAATAATAAAACTGGAGTATTATCATCTTGTCCTGGTCACTACTTGAATAAATATCATGGAAATAACCTAAACTTATAGTTGTTTCGGTATTAATTTTATATTCAACAATCGGCGAAAGTGTCAAGTCTCGAGTATTTTTCTGGTCCCAGTCATTTGACCAGTACAACGTCTGCATTTTTAACCTCAGGTTTTGTAGTTCCGGAACTGTATAACCAAATTCAGCCAGCCCCCCCGCAACTGTTGTACCGTCGTTGTCACCGGCTGCTATCTCAGCTTTAAAGTCTAAAAGTCCTAATTGGCATTGAAAATCTACTCCTATTCTTTTTTTTCTTATGCTTTCATCACTTACCAATTCTGGTGCTGGAATTGTCCACGATTGGCTGCTTGCTAATATTTGCCCGTACAGAAAAGAAAGACCAAGCTGGGTATCTTTTGGTTGCGGTGTACTTATTCTTCCTGTTAAAAGAAAGCTGCCGTCTTCTCTACTTATCTCCATGCCTGAGCCAAGCTGAGCAGCAAGTTGGTAATCGTAATTTCCAAATAATCCTTTATATGCAAGGCCCCAATCCTTCTTAAAGCCTATGTTTTTAGAAGCAAGGGTCTGAAGCAGAGTTCCATGTGTGTCCAAAACAGGTTCAAGGCCGAATGCTGGGTCGAAATGTCCTAATCTGATTGATTTGCCCAATCCCAACTTGTATTCAAGCCAGGCATTATGAAATTCGACTTCAAAGGCGTCGGAACTGTTCTGGCTGCAATCATAAGCCGTCCGCATCTGAAGATCCAACGTAAGGAAATCGCCATATTCATCGGAGAATTTTTTATAGTATTCAAACCCGATAGAATTCTTAAGCTCATCGTCTTTTTTGCCAACCCATTGGTCTCTGTCAGAATAGCCGCCAATAAGGATGGCTTCTTTGTAAAAATTATCAGCCCGGACAATTTCCTGGGACAGACTTACAATAATATATGCTAACACCAGGATGTGACATTTTCTCGTAGCCATACTTTATTTGCTCTGTGTTTGATTTGCCAAACCCATGGCGATGTCTATATAAACATTCTACAACATGTTTACCCACTACCAAGAATCGCTGCCTTAAACTCTTCAAAACCCATCTTTTCTATCATGGCGCCTAATCTTTGACTTGGCTTCGCATTGGCTTTGTAGTATTCGATAATCGTGTCGATTAGCTCAACTGCCTGCTCGGTTGTTAGGTCTCTGGTCAGCTCCTGTGAAAGCCGGGGCCTGCTTCCACCATTGCCTCCAACAAGCAACCTCCAGCCATTTTTCATCCCAACAAGCCCGATATCTTTGATGCAGGTTTCAGCGCACTGGTTTGGACAGCCACTCACGCCCATTTTGAGCTTACCCGGCAACTCCAGTCCGTGGTATTTCTCATCGAGTTTCATACCAAGTGTCAGACTGTCCTGCATACCGCGTTTGCAAAATGTTGTTCCAGGGCATGCTTTAACGCTTCGAACACAAAGGCCAATTGCCGCACCGGGTGACATGCTCAGATCGGCCCACACATTATCGACATCCTCTTCTTTAATGCCGACCATTGCTATCCTTGCGGCACTGGTGATTTTTAGTGCGGCCGCTTGGTACTTTTCAGATACATCAGCAAGTTTCCGTAATATCTCCGGACTGACAACTCCGCATGGAATATGTGGTGCTATTGCGTATGTCTGCTTATCACGCTGAATAATTACTCCTTTATCGCCGTCTTCTAACATATTTACCTGCCTCTCTATAGAAACACTAAAGCTCTATGGTATCGATTGATATAAATTTTTCCATCTTGCGATGTGCCCTTGTTCATCTGCCTGATCTTTTTCAATCACTTTGCGAGTGTCTTCATCCCAGTTGACATTATGGAGAAGTGCGTCATAGTGGCTGACAGCTTTTGATTCGACCCAGATGCCGGTCCTGAGAATCGCTTTTGTGCCTAAAAATCGGGAAATGAATCCAAACGCAAGACCAACAAGCCAATATAGCCATCGTAATTTGCTCGGCTTCCATCCATATTCGAACAGCTTGACCTGGAAGTCTTGATAATGGACCATCTCATTGCACATGGCTGCGATCAACTGGCGATCCAACTCATCTTTGCTGCGGGTAATCTGGAATTTATATATCGTCGATGCCATAAGCTCCAGCGTATGCAGTGCGAGAAGCCCTTTTCTTATGGCTGCCAGTCTTGCCGTGTCCATATCCCGGCCTCTAATCTTGAAATCGTCGTTGTGCATTTGAGGTCGTATTATGGAAATATCATAGTTCGGTTTATCCAGAGATTTTTGGTTAGACACTCCACGTTTCCTCCGAGGCAATCGAGTAAAATTACTGATATTACCTAATGCTTATATCTTACAACAACCAACAGAGCCTTTGGCTAAGCCACACTTGGGGCATTTTTCGGCGTCAGGCTTGCAGCACTTATCGGAACCTTTAGTTTCACCGCACTTGGCGCAAAGGGTGACGTCGCCTTTACTGAAATCGACACCCTGGCAGCAGGCCGTGGACCCTTTGGCCAAACCGCAACCGGTGCACTTTTGAGCATCCGGCGCACAACATGTGTCACTGCCTTTGACTTGGCCGCACTTGGCGCACAAGGTAACGTCTGGTTTGGCTGCCGCTTTCTTTTCGCAACCAACAACAGACAACAATCCAACCAACAACAAGACAGCACAACTGAAAACTATCCACTTTCTCATAATACACTTCCTTCCTGAACTTAGACAAAAGCTACCGTTACCACACAACATCAACTTGTCATTCGTAACTAAGGTTTTGCAATATTAAGTCTGGTAATTATCAGGCAGGTTCGAATTCGTCTTTGCCGGCGCCGCATTCGGGACAGATCCAATCGTCGGGAAGATCTTCAAAAGCGGTACCTGGCTCGATTTCGCCATCCGGATCACCAATTTGCGGATCATAAATATAACCGCACACTGTACATCTGTATTTTTCCATTTCTGATGTTCCTTTCCTTATGTTGATTATTGTTCCAAAACCTTGAGCTTGTCACTTAATAAAGCAATATGGCCCATCTCTTCTTTGATTATGTCCCTTACTCTGTCTTTGCCGCTTCCAGCGGAAACATAGTTTTCCAGGCCCAGATAAAAAACGATAGAGTCTTTTTCCAGACTTATGGCTGTATTCAAAATATCTTGTGGGGTCTCCCTGCCCGTCAGTTGTTCAGATGGGTCGGTTTCAACATCAAACACTTTTCCATCCGCCATTGCCCGCAGATACAATCCTACTTCATCATTTGGATCATAAACATCGGCCCCTTCACTGGCGGTAAGTTCGGCCCGCATAGACGCAAAGGTCTCTTCATGCTCCACTTCCATCTGGGCCAACTCCACGAATAACTTTTTCATGTCTTTATTCGAGACCGCTTTCGCGACGGCACGATAGAACTTGGCGCCGTTTCGTTCGATCTGCTCCGCCATCTCAAAAAATTCATCTGCACTAAATGTCACTGCCATTGATTATTATCCTTTCCATAGTCCGTGAAGATTGCAAAATTCACGTGCGGTTACTGACTTCGCTCCAATATTGAATACTGCTTCGGGCGCATCACCGGGATTCAGAAATCGGCGATAGGCCATACCATCGGCGAGTAATTCAATCCATTCGATATAGTGTTTTTCTTCCATTGGATGTGCCACACTGCCGACCCTCACCTTATAGCCGCCGGCGATCTTTTCGATTACGGGTACATGCTTTTCCTTGGCTGCATCGGTTGTGTTTTCAGTTAGCCGCGCCATAGGTTCTCCACAGCACACCAGCTCACCGGCTCCACTGTGCAATACCTCTACAATGTTTCCACAAATCGCACATTTGTATATTTCCATTTTTTTAGCCATAACCAATCCCTTTCACAATTTGACAGTATTATTATAGCCCGTGTCACAAATAATCCCAACACAGCCGATCTAAATTGTAAGCTGCAAATACCACAACCTATCCAAAATGTCAACCAAAATCCCGATCCTTCTGCCCAGGGTGTGTGACTTTATTCTCTGTTACGATATAACCCCTTGTGTATAATAGGCTTATGGTGGCATGGTGTAACAGCCTTAACTTAAGAACCCAAAGGAGCCCATTGATAGCCCTTTACAACATACCATAATGCTGCTAAGATCACTGTGTAATTTAGGAGATTTTGGAATGACGGATCATAAGAATATGAATAGACGGCATTTCTTGGCTGCTGCCGCGGCGACAACCGCTTTTACGATCATTCCACGACACGTTTTAGGCGGCAACGGCCATACATCTGCCAATGATAAAGTCAACATTGCTGGGATCGGCGTTGGCGGAATGGGTTTTGCAAACCTCAAAAACCTCGAAAGCCAGAACATTGTTGCGCTGTGTGACGTCGATCATCAATACGCTACCAATGCCTTTGATCGATATCCCAATGCCATGCGATACAAAGACTACCGTAAAATGCTTGAAGACCAAAAAGATATCGATGCAATACTAATCGCAACCCCTGACCACACTCATGCTATCATTACAATTGATTGTATGAAAGCGGGCAAACACGTTTATTGCCAAAAACCCCTGACTCATACGGTTAAGGAAGCGCGCGATGTGACGCGTATTGCAAAAGAAACCGGCGTTGTCACCCAGATGGGAATACAGGGCCATTCAGACGAAGGTATCAACCTCATTTGTGAATGGATTTGGGATGGAGCCATTGGTAAAATTGAAAAGGTTGATGCGTGGTGTTCGCTGGCCTATTATCCTCCCGGACAGGCTTACTGGTGTACCACGCACTATGACATCCCCGCTGAAAAACCGCCGGTTCCACAAGCACTGGACTGGAATTTATGGCTTGGTCCGGCCCCGTGGCGAGACTATCATCCTACCTATCATCCCGGCCGCTGGCGTGCGTGGTATGATTTTGGTTGTGGCATGATGGGCGACCGGGGCGTTCACACTCTGGATTCAGTTTTTATGGCCTTAAAGCTCAAACAGCCCCAGGCAATCAGTGCGACCGTATCGAACCTGAACAATCAGACTCATCCGATTTCTTCGATAGTGAACTATTATTTTGCCGCCCGCGAAAATCTACCACCTGTCAAGCTCACCTGGTATGAAGGTATTGAAGTGCCCTGGCCGGAAGAGCTTGAAGATGGCCGCAGACTGCCGTCCGAGGGTGGTGTTTTATTCAAAGGTGAAAAAGGCACGATCGTATGCGGCGTGTATGGCGATAGCCCACGGATTATTCCGGAAGCTAAGATGCACGCTTACAAGCAGCCGCCCAAAACACTGCCACGTATAAAGGTTACCCATGAAATGGAGTGGGTCAACGCGATAAAAGAGAACCGCAAGGCAAATGCCGATTTCAAATATTCCGGCCCATTGACCGAATTTGTCCTGCTTGGCAATCTCGCAAAACGCACACAATCCAAACTGTACTACGATGCTGAGAATGTGAAAATTACCAACAATGACCGTGCCAACGAATTGATGCATAAAGAATATCGAACAGGATGGTAATCGAAGCGCATAGGAATTTGTATTTAACTTACGTTTTCTCAATAAGTTAGCATAATACCATTGGTTTAACACAAGAAGGTCCAGCGGAAGCTGGTAATCGAAGCAGGATTAGCAGGCCCTGCTCTGACTTTGCGTATAAGCAACACACAAAAAAAGTGCGACATCACGCTAAATAATTTTAGAACGGCGGCATTATGGATTAAGCTGGGCCATTTATCAACCATAGAATAATAATTATGACCGTGTGCCTGCCATAAGTGCCTGTTTATAAAAGGATTATAGCTGACAGATAAATGCCTCTCCCCCGTGATTGCAAATTGATCGCTTGGCCGGAATCTGTTTGGTTGTCCTGCGAAAAAAATACTTGGAATTTTTTAGGTTACAAATGGCTGGAGAAGGGTAGAATAATCCTTGTGTACAAGAAGCGCAGGGCCGAAGCCCGCGGTAGGATTTTTATAATTGCGAAAGGAAATTGTAATGAAAACCAGTCTTTTAGTGATGACCACCGTTTTACTTACGGCAGTATTTGTGTTGTTCGGTTGCAAAAAGTCGAACACGCCGGCCGCGCCGGAAAAAGAGAAGGCTCCCGTTACGGCACCTGCCGAGACGGAATAGAGCCAACTTACTGGGCCGCAGGTCCGCCGGTTACTTGAAAAGGACTTGCGACTCTCCGATCATGCACACTCACAGACACACTATGATGTGCTGTGCATACCGGATGGACTTGGTGTTTAACCCCCGGGCCTGTTCCTGGGGGTTTTTTCTTCTCCATCATTGCGAAGGTGATTGCGGCAATCTCATAAGCGTTTATCTCCCAACCTACTACTGGTAATGGAACTTTTGTAAAACTCTTTTGCTGACAGTTCAAGGAGACCATGCAATGAAAAAACTATATCGTTCGCAAACAGATGTTAAAATTGCCGGAATCTGTGGCGGAATCGGCCGGGAGTTTGACGTCGATTCCAGTATGATCCGCCTGGCGGCGGTATTCGCCTGTGTAATCAGCGGTGTGCTGCCAATGGTCATCACGTATATCGTCGCATGGATCATCCTGCCAAAAGGCCGACCGCCCGAAGAATAGAAAAAACGTGCGGGGACAAACCTCACCCCGCCACTAAGAACAGGAAACAAAGAATGAAAACAATCACAATCGACCGGATGTCCCAACACATTGGAGAAAAAGTTGAAATCAAGGGCTGGCTGTATAATGCCCGTACCGGCGGCAGGGTGCATTTCTTGATATTGCGCGACGGCACCGGCCTGTGCCAGGCAATTCTCGAAAAAACCGACGACAACGCTGAAACCTTCCAGGACATCAAACGCCTGTCACAGGAGTCCTCACTGATCGTCTGCGGTACTGTGCACGAGGACCAGCGAAGTGTCGGCGGATACGAACTGACTTCCTGTGACGTACAGGTGGTACACCGAGCCGAAGATTATCCGATCACCCCCAAGGCCCACGGCATCGACTTCCTGATGAAGAATCGCCATTTGCATCTGCGATCACAACGCCAATGGGCCTTGGCACGTGTCCGTCACACAGTGGTCGATGCCATCAGACGTTTTTTTAACGATAACGGTTTTACGCTGGTCGATACGCCGATCTTCGCCCCCGCCGCCGGCGAAGGCGAACAGACGCTCTTTCAGGTGGACTATTTCGGCGAAAAAGTAGCGCTGGCACAGACGGGACAGTTATATTTGGAAGCCGCCGCGATGAGCCTCGGCAAGGTCTATTGTTTTGGCCCGACTTTTCGCGCTGAAAAAAGCAAAACCCGCCGACACCTTACCGAATTCTGGATGGTCGAGCCGGAAATCGCCTATATCGACCTGGACGGCCTATTAGAGGTCGCCGAACAGTTTATTTATTCGGTTGTGCAGACGGTATTATCGCAAAGAAAAACAGAGCTGGAAATACTCCAGCGCGATACCGCCGATCTGGAAATAATCAAACCGCCGTTTGTTCGCCTTAGCTACACCGACGCCGTGGACCTGCTACACAGCCAAAGGGTAAAAGATTTCCTCCAGACCCAAATCGCCGAAAAACAAACCCAGGCCGACAAATTAGACAAGAATATTACCGACTGGACCGAACGGCAAAAAAACGCGAAAAAACAATGGCTCCAGGACGAGCTTGCCCGGCAGATAGCCGAGGCCCGTGAACAACTGGCCGAGTTGAGAGAGCAGATCGGTAATATCCCTCACCACATGGAACTGGCAGCAGGTTTCTGCTGGGGCAAGGACCTGGGCGGCTCGGACGAAACGATAATATCACAACTGCACACTCAGCCGGTATTTGTCCATCGCTACCCAAAGACTGTCAAGGCCTTTTACATGAAACCTGACCCCAATGATTCACGCATAGTATTGAATTTCGACTGCCTGGCGCCACAGGGTTACGGTGAGATCATCGGCGGCTCGGTGCGTGAAGATGATTGCGATGCCCTGCTGGCTCGAATTAACCACGAAGGCTACGACCCGGCCGAGTACCAGTGGTACCTGGACCTGCGCCGCTACGGCTCGGTCCCGCACGGCGGGTTCGGACTGGGCGTCGAACGCACCGTCGCCTGGGTGACCGGCGTCAAACACATCCGCGAAACAATCGCCTTCCCACGCATGATGGGTAAAATCTATCCCTAGAAATTAAACCACCGGGACGCAAAAGGAAAATTGTCGTGAAAGAAGTTGAAGCGACCTCTTTAAGTATCCGAATATATGAAAAACCGCATTTCTTGCGTAATCCCGTAAAAAATGGCAGTGAGAATAAATATTCTTGACTCTGCGATAGGATTTCTGTTAAAATCGCCGATGTAAGGAGCCAATCGTGCCGTTTGACCGTTTGAATGGAGAGTATTATGCTGATGGAGGTGTGAGATGCAATCTTTTGTGAGTGCTAAAACCAGGATGCTGTTGATTGGATTTGTCGTTGCTGTTTTGCTTGGCAGAGGTGGCAGCGTCAACAATTGCTTTGCACTTGAAAACGGTCTTGCCCGGACACCGCCGATGGGCTGGAATAGTTGGAACTTATTTGCCTGTAACGTCGATGAACAATTGATCAGAAATATTGCTGACGCCATGGTCTCAAGCGGTATGAGGGATGCCGGATATATCTATGTCAATATAGATGACTGCTGGCACGGCACCAGGGACGCCAATGGTAATATCCAGCCTAATCCCGTAACATTCCCGAGTGGAATGGCGGCACTGGCAGACTATGTTCATTCATTGGGATTGAAATTGGGAATTTATTCAGACGCGGGAACACTTACCTGTGCAGGATACCCGGGAAGTAAGGGATATGAACAAAAAGATGCTGACCAGTATGCCGCATGGGGGATCGACTATTTAAAATATGATTGGTGCCATACCGAGGGACAGGATACGCAACAGTCATATACACTTATGAGCGATTGTTTGTTGAACACCGGCCGACCAATAGTATTTAGTATATGTTGCTGGGAATTTCCGGGTGAGTGGGTTATGGATGTGGGAAATCTATGGCGGACAACAACTGATATTTGGGACAGTTGGGGGAGCGTTGTACTCCTTATAGACACAAACGCCGATCTGCATCCGTATGCCGGACCAGGTCATTGGAATGATCCTGATATGCTGGAAGTCGGCAATGGTGGAATGACCAACACCGAATATCGAGCTCACTTCAGTATGTGGTGCATTATGGCTGCGCCATTGCTCGCCGGCAATGATTTGAGGAATATGTCCCAGGCAACTATAGACATCCTCACCGCACCGGAGGTGATTGCCGTCGATCAGGATCCACTTGGCATCCAGGGAAGGCGTGTACGTGATTATGGTGATCACGAGGTATGGGTCAAAGAACTTGTTGATGAGGGCAGGGCGGTTGCGCTGTTCAACCGTGGTTCAACAGCGGCTGATATTACGGTTAATTTTAGCGATCTCGGAGAAGAGTTTACGAACAATAATGTTGTGATACGCGATTTATGGCAGCGTCAGGATGTTGGCACAATGACCAACAGTTATACTGCGAATGTACCGTCACATGGTGCAGTATTAATAAAAGCTTCAGCTATTGTTCCTGAAGGCATGTTAAAATTCAGTCAGGCGGCTTACAGTGTTGCGGAAGAAGGTGGCATCGCCACAATTACAGTAACACGAACCGGCGGTAGTCTCGGTGCGGTATCGGTGAGCTACGCTGCAAACGAAGGTAGTGCCCAAGTAGGGGCAGACTACATCAGAACTCAAGGAACGCTGTATTGGGATGATGCTGACTCATCAGGCAAAACATTTATTGTTACCATTATCGATAACAGCCACTTTGAGGGGAATAAAGCGTTATCTCTAAATCTTGGCAACTTCACGGGAGGTGCTGTTGCGGGTACGCCCAGTAGTGCGACGTTAACGATTATCGATGATGATCTGCCGGCAAATGCTCCGCAAAACCTGGTCATCACAGGCGTAACGTACAATTCAGCCTCACTGAAGTGGGATTGTTCAGGCGAAAATATCTCAGGCTATAAGGTTTACCGCAATAGCGCAGAGGTAGCCACAATCTCCACTACGAACTATACCGATTTCGGTCTTTCCCAGCAGACTGCTTATGAATATACGACAACAGCATATTACAGCGGCGCCGGGACTGAATCTGCTCATAGCAGCCCGGTTGTCGCTACCACGAGCGAGTACAGCCCTGATACCTGGAATTGTACGGCTGTTGGCAGTTGCATGCCCGGTGGATACTGTAGCGATGACGGAACTGGAACTTTTACTATAGTCGGCTCCGGTGCTGATATCTGGGGCGCGGCGGACGCATTCCAGTACATGTATCAATCGGTCAGCGATGTCGAGATAGAAATAGTCGCACGCGTTGGGAGCATAGAAAACACGAATGAATGGGCCAAGGCAGGCGTGATGATTCGTGACACACTAAACGCCGATTCCAAACATGCTATGGTAATTGAGTCGCCGGCACATGGCGCTCGTCTGCAATGCAGGAGCACTACAGGCGGTTCGACTTCAGAAACAGCCGGTAGCGGGATAGGGCCGCCTCGTTGGGTCAGGCTTGTGCGTTCAGGTAATACCTTTAACGGATACGAATCAGCTAATGGTAGCGACTGGGCCTTAATCGGCAGCAAGACAATAACTATGACCGATCCTGTATATGTTGGCTTGCCGGTGACCAGTCATGATAACAGCCTTTTGTGCACTGCTATCTTTGATAACGTTTTTGTCAAGTCTCATCCACTAGAGCTACCCACTGTTCCGCAGAATCTAACAGTAATCGGCGTCACTGAAACAGCGGTATCTTTGGCCTGGGATGCTTCCACGGATAACACAGGTATTGGTGGATATAAGATATTTCGAAACGGTCTGCAAACTGGTACAAGTGTTGGTACGAGCTATACGGATACCAACTTAGATTCGCACACAGGATATACCTACACAGTCAGTGCCTACGACTCTGCCATGAATGATTCCAACCCAGGTGCTCCGTGCGAGGCATTCACCGATGCCGCTGCTGGCGATTGTGATCTAAATGGCGACGGAATCGTAAACCTCGAAGATTTTGGTGAACTGGCTCGATACTGGAAGTTGGATGAATTATCAGTTGACATTGCTCCACCGTCCAACATAGTGAATCTTGAGGACCTCCTTGTTTTTGCCGAAGACTGGTTGGCATATTCTACGACGCCACCTGCTCAGGCGACCAATCCGAATCCATCCGATTACGCGACAGACGTCGATATAAACGCTGATTTGAGCTTCACGGCTGGTGCTTGTGCCACTTCGCACGATGTGTACTTCGGCATGACCAATCCGCCGCCGTTTATGTGCAACCAGACTGCCGCGACATTCGATCCCGGCTCAATGGCCCAAAACTCTATCTATTGCTGGTGTGTTGACGAGCTTAACGGCTGGGGCAAAACCAAAGGCCAGGTCTGGACCTTCACGACTATGAGTCCTGAGGGGTCTGTCCCCAACGGCGATTTTGAATTGCTCTACAAACCGGCAACGGGAATCCCAGGCAGCATATCAAGCGACGGCTGGACGCAGGGCGTAGGACCAGGTTGCCCCATAGATACCGGGCAGTATAACTTTTCCGATTCAAGCTCAGGCGACCACGCCGATATCCCCGGATGGCTCGGCTACGACAGGAACGGATGGATCGCCTGGGGCGGCACTTATGATCGGGACGAGACTACTGGAAACCTTCAGGGTTCTGTGGCATACCAGGGCAACCATACCCCGGACGGAGAAAATTGCTACCTGGCCAACGGAGGCGGCTGGAGCAATCCAGCCGGTGGCCTGATCACCTCGGCGGCCCCTCTCGGCAACGTCCTGGGCGATTCCACCTATACGCTTTCAATGTACGCCCAGTTATCTGGTGGTAACGCTGCGACTCCTGTGGTATTAAACCTGTTGGCAGGCTCAGTAGTAGTTACGCCCAGTTCCTCGGCCTCTCCGACTCTGACCACTAGCTGGCAGGAATTTTCCAGGACGTATAACTCTGCCAGCCTTCTCAGCCACATTGGCGAACCCCTGACAATTGTGCTAGGCGTCGGCCGCAACGCCGCCGGCAACCAGACAAAGTTCGACGACGTATCGCTTTCCCACAGTCCAGAATGAACCATTACCGACCAAATACTGTGGTAGTAGATTTAGGTGACATGTAGATATTTGCAATTCACCTGGCCCATGCCCGCCATCTTCTCCAGTAGGCTGTCCTCTTAGCCCACGCGGACTCTGGTAGCGACTGTCTTGAATTTCAAGCAATTTTTGGACTCCATTTTTGATTATTTTTGATCATAGTATTAAGAATAACCAATAGCTTTCTCATGGCAGCCACAATGGCGGTCATCTTGGTTTTACCTTC
>Ga0315276_10000819_pt1 | contig 27254 bp, 20 predicted proteins | sample YL17G05_0_MG_FD_204542 | JGI IMG/M metagenome (GOLD analysis project Ga0315276, IMG submission 204542) | Sediment microbial communities from Yellowstone Lake, YNP, Wyoming, USA - YL17G05_0 | ecosystem: Environmental > Aquatic > Freshwater > Lake > Sediment | place: USA: Wyoming | collected... | reverse complement strand
TTTCGGAAGCGTGAGGCCCTTTCGCTATTCCATAGCTGTTCGATGGTTGAATTCTTCACGTTGCCGATTATATAATCCGCAAAATCAACGCAGAAATTTGCGTTTCCGTTCGGCTGGATGTCAATCAGCCTTTCTACATTCGAACAGGTCACCGGCCCGACAGGCGTTTGGGTATCGCTGAACCAGGCGCGGTATTGGTCTTCCGTGAGCTGCATATAAGGGTAATTCTGGATTCCATTAAGGTTCCGCAAGTATTTGTTTAACTGATCTTCGAATATATCAAGATCAATGCCGGAAGTTTCCCGGCGGAAACCAAGCCAGGAAAAGGCATGGCAATCGAGATTTTCTTTAAGTTCTTTTTCATACGCTTTGCCGGTTTCTTCGGGGACATAGTAATAGGGCACTATACAGATTGTCTTGATTCCGAGACTGCGGGCGACGTCAGGCATATCACCAAGGCCTTTATAGGAGTATGGGCTGATAGTGAAAGTGATGGACCGGCTGATTTTATTGACACTGGTTTTTTCGAGTTCGTTCAGGAGCTCTACTCCATCTTTTATTTTCTTAAAACATCCATTAACACTTCGCACGGCGTCGTGAATTTTTTCCGGACCGTCGATTGAGATGGTGATATGAATATTTCCAATGCGTAAAATATCCGCGGCATATTTCGAAAGCATCGTGCCATTGGAATCTATGGAGATAAATATGCCCTTGCTGTGAATGTATTCTAAAAGGGCGATAATTTCGGGGAAAAGAAAAGGTTCTCCTCCCCGCAGAAGAAGAGACTTGATATTGTGAGACGCAATCTCGTCCACAAGTTTTTTCCAGTCTGATAATGTCATTTCTTGTTTCGGAGCCGTAGTTTTATTGAGCATATAACCTTCATCACTCCACTGGCCGCACATCTTGCATCGAAGATTGCATGCGTTTGTGATAGTAAAAGAAATAAATTCAGGAAAATTCATAAGATTACCTCGCAGACTTTCTTAAAATGATTGCCACGTAGCCGCCATCAAAATCGCAGGCTTCGGCACAAGGCAGCGACAGGTTTTCCTTTTCGAGAGAAAATTCGGGATGTTGTTTTATAAAGGCGTTAATGACGTCGCCGTTTTCGGCCCTTTGGATGCTGCAGGTGCTGTAGCAGATTTTGCCGTTTGGTTTTATCATAGAAGCGGCGTATTCGAGAAGCTCGCCTTGCGTTTTTGTTAGCTTTGCGATTGTCTTTGGCGTTATTCGCAGTCGAACTTCTGGTCTTTTCGCCAATACGCCCGTGTTCGAGCAGGGTACATCCAGTAAGACCGCATCGAATTTAGAATTGAGAATTGAGAATTTAGAATTTTTGAAAAGATTTTCGTACTCAACAACAGTTACATTGTTTATTCCGAGGCGCGCGATGTTTTCTTTGACTTTTTTCAGTCGCTTGCCGTCGATATCAGTCGCGATAATTTTTGCTTTGTCGCCTGTAAGCTCGGCTAATTGGGTTGTCTTTGTGCCGGGGGCGGCGCAGAGGTCGAGGATTATCCAGTCCGGCTTTGGCTGAAGTAGTTGCAGAGGTCGGGTAGCGGTTATATCCTGAACGGAAAATTCACCTTTATCGAAATACGGAAGCTCTGTTACCGCTTTTGGGCTTTTGATTTTTATCATTGAGTTATCAGTAACACTGTCTTCCTGGATTCCTGCTTTCGCAGGAATGACAAATGATACTTCTTTGGCGTCGATATTCGCAGTTCGCAGCTTTTCGAGCAATTTTTGTGTTGTTGTTTTTAGTGTGTTGGGTCTGATGTAGATGCTCGGCCTGCGATTGCCGGCGTAGCAGATTTGCCGGGCTGGTTCCGAGCCATATTCATCGAGCCAGCTTTTTATCAGCCATTTCGGAAGCGAGAAGGCTGCACTGAGAAAATTGGCGGGCGAATCTTTTGGGTTCGGCAGGATGTCGATGTCGAATTCGCAGCCGGTCGAAGATGATTGCGGTAAGGTTTTTTGCACGTCGGCCTGCGAAAGCGGGATTTGGCGGTTACGCAAGTGTCTTGTGATTTGGCGAAGGACGGCGTTAACGAAGGCGGTTTGCTTTTTGCCCGCGACGGCTTTGGCGTTTTCGACCGCTTCGTTTACGATTGAATAGTCGGGCGTCTGGGGACTATAGATAAGCTCGTAAGCTGCGATACGAATGATGTTGAGCAGTTTAGCGGGGATTCTTTTGATGGGACAATCGGCCAATTTAGTTATTACCATATCGAGGGCGGGTCGATTTCTTATGCTGCCGAGGACGAGGTCGGTGGCCCGCTGTTTTTCATCGGTTTGCGGCAGGAGTTTGTCTAAGATTACGCCGGCGTAGCCGAGTTTGGGGTCGAGTTGATTTAAGGCGTCCGTCGCAATGGTGCGAGCGGACTTTATGGTTCTGCCGGCCATTTTAGTTTTTTATTTCCATTAATTTATCGCCGGGGCGAGTTTGTCTGCCGTTGACGAAATCCCTGAAGTCCATAAGGGCTGAGCCATCCGGCTTGATTTTTATAATCTTCAAGGCATCTTCGCCGCAGATGACGTTCAGGTTTTCGTCCAGCGTTCCCGGCGGCAGGTGAGCGGCGTTTGGGGTCTGGACTATTTGTGCCATTGCTAAGGTTACCCGCAGGGGTTTGGCGGTTTTTCGGGAGATATAATTTGCCGAGGCTCCGGGCCAGGGCCAAAGGCCTCGGATTTTTCTTCGAAGAATCTCCGCCGATTCGGCAAAATCCAAAAAGCCATGTAATTTTTTTAATTTCGGCGCCACTGTCGCCCTTGAATCGTCCTGCTTTGTGTAAATCGCAGTTCCATTTGCTATTTTATCAATGGTTTCCAATAGCAGCGGCGCGGCTAATTTTGCCAGGCGGTCGCGAAGCTCGTCCGCCGTTTCGTCAGAAGCTATGTCTGTTGAGGTTTGTGCGAGGATGTCACCAGAGTCTATTTTTTCAGCGAGCGTTATTATGCTGTTGCCGGTTTGTGTTTCGCCGTTGATTATCGCCCAGTTTATCGGCGCAGCCCCGCGGTATTTCGGCAGCAGGGAGGCGTGAACGTTTATAGCTGCTTTAGTCGGCAGCTTTATCAGGTCACTGCTGATTTTCTGGCCGAAGGCGATTGCGAGAATCAAGTCCGGCTTATAGCCGGCAATCGTTTCGAGTATTTGCGGGGCGTTTGCGTTCTCTGTTTCTATAATGGGTACGGAACGGCTCCTCGCCCAGTCGGCGACCGGCGTGGGCGTCGGCTTTCTGCCTCTGCCGGCCTGGCGGGACGGCTGGGTGACAACAAAATTCAGGCTATGGTTTGATTGTGCCAAAGCGTTAAGGCACGGGACGCCGAATTCACCGCTGCCGAGGTAGACTATATTCATTTTTGATTTTCGAGTTTTTTAAGTTGTCTTCGATGTGCGATTTTAGCTATCTGGCTCATTCGATTGACGATAGTTGTTCCCTCGATGTGGTCGAACTCATGCTGCAAGGCCCTTGCGTAAAGACCGTCGGCTTCTTCGGTAAATTCGTTGCCGTCGAGGTTGGTGGCGGTAACGGTGCAATTTTTGTATCTTCGAACTTTGGTATAGACACCCGGGACTGACAGGCAGCCTTCCTCTGTTGTGTTGAAGTCGCCGGACGGAGTAATATTCGGGTTTACATATACCTTGACGTTTTCTGCTGTTCCGGTCAACGATATGATAAATAATCGCAGCGGCACACCTGCCTGCGGAGCCGCCAGGCCGATGCCTTTATTTTCGAGCATAATGTCTATCATTTTTTGTACGAGCTGACGGATATTATCGTCGATTTTTTTGACCGGCTTGGCTTGGCCGGCCAAAACATCCGCCGGGTAATGTGTTATCTGGCATTTCTGGATATCTATCATTTCTCATCCCTCTATTTACGGCCCGTGTTTAAATTAGCCGTTCGGAACCTGCTGTTTACGCATCCTGGTTGTCGTCGAATTCGTCGCCGTCGAAAATGTTTCCGAGGTAGTATTTTTTGACGGTTTCGTTTTTGATGATTTCTGCGGGCGTTCCGTTTCCGATTACCTTGCCGTGGTCGACAATATAGGCCCTGTCAACTACTTCGAGCGTTCTTTCGACATTGTGGTCGGTGATAAGAAGGCTTACTCCGGATGCGACAAGTCGGCGGAGTTCGTGCTGGAGCTCACCGACGGCAATAGGGTCAACGCCGCTGAAAGGTTCATCCAGAAGAATCAGCGAGGGGTTTGTTACCATGGCGCGGGCGATTTCAAGTTTTCTGCGTTCGCCGCCTGAGAGGAACCTTCCCTGGCTTTTGGCGACCTCCTTCAGCGCGAAATGCTCAATGAGCATATCGGCCCTGCGGTCGCGTTCAGCCCTGGTGATGGACATAGTTTCGAGAATCGCGTAGAGGTTGTCGCGGACGCTGAGTCGCTGAAAGATGCTCGGTTCCTGTGAAAGATAGCCGATGCCGAGACGTGCGCGTTTATACATCGGCAGTTTCGTGATGTCCATACCCTCGAAGACCACCGTTCCGGCGTTGGGGACAACCATACCCATAATCATTCTGAAGGTGGTGGTTTTTCCTGCGCCGTTTCGGCCGAGAAGCCCGACAATCTTGCGCCGGTCGATGGTGATGGATATCTTGTTGACGACGGCCCGGCCTGTATATTCCTTTACCAGGTCGCTGGCTTCGAGAAGAGTCGTATTTTTGTCATAGGTATCTGTCATTTTTGTAATTCGTATCCCGTGTATAGTATGCGGTATTATAACAACCTCGGCGACCAAAGCAAACAAATAGCTTATGCGGAACGGCGTCGATAAATATTCTGGCGTTTCCGGGGCAATTCTGCTATATCTGTGGCATATTCATTGGAGCAGCGTATGTTCGCGGTAATAAGTGATATACATTCAAATTTAGAGGCACTGACTACGGTTTTGGCCGACATTGAAAACCGCGGCATCAAGACTATTTATTGTCTTGGTGATGTGGTTGGCTACGGCCCGAACCCGAGGCAGTGCCTGGACCTTATTATCGAAAAAACCAAGTGGACCGTTCTGGGCAACCACGATTACGCGGTCTTTTACGAACCGACAAATTTCAACTATGGCGCGGAGCAGGCAAGTTTTTGGACACGATTCGTCCTTGAAGATGAGCAGCAGGCGGACAAGCGTAACATGCGATGGAGCTTTCTGGGCGAGCTGCCGATGCGGCGAACACTCAAAACAAAACTGGGAGCGAGCCAGGCGGTAATAGATTTTGTCCACGCGAGCCCGAGAAAGCCGATTAACGAATACATTTTTCCGGATGATGTTTATACCAATCCGATAAAGGTTCGTATCCTTTTTGATAGAGTCAAGCACATTTGCTTTGTGGGTCATACGCATTTGCCGGGCGTGTTTCTCGACGAGCCGGATTTTTATCTGCCCGACGAGCTGGGCAATGTCTATCCGATTATCGAAAAGGAAAAAGCGATTATAAATATCGGCTCTGTCGGCCAGCCGAGGGATGGGGACAGCCGCGCCAGCTACGTATATGTCGAGGACAACGAGGTGAATTTTGTCCGACTGGAATACGATTACGAAACCACGATGAAGAAGATATTAGCAATCGAGCAGTTGGACAGGTTCCACGCTGAACGGCTGCGGAACGGAAGATAAGAGAATTATGAAAGTTATTTTAACATTAGTTGCAGCCATCCTTTGTTTGTTCTTTGGGCCGATGCATCCCGCGCTCGGCGGCGAGGCAAATAGTCCCGCGGAAGAGCAGCCGCAGCTTATCGGGGCCGACAGTAAGATTTTTTTCGGTGTTGATAACGCTCTCGCAACCGGCGTTACGCTTGGTTCAACCGACCCCAATAGCGGGTTTAAGTTCAAGCTGGAATTGACCAGCGAAGGCGCAGCTATCAGTAAGGCCGTTTTCAGCGGATTCAATGACCGTGACTATAAAGACCCTAAGCCTTTGGTATTTCTTTCGTCGGTAAAACTGCCCTATGGCGGGGACGTTTTGTCGATGGCGAACAGGGAATTTATATTCGTTCAGCATCAGCAGCAATTGCCCCTGGGCAAACTTAACTGGCAAAGTTTCGATGTTGACACTCTGCCGGACGGCTCCCAAACGGCGCGTTTCGAGACGACTATAAAAGACGATGGCAGCGGTTCACCCGCGATAAAACTGGTTAAGACTTACAAGATAGTTCCGGACAGCTATCTTATCGCCTGCGAGCTTACAATCGAGAACCTCACCTCCACAGAGCAAAAAGTTCGGTTTAATTTGACTGGGCCGGTGGGAATCAGCCGGGAGGATTCCAGCAGAGACGACGAAACAGTTGTGGCCGGCTTCAGAGATTCGCAGGGCCGGATAGCTGCCGCAAGACTTGACGCCAAAAAGCTAAGCAAGGCAAAAAACTTCAATGACCGACGGTTGATGCGGCCCGGCGACGATTTCCTCTGGGCCGCGGCGGTCAATAAATATTTCGCCGCTATACTTGTCCCTGTACCCGATGAAGGTACGGATTCCTGCAACTGGGTGACTGACAAAGCGGGGCAGTTCTACAATCCCGACGGCCAGAGCGATACCGGCGACGAGACGGTCGGAGTCGATTTGAGAATTGCGCCAACGACGTTGGCCTCGGCTGGCCAGGCCGGCAGCGCAAGAACGTATAATTTCCAGCTTTATCTGGGACCGAAGGACAAATCGCTGTTCGATAAAAATGAGATGTACAGCAGGCTGGGGTTTATGCAGACGATAGATTTTATGACCTGCTGCTGTCCCGCGGCGGTCATACAACCTCTGGCCTTCGGGATACTGGCGATTATGAAATGGATGTACGGCTTTATCGGCAATTACGGCGTTGTAATTATCATACTGGTGTTCCTGATGCGCCTCGTTTTGCATCCGGTTACCAAAAAGAGTCAGGTCTCGATGAGCAAGATGAGCAAACTTGCTCCAATGGCGGAAGAAATAAAGAAAAAACACGCCGACAATAAGGCCGAGATGAACAAAAAGTTGATGGGCCTTTACAAAGAGCACGGCGCATCGCCGATTATGGGTATGCTGCCGATGTTTGTTCAGATGCCTATCTGGATTGCGCTGTGGAGCGCGGTGTATACGAGTATCGACCTGCGCGGGGCTGAGTTTTTGCCGTTCTGGATTACCGACCTTTCGGTGCCGGACGCTCTGGTGAGGTTTGCAACGGTGACAGTGCCGCTGGTGGGCTGGAAAATTGATTCGCTTAACCTTCTTCCTCTTTTGATGGGTGTGGCATTTTACCTGCAGCAGAAACTGACGCCGCAGACGGCGGCGGCCACGCCTGAGGCGGCCCAGCAGCAAAAAATGATGATGATGATGATGCCGCTGCTTTTCCCGCTGATGCTGTATAAGGCGCCGTCGGGAGTTAATCTGTATATTATGGCCAGCACCTTCGCGGGGGTTATTGAGCAGTACGTTATAAAAAAGCACATTCGCGAAAAAGAAGAAGCCCAGTCAAGCGGTCTGGTTGCCGTAACGAGCAAAACCGGCGGCAAGGTCAAAAAGAAAAAACCCAAACCGTTCTTTAGAACTTAGAGCCTGGGACGATGTATAACCTTAGCGATACTGTCGCAGCTGTGAGTTCTCCGCCTTTGGGGGCAAGGCTGCTTGTACGCATAACCGGGCCTGACACAATCGAGAAAATCAATCTCATCTTCACGCCGGCTGTTCACATTGAAGCAGAGAGACGGGGGACAAGATTGATACCCGGCAAAGTGGCAGTAGACGGGGAACTTGAAATTGATGCGATATTATATCTTTTCCCTGCTCCTAATTCTTATACGGGTGAAACAGTCGCTGAAATTCATATCTACGCGAACCAATCTGTCGCCGGCGCCTTGTTGGAAAGCCTGCTGGGTAAAGGCCTTCGAATGGCAGGACCCGGCGAATTCACCGCAAGGGCGTATCTTAACGGCAAAATAGATTTGGCCCAGGCCGAGGCGGTAAATGAAATCATTGTCAGCTCGAATAAATTACAATTAGCCGCGGCTGAGAAGATTCTCGGCGGCAGGTTAGCTGAAGCCACGGAAAAAATCAGTTCGGAACTGATGGATTGTCTCAGCCTCATCGAGGCGGGATTGGATTTCAGCAGCGAAGATGTCGAATTGGAAACCAACGCGCAGACAGCCCAGAGACTTTCTGTTGTAAAAAGCGAACTTGAGCGGCTGCTTGCCGGCAGTATCAATTGCGAATCGACGCTTGATTTGCCGGCTGTTGGAATCGCGGGTGCGCCTAATGCCGGCAAAAGCAGTCTGCTTAATAAACTGGCGGGCTGTGAGAGAAGCATCGTATCGCCGCAGCGCAAAACCACAAGGGACGTCCTGACCAGCGAGCTTTCGTTGAGGCATAACCGATGCGTGATATTCGATTGCGCGGGATTAATAGCCTCGCCGGAGAATATACTTGATGAACTGGCTCAGCAGGCGGCGGTCAAATCGCTGCAAAGCAGCTCCATCGTCGTATTTTGCGTTGACGTATCGAAGACAAATTGGGACGAGGACATTTCCATTCGCGAGCTTATAGAACCCAAAGTTTTGATATCGGCGGCGACAAAATCGGATTTGCTTTCGGAAAAAACGCTTGATGAACGCATCGCCGAGTTGAATAAATTATTTGGCGCCGATTTTTTGACAACCTCCGCAAAAACCGGAGCCGGTCTGGAACAGTTGCGTAATACTATTGATAAAAAATTAATCGAGATAGCGATTAGCGGGACGAGTCACTCCCGAAAGGGACACCTTACGGTGGAGCCACGAGTCACGGGGCACGGTTTAGCACTTACCACCCGCCACAGACAGGCGGTGACAGAGGCGATTGAGAATGTCGGCGAATCCGTAAATGAATTGAAAGCCGACAATAGCGAAGTTGCGGCGATGCTCCTGCGGGCAGCTTACCAGAGCATCTCCGGCATTGAGCAGCAGCATATAGACGAAAAGATACTGGACAGAATATTCTCCCGCTTCTGTATTGGTAAATAACGCTACAGAGGAAACAAATACTTTATAGCCACAGAGGGCACAGAGAACACAGAGAGCATAAAAACTGATGGACTACAAGCCGTTTCATAACTGTCATTCCCGCGAAAGCGGGAATCCAGGATATTCATACAAACTACTGGATACCTGCTTTCGCAGGTATGACAAATTATTTTGGTCAATTTGAGTAATCAGTCAAATTCGTGACTGCTATTTGTCTTTGGCCTCGAATTCGGCGTCGATTACATCGTCATCGCCTTTTCGTTTGACCTCGCCTTCGGGCGGCGGGCCGTTGCCTTTGCCGCTGTCTGTTTTGTCTGTCGCGGAAGCGGCCTGTTTTTTGGCTGCTTCTTCATAAAGCACCTTGCCCAATTCCTGGCCTGCGGTACTGAGGTTTTCGATGGCCTTTTTTATCGCGTTGGCGTCTTCGCCTTTTATGGCCTCTTTCAAATTATTGACCGCGTTTTCGATTCCGCCTCGCGTCTCGGCAGAGACCTTTTCGCCGTGCTCTTTGAGCGTTTTTTCCGTCGAATAAATCAACTGGTCCGCCTGGTTCTTCAAATCGACAACCTCTCTCTTTTGTTTGTCTTCGGCGGCGTGGGCCTCGGCGTCTATGGTCATCTTTTTAATCTCTTCTTCGTTCAGCCCGGAGCTGGATTTAATCTCGATTGACTGCTGCTTACCTGTGCCGAGGTCTTTCGCGAAGACGTGCAGGATGCCGTTGGCGTCAATATCGAATGCGACCTCAATCTGCGGAACGCCGCGAGGAGAAGGCGGGAGATCGGCCAACTGGAACCTGCCGAGTGTGCGGTTGTCCCTGGCAAATTCCCTCTCGCCCTGCAGGATATGAATATCTACGGTTGTCTGGCTGTCTGCCGCCGTCGAGAAAACCTCTTTCTTGCTGGTGGGTATTGTGGTGTTGCGTTCAATCAATTTTGTCATAACGCCGCCTAATGTCTCAACTCCCAGCGAAAGCGGTGTCACGTCCAAAAGCAGAATGTCTTTTACGCCCGCGTCACCGGCGAGGACCGCTCCCTGAACGGCTGCGCCGAGCGCGACGACTTCGTCGGGGTTAAGACTTTTGTTAGGCTCTTTCTTGAAGATGTCTTTGGCGATATCATAAACCTTCGGAATTCTTGTGGAACCGCCGACAAACAATACCTCGGCGATATCTTTAGGGGTAAGCTTGGCATCCTCCATCGCTTTGTAGCACGGGCTTTTTAGTTTTTCGAATACCGGCTCGCAAAGCGCTTCGAACTTGCTGCGGGAAAGTGTAATCTGCAAATGTTTCGGGCCGGAAGAATCCGCTGTGATAAACGGCAGGTTCACGGTGGCCTCCAACTGTGTGCTCAATTCGCATTTTGCTTTCTCCGCGGCCTCTTTGAGCCGTTGATGTGCCATCGGGTCTTTGCGAAGGTCGATGCCCTCGGTCTTTTTGAATTCATCGGCCAGATAATTTATCAGCACCGCGTCGAGGTCATCGCCGCCTAAGTGTGTGTCACCGTTGGTGCTGAGGACTTCGAAGACGTTGTCGCCGATGTCGAGAATTGATATATCGAATGTTCCGCCGCCGAAATCGAAGATGGCGACCTTTTCATTCTTTTTACTCTCTAATCCGTAAGCCAGCGCAGCAGCCGTCGGCTCATTGATAATCCGCTCGACTTTTAATCCTGCTATTCTGCCTGCGTCCTTCGTCGCCTGGCGCTGCGCGTCGTTAAAGTATGCGGGAACCGTGATAACGGCTCGTTCGACCGTTTCGCCGAGATAATCTTCCGCGGTTTTTTTCAAGTCCTGCAAAATCATCGCCGAGACTTCAGGCGGCGTATATTCCTTGCCGCGGACGTTGACCTTGACCAGTTCGTCCGGCCCGCCGGTGATTTTATAGGGGACTATTTTTTCCTCACCTGCGACTTCTTTGTGCCGCCTGCCCATAAAACGTTTTATGGAATATACAGTATTCTCGGGATTGGTTACCTGCTGGTGTCTTGCGATTTGTCCGACAAGCCGTTCACCTTTGTCAGTGAAGCCTACCACCGACGGAGTCAGCCGCGAGCCGGAGGAGTTAATCAAAACCTTCGGCGCGGAGCCTTCCATCACGGCAACTACTGAAAGTGTTGTTCCCAAATCTATTCCGATTATTTTGTTAGTAGCCATATCGCACTTCCTTTCATTTTTCTATTGTTAGTTATATTAGCGTGTAGATGCGTCGCTGTAAATAGAATACGCAAAAGCCGTGCCATCAGTTGGTTTTGTATGGCTGAGCAAGTTAACCCCTTATATTTCAGGGAGTTAAGGTTACCGTCTTCTGAATTCTGCAATCTGGTTTTTCGTGCCATTTTGGCAGATAAACAGAATATAGCCTGTGGAGCAGGGGGGAAACGACAAGCATTGTCAGTCGTATGCTAACCGTTTAGCGCCGAGCGGATGATTTGTGCCCTGAGGACATCCCTGTGTGCGGCGTCGAGGGTTTTTCCGCAGTTCAATTGCAAATGTGCCGGCTGGGTGAGCATAAACAGCCGATTTATGGTTGTGATGGACAGGTTCACCGGCTTATCAGCGCCGCCGGCGCTAATTTTGCAAAGTTTTTCTATCGCCGGCGTTGAAGCGCCCATACGTTCGTGCATATTGATGCCCAGCCGCAGATGGCTCAGCAGAAATAACGCCTCCTGCGAGCTTATCAAATGAGCGTTTCGCAGCAGCGCCATTGCGCGGGAGATTTTGTCGTCGAGGATATCAGGCTCCTTCGAGAGCAACTGGTTCCTCGCGGCGTTTTCGTATTCGACAATTTCAGGGATAATAGCGTTCTCAAATAGCGCGACTACCTCAGCCTCTGAGATGCCGAGCGATACCTGATTCGAAAGCTGATAGAAATCGCCCGCTGCCTCGGTGCCTTCGCCGAACAGGCCTCGCACGGCCAGGCCCATGTCCCGCGAAGCATTTAGGAATTTCTCTATTTGGCCTGTCATCTTAAGCGCCGGCAGGTGCAGCATCACCGAGACCCTGATGCCTGTACCCAGATTGGTCGGGCAGGCCGTCAGGTAGCCATACCGCTGGCTGAAGGCGTAATCTATCCTCTCTTCTATCATATCGTCGATGCGGTTTATCTGCACGGCGCACTGGTTTAGCTGCAGGCCGCCTTTTAACACCTGGATTCGAAGGTGGTCTTCTTCGTTAATCATCGCGGTAAAAGATTCCCGCTGGGCGATGACCACTCCGCGGGGGCCTTTGCCAAAGGCGTGATTCCGGCTGATTAGATGCCTTTCTACCAGCAGGTGCCTGTCGAGGACGGGGGTCTTGTCCACACTAAGGTAGGAGATTTTGTCGCCGAGCTCCAGCGACATCAGGATATCTTTCAGCTTGTCGAGTATCTCACTTTTTTCAGCGACGGAACATCGGCTGAGGAATTTGTATCCCGCCAGGTTCCGCGCCAGACGAATCCGTGAGGATATGACAATATCGGCCAGCGGCCCTGAGCCGTTAAACCATTCGTTTATGTCGCCGCTTATATCGGTCAGCTTCATACCTGTCTGGTTTATAAATTACCAGTTACCAAATTATTTATTCCAGTTGGTTTATTTCGTCTCGCAATTTAGCGGCCAGCTCATAATCTTCGCTTTGCACCGCAGAATCTAATTGCTGGCGCAGCGATGTAAGTTTTATTTGCTTTTTGGTGTCCTTCGGTATTTTCGACGGCACCTTGCCGCAGTGGACCGTTTTGCCGTTATGGGCCTTTTCAATCAACGGCTGCAGCGATTTCTCGAAGACCTCGTAGTCATAGGGACAGCCCAGCGCAGCCTCTTTGGTGAATTGAGTCAGCGTAATGCCGCAATGGGGACACGAAAGTTCCTGCTCAGTGTCGCCGAGTAAGTCGTCGTCCGACGGCTGGGTGGCGAGCAGGCCGGTGAGCAGCTCGTTTATGGAGAGCTGGCTCTTGACGGCTATGCCCTCTTCCTGCGCACAGTGCTCGCAAAGATGCATCTCGCTGCGCTGCCCGTCGGTTATCTCGGTCAAATGAATGGTCGCTTCTTTTTTTTGGCAAATCTGGCACTGCATATCAATAGGTCCTTTCCGGGCATTATATCAAAGTTACGTCCCGATAACCATTAAATTCGTGAAAGTCGATATCGCCTGTATTATACCGGTCATTCTGCTATTAGATAATCGTCAAATTCGCAGGGTTGCTGTAGGTTAGATTGTCTATTTGCTGAATTTTGCCGAACAGCCCGGCTCCTCGACAACCTTTATGCTTCGCAGTTTAACGCCCCCCGGAAGCATCGGTTCGAGTTTTTCGAATATGTATTTTGCCGTGTTTTCCGCAGACCAGAGATTTTTCTGAAAGTAATCGAGGTTGTCTAACGGGACGTTGTCGAACTCTGTTACTATCTTATCGAGCGATTCCCTGAGTCGGTGGAAGTCCATAACACATCCGGTATTATCGAGTTTGTCACTGCTGACCTTGGCGGTAACTACCCAGTCATGCCAGTGCAGCGGTTCTTTCGAGCCGTCCGGCAGGGGCAGTTGGTGCGATGCCTGAAAGTGCGTTTCAATACTGATTGTGAACATATCCTGCACTTGCCTTTTTGTAATTAGCGCTGTGGCTTACGAGCGGCTTTTTTTGAGCCGTTTTTTCAATCGGTCATGGACATTTTTCGGGATGAGGTTTGACAGGTCTCCGCCTAACGAAGCTATTTCCCGGATTAACGATGAGCTTGTAAAGCTGTACTGCTCGCTTGTCATAATAAAGACGGTTTCGATGCCGGTCACGGCGCGATTGGTCATCGCAAGCTGGAACTCATACTGGACGTCGGTAAGACTTCGCAGGCCGCGAAGAATGGCGTCTGCCTTTTTTTGGGCGGCATATTCAACTGTCAGCCCGTTGAAACCTTCCACTGATACGCCCGGCATATCGGCTATCAGCTCGGCTATCATTTCCACCCGTTCTTCGGGAGTAAACAGCGGATTCTTTATGGGGCTTCGGCCGACCGCGATGATAAGCTCATCGAAGAGTTTTATGCCGCGATTGATAATATCTAAATGCCCGTTAGTAATCGGGTCGAACGACCCGGGGAAAATCGCTCTTACAAATTTTTTCGCCATCAGTGCTCCTTTTCTTTCCCGCTGCGACGCATCGCGGCGAGCAGGCAGTTATTATACCCTAATCGCCCGACCGGTCAAATGGTTCGTATATCATTATCAGGCGGAATAATAAGGGCATTTGGAAGAAAAGAGCGATGGATTCTATGCGCTTTGTTCTTTTTGGTCTTTTTCTTTGGCCAGTGTAGCAACAGGTATATCCAGCCAGAAGGTTGCGCCTTTGTCAGGTTCGCTTTCCATCCCGATACTTCCTGCGAGCATGCCGGCTAATTCCTTGCTGATGGCAAGGCCCAGCCCGCTGCCGGTCGTTTCGCGAGTCAGCGAGCTGTCGGCCCGGCTGAACTTTTCGAATATCTTTTCCTTGTCCGACTCGGCGATGCCACAGCCGGTATCTGTAACCGCAATCCGAACAGTTTGCTCGCCCTGCATACCCGCTCGAACTTCAATCCTGCCGTTTTCAGGCGTGAACTTTACGGAGTTGCTTAGGAAGTTATACAATATCTGCTGCACCTTGCCGGCATCCGTCGTAAGAATCGGGATATTTTCATCGACCGTTAATTTGACCTTGATTCTTTTTCTTTTCGTAAGCGCCGAGAATGAGCCGACCGCCGCTTTGCACAATTGCGGTATCGAGGTTTTTTCTATGTGCATCTCGATTTTGCCCGCCTCGGCTTTCGCGAGGTTCAGCAGGTCGTTAATCATATTCAGAAGATTTTTCCCGCCGGCGATAATATTCTCGGCGTATCTTCGCCCCTTGTCTTTTTTCAGCAGCTCCGGTTTTTCCCGCAGTATCTCCGCGAAGCCCAATATCGCGTTTAAAGGCGTTCTGAACTCGTGCGAAATATTGGCCAGAAATTCGCTCTTTATTTTGTTGGCCTTGAACAACTCGATGTTTCGCTCGGAAAGCTCCGCAATCTTCGCGTCTAACTGCTTGTTTGCCTGGCGAAGTCTTTCCTGTGCGGCCTGCAACCCGTCAAGCATGTGATTGAACGCCTCGGCCAGCTGCTCATATTCGTCACCGGTTTGTATTGAGCTTCTGATGTCGAGATTTCCCTCGGAGACATTGTTCGCGATTGCCCGCAGCTGCCGGATTGGCCGAAGAATTACACGCTGTGTTATTATATAAAAGGTAACGATTGCCCCGGTGCCGGCGATTAGTCCCGCGATGATTATCCAAACCCTGTTCAGCAGCACCATTCTGCTGATTTCAGTTGCCGGCCTTTGAATTATCACCGCGCCTATAAGTTCGTTTTGGCCAAACGGCCTCGCCGAACCTTGCGCATTGTGGCAGCCTATGCAGTTTTCCGTCGCGCGGAAGACCTTTATATAATTGCCGTAGAGGGCGCCGTTCTGTTTGGCCAGCAGAATGTTATCGTTTCTTTCCTCATCGGTTTTCAGAGACTCAATCATCTGTTTTTGCTGGTCGCTCAATGTCACCGGCGACCTGGCCGCGGGTTGATTTTCATTTTCTTTTGTGAACCGAATCCATCGCATATCGGGATTGTTCACGTCCAGCACAGCCCCCCTTTTGTCCAGTGCCGGAAGGGTGGTTGGGGAAGTTGGTTTTTCCTGAAAGTGCCTAGCCAGCAGGATTTCGCTTTTTGCCCTGCCGGCGTCGAGGGCGGCCTTTTTTGTCAATTGCCCCATCCAGATATAAGGCGGAAGAAGCGCAAGTATGAGCACCAGCACCACCGCTGCCCCGAAAGCTGCTCTGCATTTTCCAGCCAGCGAAAACGGCGACAAATGCAAAATCGTCAGAATCTTATGATAAATTTGACGTAGATATTCCCACATAAACTCAAAGCCTGTCAAAGCCTCGGCGAAAGAGAACTACCATGCCCGTTTTACTCTTTTTTCTGCTCGACTGCGTGCAGGTGTTTTTGTGTTCGCAGATTCAGCTCGTCTAATTGTTTCTGGTCAACCTCGCTCGGCGCTTCGGTCATAAGACACTGGCCTCGCTGGGTCTTTGGAAACGCGATGACGTCTCTTATATTTTCCGTGCCGGTAAGCATCATAATCATCCTGTCCAGCCCGAACGCTATTCCGCCGTGAGGCGGGGCGCCGTATTCCAGCGCCTGCAGGAAGAAGCCGAACCGCTGATGCGCCTGTTCCCGTGAGATTTTGAGCAGGTCAAAAACTTTTTCCTGAACTTTCGGGTCGTGGATACGAATACTGCCGCCGCCGATTTCGTAACCGTTGACGACAATGTCGTATGCCTGCGAGCAGATATTGCCGGGGTCGCTGTCGAGTTTGTGCAATTCCTCCGGTATCGGCGCCGTGAACGGATGGTGCAGCGAATCATACCGCTTCTCATCCTCGTTCCATTCGAACAGCGGGAAATCAACTATCCACACAAACTCGAACCTTTTTTCGTCGTAGAGTTTCAGGTCCCTTGCTATTTTGCACCGCAGCGGCGCGAGAGCCTTGTTGGCCCCTTTCTCGGTATCGGCGACCAGCAAAACCAGGTCCCCGTCTTTTGCGCCGAAGCGTTCGATTATCTGCCGGAGCTGTTCGGGGCTGAAGAACTTCGCGATACTGCTGGCCAGCGTTAGTTTCGAATCCTCTGTCTTTACTTTTAACCACGCCAGCCCTTTTGCCCCGTAGTCCGCGGCGAATTCGGTCAGCGTCTTTTCGATATCGCTTCTCGAATATTTCTCACCGCCGCCCGGGACGCAAATCCCTTTTACTATCCCTCCTTTTTCAACCGTCGAGGTAAATACCTTGAACGTGCTTGCCTTTGCGATATCGGTAACGTCGCGTAATTTCATATCGAATCGCAAATCAGGCCTGTCGGTGCCGTAATCGTCAACCGCTTCTTTATAAGTCATTCGCCTCATCGGCGCCTTGACTTCCGCGCCAAGAATATGCTTCCATATCTTCGCCACTAAGTTTTCGTGAACGCCGATAATGTCGTTGCAGTCAACAAAGCTCATCTCGACGTCGATTTGCGTAAATTCCGCCTGCCGGTCGGCACGAGGGTCCTCGTCACGGAAGCAGCGGACTATCTGGAAGTATTTCTCGATGCCGCCCACCATCAGAATCTGCTTGAATAACTGCGGCGACTGCGGCAGCGCGTAAAAACAGTTCGGCATCAGTCTGCTGGGTACAAGAAAATCCCTCGCCCCTTCGGGCGTGCTCTTGGCCAATATCGGCGTCTCAATCTCTAAAAAGCCGAGCTGGTCGAAATAATCCCGCACTATTTTCGTTACCCTGTGCCGCACGCGCAGCGTTTTTTGCATCTGCGGCCGGCGAAGGTCGATGTACCGTCTGGTTAGCCGGACCTCTTCGCTGGTCTTTATCCCGTCCTCGATTTCGAAAGGCGGTGTCTTCGAAGTGTTGAGGATTTCCACCTCCTGCACAAACACTTCTATTTGGCCGGTAGGCAGCTTCGGATTTTCCAGTCCTTCGCCTCGCGGCTGAACCATGCCTCTGGCGGCTATTACCCATTCGCACCGCGCCGCCCGTGCCTGCTTGTGGGGCTGCGGCTGAGTTTCAGGGTTGAAAACCAACTGCGTCAGCCCTTCTTTATCCCGGAGGTCGATAAATACTAACCCACCGTGGTCGCGATAGGAATGAACCCAGCCGGCTAATGTTACCTTTTTGCCGGCGTCTTCAAGCCGAAGCTGTCCGCAGTTATGCGTTCTTTTGAGCATCGTAATATCTTTCTAAAAAGCGATAAACTTATACATCTGATACAGAACAATACCGATAGTCTAACCCCTCGAGGCAGCTTTAGTCAACACTTGTCCGCCTCTAAAAGTTCAGGGTGTAAGAGAACGAGCATCATAACTCATCTTCTTCATTGTGATAAGTTCTGCACCCCGTATTTTCGCGCCCATAAGTTGGGGGCAAATTCCTTCGAGACGAGTTTTGAATTTAAGTCCTATATTTGTAACTGGCCGGAAGATGTTATCCTCATATTAATGTTGTGTAGCCTCAGAGGACCATAATAAGTGCAGTAATTTGGGTGTTTTCCCCCTTAGTAGTGATAGTATTCAATTTTTCCCTGCCCAAATAAACAGTACATGGGGGGGGGAATGCCGATACTAAACGAGTATTCTACATGTAAATGAAATGAGAGGATAATTATGAAAATCGCACAAAAGCATTGGACCGAAGGGCAAGGGTGGCAGACGCTGTCTGACAGTGGAGTCAGCGAGCAAGCTCAATTAGTTCTTGTGTTCGGTGAAAACGCGATCCTCAGACAGGAATCGCGACTACAAGAGGTCAAGCAGTTCTTTCCTCAAGCCCGTATGATAGGTTGCTCTACATCTGGTGAGATAATCGGCAGTCGCGTCTTCGACGACTCGCTCACAGCAACAGGAGTATTTTTTGAAAATACCAGGCTGCAGTTTGCTGATACGGTACTGGATAACATGGAAGACAGTTTCGGTGCCGGTGAGAAATTGGGTGAAGCCCTGGAGCCAAAGGGGCTGACTCATGTTTTTGTGTTGTCAGATGGTTTGAAGGTCAATGGAAGTTCCCTGGCTAAGGGCCTCCAAAGCAAACTTCCTGCCAACGTAGCCGTGACCGGCGGCTTGGCCGGAGATCAAGACAGGTTCAAGGAAACGGCGGCGTTCCTGGGCAATGTTTTAAGGAAGAACAACATTGTGGTGATAGGCTTCTATGGTGACGCTTTACAGATAGGCTATGCCTCGAATGGGGGCTGGGAATCATTCGGGTCTGACCGGCTGGTCACACGCTCAAAAGCAAACATTCTGTACGAACTGGATGGACAGCCCGCTTTAGGGCTGTATAAGAAGTACCTTGGTGAGCAGGCCAAGGGCTTGCCGGCCACGGGACTTCTGTTCCCGCTGAGTATTTCCTTGAATGGTGGGGACAAACGACTCGTCCGGACCATTCTCTCAGTCAACGAGAATGACGGCAGTATGACATTTGCGGGAGATGTGCCGGAGGGCAATTACGCTCGCCTCATGAGAGCCAGTTTAGAGCGGTTAGTGGATGGGGCCGCTGAATCAGCCAAACAGTCCCAGATATTAGGTTCATCTGCCCCGGATTTGGCCATACTTGTTAGTTGTGTTGGCCGAAAGCTGGTACTCAAACAGAGAATTGATGAAGAAGTGGAATGCGTTCGTGATGCGTTCGGACCAAACGCCGCATTAACAGGCTTCTATTCATACGGTGAAATATGCCCCGTCGAGCCTGATGGTAAACAAGCTGAATTGCACAACCAAACCATGACAATCACGACTTTTTCCGAAAGATAATATTGAACCATGAATAAATTGCTGCAGCGTCAGATTAAGAGATTCCTGGGGGAGATGGGTACTGTTCCACAGCCCATTGAACTTTTACTTGAAGCGATAAATGATGCCTACGACGGCTTTGATGAAGACCGGGGCCTAATCGAGCGAGCGCTTGATATAAGCTCTGAGGAACTCACGGGGATAAACCGAACACTGCGTCAGGAAGTCGGCGAGCGCAAGGATGCACAGGAAAAAATCAGACAAACCCTTTCGCTTCTGACGGCGACCTTGGAGTCAACCGCGGATGGCATTCTTGTCATCGACCTGAATGGGAAGGTTGTCAGCTACAATCAGAAGTTCCAGCAGATGTGGCACGTTCCTGACGAAATAATCGAAAGCAAAGACGATGATAAACTGCTTAAGTTTGTACTGAATCAGTTGGCAGACCCTGAAGAATTTCTGACTGAAGTTCGAAGACTCTACGCCAGTATTGAGGAGGAATCTTCCGATTTATTGGAGTTTAAGGATGGTCGTGTATTTGAAAGGTTTTCACAACCTCAGAAAATCGATGACAAAATTGTAGGAAGGGTATGGAGTTTCCACGACGTCACCGCGCGCAAGCAGGCAGAGAAACGACTCATGGATGTCAACACGCTCCAAAAACTTCTCCTGCCATCGATTCCAATCGAACAGAAGCTCAAATTTGTCACCGACACTGTGGTGCGCATTCTGGATGCCGACTTTGCCCGTATCTGGACCATAATGCCCGGAGACCGCTGCGACACCGGTTGTACCCACGCCGAGGCTAAAGAGGGGCCGCATGTCTGCCGGTTCAGGGATAAATGTCTGCACCTGATAGCCAGCTCCGGCCGCTATACCCACCTCGACGGAAAAGGCCATTGCAGGGTGCCGTTCGGCTGTTACAAGATCGGGCTGATTGCCGCGGGAAAGCAGGACAAGTTCCTCACCAACGAGGCGGCAACCGACTCGCATATTCACAATCGCGATTGGGCAAGGGAGCTGGGTTTGGTGTCCTTTGCCGGCTATCGCCTGACGCACACAGATGGCACGCCCCTGGGCGTGCTGGCGACCTTCAGCAAGCATCCTATCTCCACAGAAGAAGACGCACTTCTGGAGGGAATCGCACATTCGACCTCAATGGTACTCCATGCGTCCCAGGCGGCAGAGGCATTGAGACATGAGAAGGATTTTGCCCAGAGTTTGACCGATACTGCGCAGATTGTTATGTTGGTTCTGGATACGAATGCCCGTATTGTAAAATTCAATCCATATATGGAGGAAATCTCCGGCTATAAATTGGAGGAAGTAAAAGGCAAAGACTGGTTTGATACCTTTTTGCCTAAGGCAGACCACTCCCGGATAAGGGAGGTATTTAAGCAGTCAATAAGTGGTGTCCAAACCAAAGGCGATGCCAACCCTATCATTACAAAAGACGGCCGCGAAGTTTTAATCGAGTGGTATGATAAAACGCTTAAGGATAAAGACGGACGGATTGTAGGCTTGATAGCGATTGGGCAGGATATCACCGAGCGTAAGAAAACCGAGGATACGCTGCGGAAAAACGAGGAATTCACCAGACGCGTAATCGAGAGCAGTAGCGACTGTATAAAAGTTTTGGATCTGGAGGGACGTTTACTGTCGATGAGCGGAGGCGGACAAAAACTCTTAGAGATAGATAATATAACGCCTTATTTGAATATTTCATTTATCGACTTTTGGAAAGGCAAGGAAAGAGAGGGTTGCCTTAAAGCTATTGCAAAGGCCAAACAAGGCGGTACGGGAGTCTTTTATGGGTATTTCAAAACAGCTAAAGGCACGCCAAAATCGTGGGAAGTTATTGTTACGCCCATAAAAGATTCTGATGGCAGCATTAGCCGTTTGCTGGCTGTCTCGCGTGACATCACCGAACGCAAGAAGTCGGAGAAATCTATCGAAAATCTCAACAAAGACCTCAAGTCAACCGTTGCCATGTTGACACAGTCCAACAGACAGCTCCGCGAATTCGCCCATTTGGCCGCTCACGACCTCAAAACGCCCCTGCGGGGCATAAGCACACTCGCTCAGTGGCTGGTGAACGATTATAAGGAAAAATTTGACGACCAGGGCCGCCGGCAGGTCGACCTGTTAATAGAAAGAGTAGGGCGGATAAATGAATTGGTAGATACAATTCTCGAATACTCCACAATTGGCAGGAACAAACGCAAAGAACGTCCCGTTGACCTTAACGGGCTGGTTGGAGCTGTCCTTGTCGAGACCAAGCCGCCTCCGGATATAAAAATAACCATCAACAAAAAACTGCCCGTTGTGATTTGTGACGAAATGCACCTCTGGCAGATTTTCCACCGTCTTCTTGCCAACGCGGTCAGGTTTATAGATAAACCCGAGGGGCGCATCGCAATCGACTACACAGATAAAGGCGACCTTTGGGAGTTTAGCGTTTCCGACAACGGCATGGGAATCGCACCGCGGCATTTTGAGAAAATCTTCCAGCTTTTCCAGACGCTTAACGACACCGACCAGAGCAAGGGCGGCGGCGTAGGCCTGACATTTGTCAGGAAAATCGTCGAATTATATGGCGGACAGATTCGGCTGACCTCTGATCTCGGCCAAGGCTCCACTTTCTTTTTCACATTACCAAAGGACAGAGCGGTAGTTAAAAACGTGGAACTCGAAGCCGATATCGTCGGTTGAATACGGAGTATGGGTGTAAAGAAGAAGACGCATTGACATCACTCACGCCATAGGAAAGACAGACGTCAAAGACTTCCATCGAAAAAGATTGTCGTTCCAGCGCCGTAATTTTGCCTTTATAGCCGGAGATTTATTGTTTTGCCGCTAATTGGCCAGCGTAAACTCCGTCGCTTTGCCCCCTGCCCCGCTTTCCGCCGGGCAAAATGCTTCCAAAAAATATTTAATATTAACAAATTGTAATTATATTTCTTGTTGCATTCATCCTTGCATTAAGATATAATAGTTCGTTTGTAATCTTTAGGTTATACGTGGTTTCTACTGGGAAAGCTACGGAGGAACCGCATATTGGAATAATTTTTATATTATTTTTTAAGACTGAACTTTTTAATTATTGAAGACGTAATAAACGTAGTATGAACTTAATGGGCTGGGGTTTTAACTCCTCTTTTCCTCCCTCCGACCTCGGCCCATTTTTTATGTCTTAAGTGCCTCCAGATGGCGGCTTTACGTATAAATTAGGCAATTAACTCTTTACTTTTAATTGCCGAATGTGTAGAATAACATGGTTGATTTAATTAGCGTCATTTAACAGGACTGAGAATATATCGCTTTTTCCTCTCCCTCCGCACTCAGTCCTGTTTTTATGCGCAGAACAGGGCATCTCTTTCCCCGCACAAATTTGTTGTTTTTGAGCTTCACATCCAAAAAAGACCTAATCCTAAGTAGGATTTAACGGATTTCCCCCTTAATATCGACGGGTAGTAGTTTTGCCGCTGTGTTTGTAATTGACAAAAAAGTACCGCAGGGCGTCTATCGGGTGGTCATATACGCCGTCCTTGAGCGGAAGCTCGCCTATCTTGTCGCTCTCTGGATACCGATAGCACCGCATCGCCTCTATCAGCCGTTGGCACCTCGGCGAAATTAACATCCTGCTTTTGCCGTCGCCGGCCCTCAAGCATCGGCGGATAAGTTCAATCCCCTCAAGAATCCCGCTTCGCCGAAATCGCGTAACTATTCCCATCGCCCGCAATTCCCGAACCACACTTGTGCCGGTTACGTCGTTTCTGCCTGACCCCGCCGGGTCGCAAAATGTCGCCGCTACGCACCCCTCGCCGGCAGGCGTCCGTCTTTTCATTTCCTCCGCGTGCACGTCTATCGTCGCCCTGCTGCGGATATATTCGTCTATCACCCGAACGGCGCCGTTTTCATCAACCTGTACCCATAAACACACAAACGGATTCACAAACCCAAAGTCGAGCGTCCTGTATAACGGCAGGCTGGGATTATATTCGACCTGTCCGATATGTTCGCTCGGCTCGAACTCGTCAAAAACCACGTTCTCCCGATTGGGCCTCTTGCAGAGCATTTCCGACTCCCACCCCGCCCTGCTCGACCGGCGCATCGCGGTTATACAATCGCCAATCTTCAAATAACCTTCACTGCCCCTGGCCTTGCCCTCGCAGTCATTCCACAACGGACACTGCGAACAGTTTCTGTCGGTGCATTTTTCTATCACCTCCCACAAACACCATTTAAAGACCGCCGCGCCAAGCTCATCAGCGGAAGAAACTATTCTTTGCATCAGCCCGTAAGGCCGGTGCATCGTGCTTATCATCTCCATCGCCGCCCGCAAATCTGCCGTGCTTTGAGTGGTAAACTTCGCCGCCGCGAAAACGTCCTCATCGAAAAGCTCGACCTCATCGCAGCGAAGCTTCTGAATATGCTGCCCCCGGACGCTTCTTTGCGATTGCGTCAGCACCTCGACCGCCGAGCCGTTGGTAAATCTGCATTTACTTTTGCGGATCGCTCCTGCCAGAAATTCCTCGAAGCCGTTCCGCAAAAAGCCGGTCAGATATTCGTACATCCTGCCCGCCTGTTCCCCTGAGCCGCTGAGAATCCGCACCTGACAGCCGGGCTTGAAAATACAGTCCAAAAGCGTCGCGATTGCCGCCAGTTCCGTCTTCCCGCCCCCGCGGTTCGCCCAGACTATTGCGTCCCCACTTGCAGATTTTTCCGCCGCAAAGCCTGCCCTGAGCGAAGTCGAAGGGTCTGCAAAGTAGCTGTGCCATAGATATTCCATTGGGCTGTTATGTCCCTCACAGATTCTTTTATTGGGGATATCGACGCCCAAATAGACCTTAACGTAATTTTTAATGTCCCCTCGCGTCACGGGCGCCCTCCGCCGCAAATGCGAATAGACGTCTGTCGCTTTTTCTATTATTTCGGGATTTATCGTTTTGATTAAGCTGGATTTTACCATTAACCACGTTCCTTAAAGAACTTACGGTAGCAGTGACAGTATGTGAAAAAATATCAAAAATAATCGAATATTTTTTTGCCTTCCTCGGTATATGGAGTATATTCTAAATAGAGAGCCTTGAAAAATGAATTTGGCTTCGCGAGACAGGGTGTTGATGATAAATGTAAGAGAGCGTTATCGTACAAGGGAGACCGACCAAACTTAATAAAATAAAAAAGAGGCCGGCGTCTCCCTTTTTGCGCAGATTTTTTGTTTTTATGTCACTTTGAAATTTTCTCCTCCGCCATCGCCGCTAATAATCTGCTCGCCATTTCAGGCGCAAGTGTGGTATCCAACTGTTTAATCTCGATGCCGGATTCTCGTCCATCGTTTTTCTCCGCTACCTTTGGCACAGAAATAATATCCAGGCACGCTCGCCGGGCGGTTTCCGCCTTGTCGGACGCGGTCAGCTCGACCAATTTCGCCGCCGCAAGGCAGCAGTATTTTGCCATTAAAAGCTCGCTTCGCCGCCGAAGCCCGTTGACATATCGCTTGAAACGTTCCGCGAAAAGCTCGTCCGCTAACCACCCCTCGTATGTGCTTCGGCGGAGCTTATGTTTCTCTAAAACTCCCTGCTCATCGAGGTCGCTGTTAAATAAATCATGCAATATCGTCAATTGCCTCGCAGTCAGGTTTCTTCGTTTGCCCATTACCTTTCACTCTCCGAATCTGTTTTCATCTCCGCTTTCTTTCGTCCCTCGTCCCTCATCCATCATCCCTCTACCTTTATCCTTTGTCATTCCCGCGAAAGCGGGAATCCAGATGTTTTTTCTGAATTCATTTCAGGTCTTGTTATATGCTTTTAATTATTTCTCTGCGTACTCTGCGCTCTCTGCGGTTAATCTTTTGATTGTTTAAGGAACTCTCCCGCTATATAGGCCAGCGCAACCGCCCGTTTTGCAGCCCTTGTTTTTTCTTCTGCCGGCTCTTTCACCGATGACAGTGCCTTCTCTATCATCCCCTGCTGCACATCGCTCACAAAAAATATCATCGGATTCGAAAAACTCTTTACCCCCGCAGGCCTGCTCGGCATTTTCAAATTTGTAAGCCGTTCAAGCTGCTTCGCTGTTTGAGGCAGGAGTTTCGCAAGCTCGCCCGATTCCATCCTCTTGTTTAAACGCTTCAGCAGGTTCAGCTTTTTGCCAAGCTCATCCGACCCGCCGAGCCGGTTGACAGTCGCAAGCAAAATGTCCGTCTGCTCGTCGTCGATGTCCCATACTACGCAATCTGCCGCTTCGCGCCCCAGCTTCACTAAGGCGCGCCATCGGTGATGCCCGTTGATTAGCTGGAAATAGCCCTCCTTTTCCGGATGAGGCCTCACCAATATCGGCTCATACCTGCCCGTCCGCTCTATATTGCGCACAAGCTTATTGAAAGTCACTTCGCTCTGCCGGTTCGGATTATCAGGATGCGCAACAAGTTTGTCCAATCTAATGGACGAAATTGCATTTGCCATAATTCTCAATTCTAAATTCTTAATTCTAAATTCTCGTTAAACCAGATGTAATAAATCGGCCGAAATGTCAGCTTGCTCAATACGAATCTCGTCCGTTCCGCTCCTGCCTTCTCATAACGCCTCTTGCCGTAGCTTTGTAAAAAAAAGTTAATGTGCGATTCGATAAACTCCGCCTGCCGCCGCCCCAGCCGTTCGAGTTTCCGCTGCACTTTTTCTGCGTCGATGAGCTCCTCTTTTTCGACCCCGACCGCGCTGAACGCCTCGACAAGCTGGACGCATCGTATCGGCGTCTTCGCCGTAAATGCCTGCATACCCGCCTTTTCGAAAAATGGATTCACCATCCCCATCACCGCCATCGCCTCGATTATGGGGACACCCATCTCCGGCATCGTCTCGCGCACTAATCGGCTCGCCAATCCCAACCCACGAAACCTCGGCTCGATTATCACCCTGCTTATAAGGCGGATATTCTTGTTGATAAGCGACAGTCGCGTCCGATGGTCAAAGCCGGAAAAGAAATCCCCCGTTGCTGCGTTACGAAGCTCCGCACCCATACTCGGCATCGTATAAACTATTACCCCAACAGGTTCTTTACTTATACCCTTCACCGGCTTGATAACAAAAATTGCCGTATATGCCCCAGGCCGACAGTCCCTGTAATGAAACCTCGCCAGCTTCTTGTAATCCTCGAAACTACCGCGAACAATCCGCAATTTTCTACATACAGAACACGTTTTCATTTTAGCAGTTACTTAATCCTAATGCCGTTTCACATTTGTCATTCCTGCGAAAGCGGGAATCCAGCCACTTTTCTTTTTATCTAATCTTTTTCTTTGCGTTCTCTGCGTCCTCAGCGGTTAAATTTTAGTTCTCGTCCGCTTGCCGCGGCGTAGCCCTTAGGCGAAGACGGGGCGTCCATCCTCCCTCGTCCATCATCCGCCGCCTGCTCTTGTGCCTTTGTAAATAACCTGCGTTGCTCCGGACAATTCCTTAACCACCAGCACATCAGGCGCCAAATCGAGCAGTATATCTTCATGGCTCGACGCTAAAATAAATGTCACTCCCTTCCTTTTTGCGTACTTGTGTATATTATATGAAATCACCGCAGCGGTAATGCGATCCAGCTCGTTGCAGAATTCGTCCGCAAAGATAAATTTCGCCCCCGAGCCAAGCGCGACCGCCAGCCGAAACCGATACTTCTGCCCGTCACTTAGATTTATTGGCTGATTGAGAACGCAGAACGCGTCATTCAGTCCTGCGATGCTCAGCGTCTTCAGTCCCTCCACGAAATCACCTTCGATGCAGTCAATCACCGATTTGTCCGCCGGGAGCGTTATTTTATTAAGGTTCACCCTCTCCGAAGCCGGGATGGCTTTTTCCAGTTCTCTCAGCAGCACGCTTTTGCCCGCCCCCGATGGCCCTGTAATATACACGATGTCCCCATCGTTGATTTCTAATTGGCAGTTGACCGTGCAGAGGTCTTTGTTGAGTCTATCCATCGTCAGCCCG
>Ga0315276_10000818_pt1 | contig 27263 bp, 18 predicted proteins | sample YL17G05_0_MG_FD_204542 | JGI IMG/M metagenome (GOLD analysis project Ga0315276, IMG submission 204542) | Sediment microbial communities from Yellowstone Lake, YNP, Wyoming, USA - YL17G05_0 | ecosystem: Environmental > Aquatic > Freshwater > Lake > Sediment | place: USA: Wyoming | collected... | reverse complement strand
GTATTCATAGGATATATGATTTTTGATTCTATACGACCGGAAGGTTTTGCAAATAAAGCAGATAAAACTATTGACAATAATTCCCTGCCAGATAACTGGAAGATTTCCGGTGAGTTGAAGTTAACAGAGGGATCACTTAAGGCTGTCACAGTCTCCCCAAACGGTAAGATATACACTGGAGGGGATTCTTTCGTATCGTGTTATGACAAGGATCTTAAATTAATATGGAACCTGGAAACTCCCTATCCGGTTACATCGCTTTCAAACTATGGTGACACAGTATTTGCCTCAACCATGGAATTGATTTTGATTATCAGTTCCAGAGGCGAGATAAAAGATGAATGGGGCCCATTTGAAGATAATGGAATTATAACTTCTGTTACTTCAAACAACTCCTATGTTGCTTTTGCTGATGCCGGGAACAAAATGTTATTTATTCTTGATAAAACAGGCGGCGTCAAAAAACTAATTGGTCAGAATGATGGGCAATTTATTATCCCCAGTCCTTATTTCGATGTAGCACTGAATTCAGATAATACTTTATTTGTGGCTAATACCGGTCATAGAAGAGTTGAGACAAGATCTATTGAAGGCATATTAAAAAGTTATTTTGGAGAACCGGGCACAGCTCCGGGAGCATTTTGCGGATGTTGCAATCCTGCTCATTTCATTATCATTCCAAATGGATTCGTAACCGCTGAAAAGGGAATAAACAGGATTAAAATTCTCAACAAGTCTGGAGAATTTGTTGAATATGTTTCTTCAAAGAACAAATTCATGCCTTCAATACCTTTGGATCTGGCTTCTGCGGATGGAAATACTATTTATGCTGCCTATCGGGCTGACTCTAAAATTTACATATTTACCCGAAAATAAATTTTTTCGTTAACACTCTAATCTGCTTTTGAAAGAATTAACTAAATTATTCTGAAAGGAAATATCGTTTGCTGGTAATTGACATTATTAGTTATATTTGAAAAGTTTCAAACCTTTAAAACTGATTATTATGATAAGGTTGTTCTTAACTATTTTAGTTTCAATGATTTGTATTAGTGCAAATGCACAGGAGATAGTCCAATGGCGCGGACCAAACCGCGATGGTATTTATAATGAACCCAGTTTGCTTAAAAAATGGCCCGATTCCGGACCAAAACTTATATGGCATTTTGATGAACTGGGTGATGGTCATACGTCTGCTGCTGTAACAGGTTCGGGAGTTTTTACAACCGGAATGTTAGATGGTAAGGGCTTTGTTTTTGGCTTTGATCTGCAGGGAAAATTGTTATGGAAAAAGGAATATGGTACCGAATGGGCCGAAAGCGATAATGGTGTCAGATCAACTCCCCATATAGTTAATGATAAATTATATCTTATGAGTTCTTATGGGAAACTGATTTGTATGAATTGCTCAAACGGACAAACCGTTTGGATAGTTGACCTGGTTAAGGAGTATCGGGCAAGAAATATCGAATGGGGAATGACTGAAAATCTTTTATCCGATGGGAATGTCCTGTACTGTGCTCCTGGTGGTGCCGATGCCAGTGTAGTGGCTTTGGACAGGAACACTGGAAAAATGATCTGGAAAAGTAAAGGGAATGGTGAGAAATCAGCTTATTGCTCTCCCATGTTGGTAAAGCTTCAAAATAAAAAGATTCTGGTTACTATGATGGAAACAGCTATCTGTGGCTTTGATGCCAATACAGGTCTATTGCTCTGGAAATTTGAACACATCAACGACACAAATGTTCACCCTAATACTCCGGTTTTTATTAATGGACTTCTTTATTGTACTTCCGGATATGGTAAGGGTGGAGTTATGCTTAAGCTGGCAAACGACGGGAACAGTGTTTCAGAAGTTTGGAGAAACACTCAGCTTGATCCGAAGACAGGAGGAGTAGTAGTTCTAAATGGGCGGATATATGGCACCGGTGACAGAAACCGCAGACTATTCTGTCTAGACTGGCAAACAGGCAAAGAACTCTTCTCATTAAAAAATCTGGCACCCGCCAATATTATCGCAAACGAAGGATTATTATATGTTTACAGCGAATCAGGCAAGATATCCCTCGTAGAACCTAAAACCGACAGATTTAATATTATCAGCACATTTTCGGTACCTTTTGGTTCCAACCCACACTGGGCTCATCTTGTTATTAAGAATAAAAAGCTTTACGTCAGGCATGGTACATCGTTGATGGTGTATGACGTAGCAGCTAATTAAAATGAAGCTAACCATCTATTTACTAACATTATAACCTACGCTGTACGCGAGTCAGTTGAAGGGGAGAATAGAAGAATCAATGAAATATGGCGCACTGTAATGAAAAGAAATGACTTTTTTAAGAAGCTGATCCGGGTTGGTCTTCTAGCCCTTCTGGCTACTCTGGTTCTTCTATTGGGAAACAGGGTTGTAACAGGAAAGGATTGTTCAGGATGTCCCGGGAAGGGAGTTTGTAATGGAGAAACAGACTGTGATAAATATTAATTGCAGAAATCATGAACGAAGGAAAGAATAAATATCAATCGAGGAGGGATTTTGTAAGAAAAGCCGGAAAATTTGCAGTTATTATCCCATTTGCATTAATACCGGTTGCACTCGCAAAAAAAACTTCAGCATCAGGATATGCCTGGCAGATCGATCCGTTTAAATGTACTCAATGCGGTCAATGCAAGACTAATTGTGTATTGACACCTTCTGCATCAAAATGTGTACATGCCTTTCAGATGTGTGGTTACTGTGACCTATGTGGAGGTTACCTCCGTCAGGGAGTAAAAACAATCAGTACCGGGGCCGAAAATCAACTCTGTCCGACAGGCGCACTAACCAGAAAATTTGTTGAAGAACCATATTTTGAATATACAATTAATGAGGATCTGTGTGATGGTTGTGCAAAATGTGTGAAGGGATGTGCTGATTTTGGCAATGGTTCATTATATATGCAGATCCGACATGGCCGGTGTGTAAACTGCAATGAATGCTCAATAGCCCGGACTTGTCCATCGGATGCTGTAATAAGAGTTCCTGCGAATTCACAATATCTGCAAAAGGACAAGGGTAAGAAGAGTGAATAGTGAATAGTGAATAGTGAATAGTGAATAGTGAAGAGCGAAGAGTGAACAGTGAAGAGTGAACAGTGAATAATGAACAGTGAATAAGAATATAGGATGAAGAAGGCTCTGCCTTATATAATATTTATTATGCTATTATGCTGGCATGCAGTTCTGTATGCCCAGGATAGATTCCCAAGGCCGGAGTTTGAATCGGGATATGTTTATAAAACAAACCAGATGCCCACTCAGAGAGATCCTGGCTGGGAGTATTTTGATGTTGCTGTTTTAATCGTTGCTTTGATCGTAACCGCCTGGTTGGCATTGAAAAGGCGTTCGCGGCAGGGTTTGATCTGGATGTCAGTGTTTTCCCTGGCATATTTTGGATTTTACAGGCAGGGTTGTATCTGTTCAGTCGGGTCGGTCCAGAATGTAGCGCTGGCACTTTTCAACGATGGTTATACAATTCCTCTCACTGCCCTCTTATTCTTTATTATCCCTCTTCTGTTTGCACTTGCTTATGGACGGGTTTTTTGTGCGGGTGTTTGTCCTCTTGGTGCTATTCAGGAACTCACCGGTTTTAAATCAGTCAAACTTCCAAAAACTACAGAAATTATTCTTGCATCCGTACCATTCATTTATCTGGCCCTTGCTATACTTTTTGCATCTACTAACAGTCAGTTTATAATTTGCAGGTATGATCCTTTTGTAGGGATATTCAGACTCGATGCGCCATATACAATGATAATCTTTGGTGCCCTTTTGCTCTTGTCCGGGATATTTTTGAACAGGCCATATTGCAGGTACCTTTGTCCTTATGGTGTATTGCTTAGTGTTTTTTCGGGGTTTGCCGGGAAACATCTTACTATAACACCTGCAGAATGTACAAATTGCAGACTTTGTGAAGAGTCCTGCCCTTATGATGCCATAATTCCATCAGACACAGAACAGACCCGGGAAGAACCTGAAAAACCGAGAAAGCGGTTCATTTTATACTTTCTGCTTATTCCTCTGTTCGCAATAACCGGTGCTTATATTCTTTACAGCCTTTCTCCTGCTCTGTCCGGTGTAAACAGTAATGTTAAACTGGCAAGAGAGATCAGATTGGAGAAAGAGTCAGGAAATGAATCTGTTTCAAAGACTGTGGTAGCATTTAAGGAATCGGGGAAAACAGAAACAGAATTATTTACCGAAGAAGAATCTATCATCAGAAGGTTCAGAAGAGCATCGCCCTGGGCAGGTATGTTCCTTGGGATTTCGCTCGGAATCGCGATGGTATCTCTCACAATCAGAAGTAAGAGAACTGAATACAAACCAGATCAGGGAAAGTGCTATAGTTGCGGGAGGTGTTTTAAATATTGTCCTATTAAAGTACACACTTAGAATGAAGCTTAAACTTACTGAAAAAAATATCAGCATTCTTAAAGTGGTCAGCCAGGTAGCCGGAGGATTTACCCTTGTTGTTGCTTTGACAATGATCTTTAGCCTGGTACAATTAAAAACCATAAATCCTTTAGATAATCCGGTATTGCTTTCTGTTAAGGATCAGTACGATAAGGATCCTGCTAATCCTGCAAAGGCTGAACAGGTCAGAGCTATGGATCTAATGGCACGAAAAGCATACTTCTCTTCAAGGTGGCAGGTGGAAACCGGTTCATATCTTCTGCTTGCTGGTGCTATAATCTTCATTTTATGCCAGAGACTTATTTCAGACGATGAAAAATTGAAACCGGTACTTCCCGGAGTAAAATCTGAGTCTTCTTTGCAACAAAAAAGAATCAGAAAATATCTCTTAACAGCAGTTTCTGTTATTTCCTTAACAGCAATAATAGCTTCTTTTATTCTGCGTACTGACCTTCCTGATCCATCGGGACAATCAGGAACCTCCTCAAAAAAAGAAGAGAAAGGTAAGCAAACTGCCCCAAAACCTGATAAAACTAATTTCCCATTTTTTCGTGGCCAGGATAGTCGCGCGATAGCAGGAGGATCAGGTTATCCCACTGAATGGGACGGTGTTACAGGAAAGAATATAGACTGGAAAATTCAGATCCCTAAGGCAGGAAAGAGTTCTCCGGTTATATGGGAGGATAAAATTTTTGTTACCGGAGCTGAAGGGATGGAGTGTGAAGTTTATTGCATTAATAAGAAAACGGGTGATGTCCTGTGGACCGGGTCTGCTTTCAATATTCCGGGAGAACCGACAGAATTGCCAAAAATAGACCAGGAAGCAGGCCTTGCAGTGTCAACTGTTGCAACAAATGGTAAAGAGGTATGTGCAGTTTTTGCAAACGGCAACATTATTTGCTTCGACATGAATGGGAATAAGAAATGGGCTAAAAACATCGGAGTTCCTGAAAGCAACTATGGATATTCATCTTCACTTATAATTTATGAGAACCTGCTGCTTGTTCAATATGACAGTAATAGAAAGGTATCGTTGATAGGACTTGATTTAGAGACAGGTGATCAGAAGTGGGAAACTCTACGGCAGGGACGTGCTGTCTGGTCTTCCCCTGTGCTGGCATATTTCGGGGGAAAACCACAACTGATTGTCAACGGAAATCCGTTGGTCAGCAGTTATGATCCATCAACAGGCAAGGAGTTATGGGCAGTCGAATGCATGAGTGGTGATGTTGCACCATCAGTGGCAGTAAACAGCACAATGGCTTATGCAGTAACTGATTACGCAAAACTTGCTGCGATTAAACCAGGTACCGGAGCCTTAATAATCTGGGAAGACAACACTTATACGCCCGATGTTTCCAGTCCGGTCGCTACCGACGAGTTCTTATTCATTTCCACAGGAAATGGTGATGTAGCCTGTTATAATTCAGAGAAGGGTGATACTTTGTGGACGCATTACTTTATGGACCAGTTTTATGCTTCACCCATCATTGCAGATAATATGGTTTATCTTCTTGACAGAAGCGGTGTTATGCATATTGTACGAGCCAAATCAGAATTTCAGCTTGTATCAGAAGCATCTTTGGGGGAAAGAGCCGATTGTACACCTGCTTTTTCTGATAAGAAAATTTATTTAAGAGGAAAGAAATACCTTTATCGCATTTCGAAGAATTGAAAGACGCAGAAGCTAAAATATTGACCAATGGGTGCGATTGCCAGCAGATTGCTGTTGAAGATATTACTTCAGTGATTGATGAGGTAGTTGCTCTGACAGGAAGAGAGTCGGAAAAGGTTATCATGATCCTTCAGGAGGTACAGAAAAGACTGAATTATCTCCCTTCCGAAGCGCTTAAGCATATCTGTAGGGTAACGGAGATCACTCCGGAGCAGATATCGGGAGTCTCTACATTTTATTCCCAGTTTCGTCATATTCCTGTCGGTAAACACATAATAAAAATTTGTGCTGGAACCGCGTGCCATGTGAGAGGAGCGCCTTTGATTTCAGATGCCTTTAAAAGGGTGCTTAAAATTGATGATACAAATAATTCTTCGCCAGACAATCTGTTTTCGATCGAAGAGGTAGCTTGTCTTGGTTGTTGTACATTGGCTCCTGTTGTTCAGATTGATGGTAAAACCTATGGTCATGTGAAACCCACCCAAGCAGAGAAGATCATACGGGATTTTCTGAATTCCGGAGGTAAAAGCCCTGACCAGCATGATACAAAAAATAACGAAGATTTTGATGCGGAAATCAGAATCGGTTTAGGGTCGTGTTGTGTCGCAGGCGGAAGCAAGGAGATTTTGTCTGAAATAGTTGATGTAAAGAAAAAGTATGATCTTAACATAAAGTTGAAACCAGTTGGTTGTGTGGGAGTTTGTAACCAGACACCTTTACTGGAGATCGTTACCAAAGAAAATGTCACTTCAAGATACACAAATGTAAGTAAACATCAGGTTGAGGAGATACTACTTAAACATATAAGTCCCACAACCATAAACAAAAGAATAAAGCATAATGTTTACGACCTCGTTGATACTTTTCTTTCTGATGATAAGCTGACCAGCCAGGTTAATATTCCGGGAGAGTTGAGAGAAAAATATCTTAATAACTTTCTGAATTACCAGGTGCATCTTGCTACAAAAAATAGTGGAACACTTTCTCCGGATTCTTATGATGAATACTGTATGTCAGGTGGATTTAAAGCACTGAATCAATGTCTTAAACTCCTGAACCAGAATTCTATAATTGATATTATAATTGAGAGTGGATTAAGAGGAAGAGGTGGTGCAGGTTTTCCGACTGGCAAAAAGTGGAAGATTTCCATGCAGGCAAATGGTGATTCAAAGTATGTGGTATGCAATGGAGATGAAGGGGATCCAGGCGCATTTATGGACAGGATGTTGCTTGAATCATTTCCTTACAGGGTTATCGAGGGCATGATCATTGCAGGCTTTGCAACCGGTTCTAACGATGGTATTTTCTATATACGGGCGGAGTACCCGCTTGCCGTTGCAAGGATCAGAAATGCCATTAAACAGTGCTATGAAAAAGGTATTCTGGGAGACAGTGTTTCCGGTACCGGATTTTCATTTAATATAGAAATTTTTGAAGGTGCCGGGGCTTTTGTCTGTGGTGAGGAAACAGCCTTAATATCTTCACTTGAAGGTAAACGCGGTACTCCGCATCTAAGGCCTCCTTATCCTGCGGTAAAAGGTTTCAGAGGCCAGCCCACACTTGTTAATAATGTGGAAACTCTTGCTTTAGTTGCATGGATTATTACCAATGGAGCTGAATCTTTCAGATCGATTGGTACTGAAGAGAGCAAAGGGACCAAAGTGTTTGCACTAGCCGGAAAAATATCAAAAGGTGGTCTGATTGAAGTCCCTATGGGTATAACAATTAGGGAGATTGTTGAAAAAATTGGTGATGGTGTAGATGAGGGCAGATTGTTTAAAGCTGTTCAGATTGGCGGACCATCAGGTGGATGTATTCCTGCAAGTGAGGCTGATATACCTGTTGATTATGAGGAGCTTATAAAAATGGGCGCGATGATGGGATCGGGAGGAATGGTGGTGCTCGACGATACAGACTGTATGGTTGATATGGCAAAATATTTTCTAACATTCACTCATAAACAGTCATGTGGAAAATGCACCTTTTGCAGGGTTGGCACTAAACATATGCTGAACATAATTACCAGATTGAGTGAAGGCAAAGCTAGCCTTGCTGATATCAATGATCTTGAAAATCTTTCTAATTCAGTGAAGGACGGCAGTTTATGTGGACTTGGAAAAACCTCTCCGAACCCTGTTCTCACAGGCCTGAGATATTTCAGGGAAGAGTATGAAGCTCATACCCGGGGATTTTGTCCTGCTAAAAAATGCAGGTACCTTATCAAATATGTTGTTACAGATGATTGCACAGGCTGTACCAAATGCTCACAGGAATGTCCGGTAATAGCTATTCCATTCAACCCTTATGAGAAGCATGAAATTAATCAGCTTATGTGCACTAAATGTGATAATTGCAGAATTGTATGTCCTGAAAAGGCAATTGAAATAGTAAATATTAATGGTTAAAATAAAGATCAATAATATTGATTTTGAAGCTCCGGAAGGATTAACCATTCTGGATGTAGCCAGAAGTGCTGGATTCAATATACCTACTCTTTGCCATAACGATGGGTTGCCTCATTATTCATCTTGCATGATATGTATGGTAAAGGACAACAGGACAAATAGTTTTGTGCCTTCATGTTCAGCTTTGGTTCAGGATAGAATGGACATTGATATTTCCGGAGAAGAGGTTATTTTGCTTAGACGAAAAGCCATTGAACTCCTATTATCTGAACACCGGGCAGAATGTGAAGCCCCATGTAAAGTTGTTTGTCCTGCCGGTTACAATATCCCTCTTATGAACAGGCTTATTGCTGCAAGGAATTATGAGGATGCATTAAAGCTTTCATTTTCAGAGCTTGATAAACCCGAAATCATGTGCACCAAGTGCCCGGGATATTGCGAGAATGCATGCCGCAGAAAGAAAGTTGATATACCTGTTTCAATCCGGAATTTGCAATTGTTTATTTCACATAGTATTAAACACGATAAGCCGGTGCAACGCGTTGCTAATCAACATCATAATAATGAAATAGTCATAGAGACCGAACTTAAGAAAAGGAATTTATCAAAACGATTCACTTCTCGGATTGGCCGGCTGGAAGAAACCGAATTACAGGAATGGCTAAAAGAATGCAGTGGTAAAGGAATCCGTTTCAGGGAAATTTCTGATTTTTATTCTGCTACGGGTGAGGCAGAAAGTTGTATGCATTGCGATTGCCGGGCTGCTGACGATTGCAGGTTAAGAGACCTTGCTGAAGATTTTTCAATAAAAGATCCGAGAGGTAAACTTGTTAATTCTCCTATAACAAAAAAGATTAATCATAATACAGGCCTGATTTTTGAAAATGCAAAATGTATAAAATGCGGACTTTGCGTAAGGCTTTGTGAAGATTTAAACAATGAACCTGCATTGTGCTTTATTAACAGAGGATTTGTTAGTATAATATCAGAACCACTTACTGAAGAATTCGATAATATATTAAAAACAAAAAGTAAAGAGGTAATTGAAATATGTCCAACAGGTGCATTAAGTCAAATCAAGTAATTCATATTTAATGAGATATTTTTTATTCATCGTACTTCTTTTGATATTCGTTTCATGCGCACAAGCTCAGTCAGCTGAAGATGAATGGCCTGTATTCAGGGGAAAAGCTGATCTTTCTGGAATATCTGAATTTGAACTTCCTTCATCTCCGGGTCTTTTGTGGAGCATATCAACAGGCGTCAGAACAAAATCATCACCGGTTATCAGTGAAGGAACTGTTTTTTTTGGAAACGATAAGGGAACCCTGATTGCAGTCAGTACAGATGGAAAGATTAAATGGAGGTATGAAGCTGGCAGCGCGATTGATGCCGCTCCGATGGTTTTCAGAAAAAAAGTAATTATTGGCTCAGCAGACGGTGTACTTAGAGCAATTGACAAGATTACAGGCAAGTTACTCTGGTCATATACTACTGATAACCAGATTGCAGGATCGGCTAATGTATGGATGACAGGAAATAAAGCCGGGATCGTTGTTGGAAGTTATGACTATTATCTTCATTGTGTTGATCCTGAAACAGGGAAATCTCTCTGGAAAGTTGAAACTGAGAATTATGTCAACGGCACACCTGCTATTTTAAACGGAAAGATTGTATTCGGTGGGTGCGATGGCATGATAAGGGTTGTCGACCCGCTGAAGGGAAAACAAAAGGATACTATTAATATCGGAGTATATATCGCCGCCTCACCTGCCCTTTCACACGATCTGGCTTATTTCGGAGATTATGACGGTAACATCTATTGTTTAGATTTAAACTCCGGAAAAATGGCCTGGAAAATCCCCGCTGGTGAAGAATCCGGTGCTATTTTGGCTATTCCTGCAATAGGGAATAATTCTATTGTTGTTGGAAGTGAAGATAAATACCTTTATTGTTATAGTGCTACAGATGGAAAGTTAATTTGGAAATTCAGAACCAATGGTCGTATAACAGGCTCTGCGGTAATCACATCCACAAAAGTTCTCTTTACCGGAATGGATGGGAATATTTATATTCTCAGATTGGCAGATGGGAAAAAACTTTGGAGCTTTAATGGAGGGACGCCTGTAAGCAGCTCTCCTGCTGTCACAAAAGGGAAGTTTTATGTCCTTACTGAAAATGGCCGTTTGCTTTCATTCGCTGAAAAAACAGCTTTTAAAAAATGAAAAATATATAACTCTGTGAACCAAAATCACACTCAGCCGTTACACAGAGAGTCAGTAGAGGTCCACAGAGAAAAAAATATAAAATAAAATGAAAATTGTATATCTGATAACAGGTTCCGGGGGATCATTTTATTGCGGTAATTGTTATCGGGATATGATTTACCTAAGAGCAATCCGCAAGGTTCCAGGTATTAATGCTTCTGCGATACCATTATATCTTCCTCCGGATGAGACCAATATTGAAACCGGTCTTGACAAAAATGTTTTCTTTGGTGCTATATCGATGTATCTGAGGGAGAAAGTTCCATTCTTCAGGAATATGCCTGCATTCTTAGATAAATTATTTGACTCTGCTCCTATGCTGAAAATGGCGTCACGCCGGGCTGGAACAACGCGTACCGAAGGACTTGAAGATATGACTTTGAACATGATAAGAGGGGAAAATGCTTTTCCTGAAAAAGAGTTAAATCGGCTTGTAAAGTATCTTATTAAGGATGGTAAACCAGATATCATCCATTTATCAAATGCTCTCATCATCGGTCTGGCCCGTAAACTTAAAAAAAGATTGGATGTAAATATCGTTTGTTCGCTTCTGAATGAGGATGACTGGATTGATGAAATGGCTGAGCCTTATCAGTCAAAAGCCTGGAAATTAATTTCGCAGGAAGCAGTTAATGTAGATACCTTCATAACACCAAGCAATTATTATAAAGAGCTGTTTATATCGAAAACCGGGGTTTCTGGTAAAAACTTCCATGTTATCCCACTTGGAATAGATCCTGGAAACTTAGCTCTTCTTCAAAAAAGAAATAATTACCCTGCAATAGGTTATTTCTGCAGGATCAATTCTCAGAATGGATTTGACAAACTGGTGGATGCATTTATTGAACTCAAAGCTGGAAACAGCTTACCCGGACTTACCCTCCATGTATCAGGTGGCTATACAGGCGATGATAAATCGTTTATTGCGGAGCAGATTAAGAAAATTAACACTGCCGGATTAAAAAGCTTTATCAGAATATATCCGGAATTTCAGGGTAACAGTAAAGAGGAGTTTTTCAGTAATATCGATATAATGAGTGTCCCTGTCAGAAAATATGATGGTTACGGACTGTATATACTTGAAGCCAATGCTGCCGGAATCCCGGTTGTTCAACCTGCAACAGGTGCATTTCCTGAAATCATTGAAAAGACTATGGGAGGAATAACATATTCACCAGATTCTGTTACGGAATTATCAGCCAGCCTTTTGAAATTATTTAAAGATGATAACTTACGTGAGCAGCTTTCTAAAAATGGAAGAGAACAAGTACATCAAGTACTTTCATTGGATAGAATGTCTGCCGGATTATCAAAAGTTTATGATTCATTATTAATACCATAGCCCAAATCGCTTGAAGATCAATTAATTTGTATTCAATTCTCCAGATAGACATAAACATAGAAATTATGCTGGCAATAAAAAATATATCAAAATCATTCACGCAGAGAGGTTTAGTTCTTGATAAACTATGTCTTGAGGTAAATGAAGGTAATACAATTGCAATAATGGGGCCATCGGGTTCAGGCAAAACAACTTTGATGAATATTATCGGTCTTCTCGATAAACCAGATAGCGGGGAGATCACTTTCAGGGGAGCATCAATTGCAAATTTTACTGACGACGAATCGGCAGTTTACAGAAACAGGAATATCGGTTTTGTTTTCCAGGATCACTTGTTATTGCAGCATTTGACTGTATCAGAGAATATATTTCTTCCCTTATTAGCTGCAAAATACTCTCGTGATGAACTTACTGTGAAAGAGCAACATGTGATTGATCTAATGAAAAAGTCCGGAATTTCTGATCTGGCAGATAAATATCCTTTCCGAATATCAGGTGGAGAGGCACAGCGTGTTGCTCTGGTGAGAGCACTGGTCAATAATCCTTCAATTCTGCTTGCCGATGAACCAACAGGTTCACTGGACTCAAAGAATGCAGACATTCTGGGGGAACTACTTCTTGAAATGAACAGAGAATTTGGCATTATATTAATACTTGCCACTCATTCGGCTGATCTGGCAAAAAAAATGTCACGGATATTACGGTTTGAGGAAGGTAAATTAATTGTCTGATCATAAGAGAAAAACTGATAATGGCACCAGGTATACTCCAGATAGTATTTCGATCAATAAAATTTTATAAAAAGCCGGTCCTGTACCAGGTTCTGATTATTGCATTACTGGCAGCTGTAATAACCGGTTCGCTTTTGACAGGAAGATCAGTAAGGACAAGTCTGAAAAAATCAGCCTCTGAACGTCTTGGAAACACAAGTATTATGATCAGTTCAGGCGTCAGGTACTTTGACACATCACTTGTTGGAAGAATTAATGAGAGCACTAAAATAAATAGTACCGGGATACTTGAAATAAGCGGATATTGTCAGAGTCTGAATTCTCAAAAAGGTGCATTCAATACTCATATATATGCTGTAAATCGTGACTTTTTCACGTTCCATGGAAACGATACGGTAAGTATCAACCCTGGTGAAGTTGCTGTTAACAGAAAGCTTGCTAATCATCTTGGTGTGAAGCCAGGTGACGAATTAATCATCCGCTTCAATGAGATTAGTGAGATTCCTGCTGATGCACCTTTTGCTCCGGCAAAAGAAACAGGAAAGTCTATTGTGCTGAAGGTCGGACATATTCTTGAACCAATTAACAACGGAAATTTCTCCCTGTCAATCAACCAGATAGTGCCAATGAATATCTTTATGAATCTGTCTGATCTGGCAGATATTAGCGGCAAAGCTGGAAAAATAAACAGAATACTTGTGGGAAACAATAATGATTTTTCATCAAATGACATTTATAATAGTCTGAAGCATGTTTTAAAACCCTCCGATATCGGACTCAGTCTTAGGATTATTAAGAAAACCGGCCAAATGGAACTGATATCAGACAGAGTTTTTATTGACGAAACAATCATCAAAGAAATTGAAAGGATTCTTCCCTCTTCTGCTCCTGTTATTACATACCTTGGAAACAGATTCCAGGCAGGTATTAAATCGACTCCATATTCATTTGTATCCGCGTTGCCTTCATCGATATACCCTGAAATTGTTCATGGCGATGGTATAATAATTAACAGATGGCTGGCTGATGATCTGATTGTCAGCGAGGGAGATACACTTGAAATGTTTTGGTATTCCCCTGATTCGCTTAATAAACTTATTGAAAGCAGGAATAATTTTGTAATTAAGCGGATAGTTGATATGCAAGGCATCTGGTCAGATTCGCTTCTTATGCCTGATTTTCCGGGTATATCCGGAAGTCAATCATGTTCTGACTGGGATACAGGAGTCCCGATTAAGATGGATGATATTCGCCGTAATGATGAGAATTACTGGAATAGATTCAGGGGTACGCCCAAAGCTTTTATAAATTATGATAAGGGGAAAGAGATGTGGGCTAATAATTTCGGGCCTGCAACAGCTATCCGTTTTCCCGTAGGAGTATCAGAAAAGGAGATTGAATACAAGCTGAGCGGATTTCTTGACCCTTATATAACAGGTTTCAGTGTTACTGATTTATCAGGTGAATCTGTTAAAGCTGCAAATGAGAGTGTCGATTTCAGCACTCTTTTCCTGAGCCTTGGTTTTTTTCTCATTTTAGCTTCAGTAGTTTTATTATCCCTTTCGGTTTCATCATATTTTGATTCAAAAAGGGGTCAGATAAATACATTATTTGCTCTGGGTTTTAAGAACAGATTGATTGAGCAACTATTATTTCTCGAATCGGGATTAATAGCCTTAATCGGATGCCTTATCGGTACATTTGCCGGCTATTTAGTTAATTTACTAATTACCAGAGCTCTGAATACTGTCTGGAATGGTGCTGTACAATCCGATACGCTTGAAGCTTTCTTCAATTATATGCCTCTGTTGATAGGATTCTTAACAACAATCCTGATAGTAATGGTCTTTCTGATTATGAAAACAAAACGCTACCTTAAAAGTTTGAATCGAAAGGAAAAAGAGATTTATGTGAACATTTCACCTCGTCGAAACTTTATATTTTTATTGACTTCCTCTATTATTGCAATTACATTATTTGCGCTTTCTGTTTTTTTAAAAGATCTGGAATTATCTCTATGTTTTGCTTCCGGAACAGTTCTGTTAATCACCCTGATTCTATTCTGGAGGCAATTTTTTATTGGCCGGATAGTCCGGCATCCTGATAGCAGGAAAATAAGAAAAGACTTATCTCGTCTTTTCTACTCTTCTTATCCTTCACATGCAGTTACTCCTATCCTGTTTATAGCTGCCGGCATTTTTACAGTTTTCATAACCGGGGCTAACAGATTGTATTTTAATGAAAACCATTTAAAACGATCCGGTGGAACCGGTGGATATCTGATGTGGTGCGAAAACACTATCCCAGTAACAGAAGATCTGAATTCAATATCAGGAAGGAAGACGTTAGGCCTTGACAACGAACAACTTAAGAAGATGAGTTTTGTTCATGTTAAAAGATCTTCTGGTGATGATGCAAGTTGTCTTAACCTTAACCATGTAACAGCTCCTCCCCTTTTAGGAATTGATCCAAATGATTTTATTAAAAGAGGTTCGTTTTCCTTTTCTAAAGTACTATCTGGTAAGAATGTTGAAAATCACTGGCAGTTTTTAAATATGACCTCAGAAACTAATACTATCTATGGAATTGCAGATCAAACCATTCTTCAATGGGGTTTGAAGATTAAACCAGGTGATACCCTAATTCTCAGAGCTGAGAATGGTCAACCTTTGAAGATTATTATTGCTGCAGGACTAAAATCATCTGTTTTTCAGGGATATGTGCTGATAGGAATGGGAAATTTTATTAAGTATTATCCTTCTGTCTCCGGGAGTTCCGTTTTACTTGTTGATGGTGATCCTGATCTGACTGGTTTTTACAAAAGCACTTTAAATGAAAGGCTTGAGAATTATGGTATAAATGTTGAGCGGACAACTGACCGTCTTGCATCATTTAATGAAGTTACAAATACATATCTTTCTGTCTTTGGTGTATTTGGCGCTTTAGGTATGATAACCGGTATTGCAGGTCTTGGATTTGTTCTTTTAAGGAACTATAATCACCGAAAACATGAATTTGCACTATTGATGGCAACCGGCTTTACAGTAAAAAAAATCAGAAGAATGATTCTTTCAGAACAGATATTGATACTTTTTGCGGGAGTTACTTCAGGTGTTATTTCTGCTCTCGTTGCAACACTGCCATCAGTTACAAACAGCGCAGACTTACCATGGCTCTTTCTGATCCTGATGGTATCAGCGATAATAGTCACTGGTTTAGCTGCCTTGGTTTATTCTATCAGAGCCGTTACAAACGATTCGTTGACTGCAAGTCTGAAAAAAGAATAAAGCAAAATATTATTTTTTTCCTGCTGCAACAAGATATTTCTGAGTTCTGAAAATGATCATCCCATCAGTAATTGCAGGTGCTGTCAGACAGGTATCATTCAAAGGGATTTCTGCAAGAAGTTTGAAACTATCTCCATCCTGAATAATATATACCGTACCCTCTTCATCAACAATATAGATTTTGCCGTCCGATGCTACCGGAGATGCAATGAAGCTTTTTGTTTTTCCCAGCTTGGTGTTATAAATCTCCTTACCGGTAAGCGGATCGAGGCAAATTAAAGCTCCATTCCAATTGACATTATATAGATGATTATTGTAAAGAAGCAAAGTATGCATATATGATCCTCCACGTTGCAGACTCCATTTTACATAATCATTTGAGGTTTCATTGTCTTTCAGTGTTATATTGCCAACCGCATTAGTTCTGATGGCAAGTATGGGTGAACTTGGTCCATGGGCACTGTTAAAATATATCATATCGTTTCCAACTATAGGAGTTGGAATCTGTATATCCCCGCCTCCCGACATTTTCCATACCTCTTTTCCTGTTTCGAAATCATATCCGCCACGATGCTTAAAACCGTTTAATGCAACATAGATCTTACCAGCATTTGTATAAATAGCAGGAGTGCACCATCCGGGGTATTCATCTCTTTGGGTTTTCCATAGCTCTTTTCCTGTTTTGACATCATAAGCAGCTACAAAAGAGTTTTCAAGTACATCGCATTGGATAATCAGTACACCATTATAAATGATCGGTGAACTGGCAAATTCCCATTCTGCTGTTTTTACCATAAAGAAAACAGATTTTAGTAATCCAAAGTTCTTTTGCCACTGCAGATTGCCTTTCATATCATAACAAAAGAGCCCCTCCGAACCGAAAAATGCAACAACGTAATTACCATCGGTGGCAACAGATGTGTTGGCATGAGTGGATTTAGGGTGACGTTTCATCTTAGGAATTCCCTTATAAGATGTCCTCTCCCAGATCATTTTGCCTGTGTACTTATCAATGCAATATACCTTCCATTCATGGACCGATGAGTCATTAACAGGTGAAATGTCGCCGTAGATGCCGGGTTTAAATCCCTCATTATCAGATGCACTGATAGCGGTTGTGATAAACAAATTATTGTCCCAGATTACAGGACTGGAAAGACCTAGTCCGGGTAGTTCCTTCTTCCATCTGATGTTAATCATCTTTTTCAGGTCAAATGATTCCGGTAGATTTGCTTTATCCAGAACACCTGAAGCCATATATCCACGGAATCCGGGCCATTGTCTTTCAGGATCGGATTGGCTCCAGGAGATAAGGAGAAACATTTCAGAGACAAAAAATAATAAGACGAGGAGTAGCTTTTTCATTATTTCAAATAGATTTGATTTTTAAAATTTTAAATTATAACTAATTGCGACTATGTGGATATCTGAAATATGAGGTAAAAAATCACGTTCAAAAATGTATTCAGCTTCAACCGCATGCTTCTTAGCGATCTTGTACTCAAAACCTAAAGTAAACCTGTTCTTGTCAATCAAACGTTCAGAATTCTCAAACAGAACAAAGAATGATTCAATACTTAAATACGGGTTAACTGGGAATTCAGGAATTTTATATAAAGCTTTTAGTTTTATCCTGCCATGATAATCGGGTATTTTATCTGCTTCGTTTTCATAAAATGTTTTAGTCTGGACCTGAAACATGAATCGGGCTGAAAAAGAAAAATTTTCTAGGGGAAGAGTTCCCTTGACATCTGCAAACCATTTGTGTCGAATATGATACTCAGAATCATCTTCAAGATTTTCGGTAATTCTGTATGAACCGGCTGTTGAGAGATATTTATTAAATTTATATGAAACTCCCCCCTCTAAAAATGCCTCTTCTATTTTAGAGGCATTATCGAACGTACGAATATTTGCTAATGCATTTAACTCCAGTTTTTTACTTAAAGAATGATCGACATTAAATCCATACCAGATACCAAAGTCATCACTTTGGCTATAAACTAATTGAGAAAATAAAATAATTATAATACAAAAATATAATTGTCTAACTTTCATCACAATCTTGTTTATGTTCCACCAGATTTGTATGGATGTCAATCTTGTCTGATGTCTCAAAAAAGATCTTAAGGCGACAAGTGTCCCTCAAAAAATCAATTTCACCTATTTCAACGCGGCTTATCTTACTGATTCCAGTCCTAAGTTGAAGATCTTCTAATAGTTCGCCATAATGTTCAGGTTTAATCAGGTTAATCTTCTCGTATATTATATTCTTAAATGATTCATGCTTCAGAAGCCATCTTTTTTCTAATCCGTATGTAATAAATATGATAGCAATGTTTGTAAAAAAGATTTCTAGAATACTTATTGTCTTACCGCTGAGTGCATTTATAACCGAGATGCCTATAATTAAGAACAGATATGTCATCTCTTTAATAGGCATAGAGTTGGTCCTGTAGCGGATTATTCCGAATATTGCGAAGAGTCCGAGCGCGAAACCAATCTGTAGCATGACATTCGCAAGAAGGAAACATAATAAAAAAACAATGGTCGAAATAAGAATGTATGTAAACAGGTAATCTTTTCTTTTTGAAGTTGAGAAGTACAACCACCTGACAAGGATCAGAATAACAATCAGGTTCAAAGAAAAACGTCCTATTAACTCCAGCAGTTTTGAAAAATCAACTATTTCAATTCCGGCTATTTTTGTACTATCAATTGCTATAAGATTTAATGTATTCATTTTCAATTTTGTTTAATAATAATAATTTTGGTTTTATCATGTTTTTTCGTAGCATATCATTTAATATTGCATTTCCTATACAATATTTGCTAAATCCGGTCGGATAAATATTCGACTGCTTAAGAAGGTTCTTAATATGTGAATCTGATGAATGTCTTTCTCTTTTCAATTCAACAATAGTAAGATAAGACATTTCAGTATGTGCCCCGACTTTTGGTTCCGTGAATGAGATGTTATAGTCTATTGTAATTCGTTCTTTCGATTCTAATCCTATCAAAGTTGCACGGGTAAACCGATTAATAAGAACAGGTTTCACAATTAAAGAACTTACAGGCATATGTTCCGTTATAAAACTAATTGCTTTGTCATCGAAAGAACCGGATAGATTGTTTAGAATGCGATATTTGATAGTTCTTCTTTTATTGGTCTTCTTTTTTACTTCAAGAAATGAATCACCTGTTGATTCGTATATTCTATACCTGATTTTATGTCTTCCAAGTTCTCCTCTTACATGTTGATTATAAAACAGATAATCAGGTGTATCCATGTATGTTGTATGATACGGGAAAACTCTCAGATTACCGATTTCCAGAACTTTGTATTTTCCTTCCAGATGATCAATCAGATCACTGAGTTTCCTAACCGAAAACAGATATTTTGTGTCGAACCTGCTCATAAGCTTTAAGCACCCGATTTCTTCTAACCCGATTGGGTTAAGAGAGCTTAATGCTTTTATAATTTCGCCACTATGCATATTTCATTAAAATCAATTCATTAAAAATATTAGGTGTCATTGGTTAATATCTCATTGACAACAAAACATTTTTAAGTAGGTACAGAGCAGTTATTAAGGTTAGTCGTTAGTTCTCTCAAAAGTAGCATTTTGCCATTTAAATGTTCCTGTCCCATTTGGATGTCTTGAATAAGATAATTCAAGAGTCTGAGCCGGATAAACAATTTCATCAATTACAGTACCATCAGGGTTCGACAATACTACCACTTCTCCATCTGCTGAAAGTTTGAAATTGGCGTGCAATCCGGTCTGTATAGTGTCATTATCAGCCCAAATGATGAGGTATCCGTTTCCTGCAATAGATGTAGCCGGAGGAATTTGCCATTTTAAAAGATTGCTTTTATTGTCTGTCAGATAATACCCGGAAATATCCATGGTTGCTGCTGACAAATTAAACAACTCGATCCAGTCATCATATTCGCCATTCTGATCTGCAACTACAGATGAGTTTAAGGACATGAGCTCATTAACCACAATATCTCCTACTGTTGGATCTTTGGTCTTTTCACATGAATACTGGATGATAAGAATAATAAGGCAGAGGAATAAAATTTTCTTTTTTATCATCATCTAAAGAATGAGAGTACCCATAAAACTATTTTTTTGGTGCAGTTGTTTGACGCAAATATAATATATGATTTTCTAAATACCTAATTTCCCCTTCCCCTTATTTTCTTTTATATTACTAAATACCAACACATTACTAAATCACATCTTTCACTTCTGGACATACCCCTGCCTACAGGCAGGCAGGTATTGCCTGACATCAACCATTTTGCATTGTTTTTTTCTGTCTTCAGTTCTGCCGGATGGTTACAAATTGTTAAATCACATCCTTAATAGTTACAATTTTTTGAACCAATCGCACCCATGATGTTCATTAGCTTAAAATTATAATTTAATTTTAAGTAACTTTGACGCTATATTTATTCAGCATAATAGATTAAATAATGCGTTATCTGCTGCTAAACCTTGTTTTTCTGTTCCTTTCATTTCAATTATTTTCCCAGGTCCTCATCAATGAATTTTCATCTTCGAATCTCAGCGGAATCACTGATGAGGATGGTGATCGCAACGACTGGATTGAATTGTACAATCATTCTGCTTCGGAGATCAACCTGGATGGGTATCATCTTTCAGACGACGCATCTTATCTTAAAAAATGGACATTTCCGGCCATACCATTAAAATCCTATTCCTATCTGCTTATTTTTGCTTCGGATAAAAACCGGATAACCCTTCCAATAAACTTTCAAACTATAATTCCCAGAAGTGCAGATTGGAAATATCTAGTTCCTACATCTGAGATTGGCAATTCCTGGTTGAATACCGGTTTTGATGCATCCTTCTGGAACACCGGAGCCAGCGGTTTTGGATATGGAGATAATGATGATACAACGATTTTGAATAATATAGTAAGTGTTTTTATCAGGAAAGAGTTTATAATAACCAATCTTCAGAATATTGAAGAGTTTGTTCTGAGTATTGATTACGATGATGGATTTGTAGCATATATTAACGGTCATGAAATCGCTAGAAGTAATCTTGGTGAAGCAGGCTCTGCAGTAGCCTTTAACCAGCTTACCGGAAATTCTGCAAGGGAGGCAACAATGTACCAGGGCGGATTCCCTGAAAATTTTACAATAACTGATCCCGGCACTTTCCTGGTTGAGGGTAATAATGTACTTGCAATACAGGGTCATAATAGTGATCCTGGTTCTTCCGATTTCAGCCTTATTCCTATGTTAAGTCTTGGGCTCAGAGGGGCTGGTTATTTAGACTCATTTCCAGATTATATACAACTTAAGGGCAGAAAATTACATACAAATTTTAAAATCAGTGCTGAAGGGGAAACCCTCATACTTTCCAGGCCTGATTCTTCAATCTTAGATTCTGTCTCTGCAATCCCGCTTCTGGCAGATATTTCCTTTGGCCGGAAGCCCGATGGTAAAGATTCCTGGTTTTATTTTGCTTCTCCTACGCCCGGCACTGCAAATACTTCTAATGGATACAGCACGCTTACCAGTGATTACATAAAATTTTCCATTAAGGGAGGTTATTTTCCCGGGGGATTGGAACTTCTGCTTTCATCAAGTGACCCGTCGGATTCAATATTTTTTACTCTGGATGGCTCTGAGCCATCTTTAAATGACTCGCTCTATACAGGCCCTATTGTTATTTCAAAGAATAGTGTAGTTAGAGCAAGGTCGCTGAATTCTCAAAAACTTCCCGGTATAATTTCTACAAACACGTATATTACCAGGCAACATACCATTCCGGTTGTATGCCTTAGTACGGCGCCTGAAAACCTTTGGGATTCCTTAACTGGCATTTACGTTAAAGGTCCGAATGCATCAGCTGATTTTCCATATTTTGGAGCTAATTTCTGGCAAGACTGGGAAAGAAAAGCTCACATGGAATTGTATGATATTGATGGGAATAAGCAAATTGACCAGGACATAGGTATAAAGATCTTTGGGTCCTGGTCCCGTGGCAATGATCAGAAATCAATCGCTTTATTTGCCCGACGGGAATATGGCAAAGGCTCATTCGATTATCAGTTTTTTAAGGATAAACCCATTAAAAAATTTGAATCTGTTGTTCTCAGAAATGCAGGAAATGACTGGGATCAGGCTATGATGCGGGATGGATTAACCTCCAGCCTCATAGAGGACATGGATATTGACCGAATGGCTTTTCAGCCATCAATTGTTTACCTTAATGGTGAATACTGGGGAATCCTAAACATACGCGAAAAAGTAAATACCAATTTCCTTGCTGAAAACCATTTTGTAAATCCCGATAATGTTAATCTTTTGGAATTTGACGGATCTATCGTTGAAGGATCCAATTCATCTTACCTTCAGATTGTCAGCTTCCTGAATTCGCACACCCTTGAGACCGAACAGAATTACCTTCAGATCAGCAAAAAAATGGATATTAACAATTATATTCAGTATCAGCTTACTGAGATATATATCAACAACAAAGACTGGCCCGGCAACAATATCAAATTCTGGAACACCAATGATCCCGGTAGTCTATGGAGATGGATCATTTTTGACACCGACTTCGGATTTTCAATATGGGAAGATAACGCATACATCTTTAACACCCTTGAGTATGCGCTGGATCCGGCTGGTCCTGATTGGCCCAATCCTCCATGGTCAACATTGCTTTTCAGGAAGATGATGTCGAACCCCGGATTCAGAAATGAATTTGTGAACCAATACGCCGACAGGTTAAATACTAATTTCGCCGATGCAAAGGTTAATGCTACTATTGATTCCCTGAAACAAATATTTCTGCCAGAAATTAGCGATCATTTAATCCGCTGGGGAATGGACTATAATAACTGGCAGAATAATTACACAGTTATTAAGAATTATGCAAAGTTCCGGCCTGCTTATGCCCGGATGCAAATGAAATCAGTACTTGGGCTGGGTGAACAACTGATCATAAAGGTTGAGGTCGATGCACCAGGAACCGGAAGAGTTAAGGTGAATTCTGTTATTCCAGACCTCTATCCCTTTACTGGTGTTTATTTTAAAGGCCTGCCCATTAAACTTACTGCCATTCCGGCTCCGGGATATAAGTTTTTAAGATGGGAGTTGGTTAGCCTGATATCAAATTCAATAACAATAGATTATAACATGGCAGCAGCGGGCACATTCAAAGCTGTTTTTGTACTCGCCGGAAGCGCTGATATTAACATAGTGATCAATGAGATCAATTATAATTCCTCCCCCGAAAAGGATACAAAAGACTGGGTTGAACTTTATAATGTGGGAAATACTTCAGTAAATCTTAAAAACTGGATTATCAGCGATAAAGGTTCTGAGTTTGGTTATACCTTTCCTTCCGACATTATTCTTTCTCCAGGCATGTATTATGTTGTGTGCCGGGAGATGGAGGCATTCAGGCTGGTCTGGCCTGAGATAGTAAATACCACAGGTGATATGAATTTTGGTCTGAGCAGTACAGGTGATGATGTTAATCTTTTCGACTCTGAAGGAAATCTGATTGACTTTGTAAATTATACCCCTAATCTACCCTGGCCAACCGATGCAAATGGAACCGGAGCCTCAATCGAACTGGTGAACCCGCTGACAGACAATAATAAAGGGAGTAATTGGAAGTCCAGTTCCGATGGTGGTACACCTGGCAAATTGAATTTACGGACTCTACCGCCTGAAGGCACAAATGAATTTCCCCCAACCGGATGCAGCCTGAGTTGTTTCCCTAATCCATTTCAAGATTATACCACCTTGAGAATTGAAGCGCCGGTTTTCGGGAAGTATAAAATTGAAGTATATGACCTCGCAGGAAGACTTCTGAATATTCTGGCAGATCAGATTGTTGAATCCGGAGCATACTATATATATTGGGATGGCAGAGATTTCAACAACGGCATGCTGCCTGGAGGAGTCTACATCATCAGGATGTCAGGTGAAAAACAGGATTGTAATATTAAAGTGATTATAATAAAATAATTAATATAAACTTACCATTCACTTTTTTATTCCAATCGAGGTTATTCCATTTTTTTAAAATGCAATTGGCAGGTATCAATCAGGCAAAGATTTCGAAAATCCAGTTATTGGGAAATGTCACAAGTCCTTTTTGCAATTTTATCTCTTACATTCGTTAAGTCCCAGGGTAAGAGAAGGTTTTGAACCTGAAATAACAAGAGCTGCCCCAAGAGCTGATGCATTGGCAATTTCAGAAGTATAGACCAATTTTGACGGATAGGCCTCTGTAATTTGATTCAGAAATAGTTCGTTTTTTGAAAAACCTCCTGTTATGTAAATATTTGCAGTCTCATCATTGGCAGGAAGGACCAGATTAATTGCTTCAACAGTAAGGTCACATAATTCATTCATTAACTGATGGTAAGCTTCTTCAAGGGTACCAAACTCATACAGGTCAATATAATCCTTTAATTCCCGAGAATCTGGTCCGGTTTTAAAGAATATTTTTTTCTCTTTGAATTTAGTCTTTAGGAACGTGGATAATTGCCTGTCAGCTTTGACTTTTTTATAATAGTTTTCTGACTTATTAAAATGGATTGTTAACTGTTTCACAGCTGTTTCGTGAAGATGGCCAAGAAATAATCTGGACGATTTTACTGGTTGTCTTGCAATGCTCAGATAGCAGAGACAATCTTTGTCTAGTTGTTCAGCAGTTAATTTTTCTGTATTGAATGGATTCATGTTAATACACCATGTTCCTGTCGATAATAGCAAGAACTTACCCTTACTACATGAAAAATATGGAGCCAGGGAGGATGAACTATCATGAATCCCAATGCCAATCTGCAATTTTTTCCCATCAATAACAACCTCATTCAGAGTTTCTATTGGGACAGGCTGCGGCAAGTTCAATCCCTGAACTTCAATCCATGGATGGTAACTCATGTTGTCGAAATCCCATAATGCAGTATGGCATCCGATAGAAGTATGTTCTGAAAAGATCTTACCGGTTACTGTATATGAGAGATACTGAGGAAAGTGAAGGATGTATTTTATATTTACAAATACTTCGGGTTTAACTGACTTTAACCAAAGTGGTTGTATTCCGGAATTGAGCATCCCAAGTGCAGGAGAAGCTGTTCTCCTGCAAAACTCATCCCTGCCACCATGTCTTTTATAAAGGTTTTCCGGTATTTTTTCATCTATTGGTTTCAGATAATTATAGACAGGGGTTAGTCTTTTTCCATTCGCATCGAGATAGACAAGGGTAGCGCCATAGGTCGTAAAATTAATCGCCTTCAGATCATATTTGTCTGAATGTACTAGTCTGATTATTGATTCTTTTATCCAACGTTCAATAAGCTCAATATCATCGCATTCGAATCCATCATCATCCTTAATTTCAGGAAATTTCTGTTCCGTCTCCGAAACCACCTTAAGGCCATCATTAAACAAAATCAATTTTTTATTGGTCTTGCCGATATCAAATATGGCGATAACTATCTCTTTCATCAATTATCAGATTCTCAATAAATATTGCAAAGCCTAATTAATCTATGCGGGTCTACTACTAGATTTCTATCTTTTAAGAAGCACTTCTTTTTCGTACTTAGTAATCTCATCAATATAATCCTGTCCTACTGGAACTTTGCTTTTAAGACAATAGTAATCATAAACAGCTCCGAAAGGCTTTGTTTTAAGTAACTCAAGGAATGCAAGTCTTTCAAAGTTTTTACCCTGCTCTTCAAATTTAACAAGTGTATTAAATGGTTCCAGCAACGCATACATAAATGCCATCTGAGCAGAGCGTGTACCAATAACATAGGCTCCAATACGGTTAAGGCTTGCATCGAAGAAATCGAGACCTACATTTACTCTGTTAAGAGCCTTTGTACGTACAATTTCCTGTGTAATGAGCAACAACTCTTCGTTAAAAGTAAGCACATGATCGCTGTCCCAGCGAACACCACGGGTAAGATGTAATAAAATCTCATCAACAAAATGGAGGATAGACGAGATTTTATCACCCACCTGTTCAGTCGGATGGAAATGGCCATTGTCGAGGGTAATCATTGTATTATTTTTTATTGCATACCCCACGTAGAAATCATGAGATCCAACCACCATCGCCTCAGATCCTATGCCGAAAAGCTTGCTTTCAACTGAATCTTTAAGATACTTTTTAGGATATTTTACAGCGAATATTTCATCCAATGATTTTTTCAGCCGTTTACGAAGGGTATTCCTGTCAACAGGGGTATCCTTCATACCGTCAGGTATCCATATATTATGTACTGTTGGTGTACCAAGTTGTTTTCCCATTTCAGCACCGATAGCCCTGCATCGTTTTGTATGCTCAACCCAGAATTTTCTGATTTTTTCATTTTTACTTGAAAGGGTAAAACCATCATCAGCATAGGGGTGTGAAAAACACGTACAGTTAAAGTCAAGTCCAATTCCTCTTTTCTTGGCCCAGTTGATCCATCCTTTGAAATGCTTTACCTCGATCTGATCGCGATCAACCAGTTTGCCTCCAAACTCACCATAAATAGCATGAAGATTTAACCTGTGTTTTCCAGGAAGTAGCGACATAACTTTGTCGAGGTCAGCTCTCATTTGCTCAATAGTCTTTGATTTTCCGGGAAAATTACCAGTAGCCTGTATACCACCACCACCCAGCACTGAGCCTGCTTTTTCAAAACCGCCAACATCATCAGTCTGCCAGCAATGTAAACTGATATTAATCTTATCCATCTCAGCTATCACCTGGTCAGTATCCACTCCAAGAGCGGCATATTGTTCTTTTGCCAGTTTATAAGCCTTTTCAATTGTCGTTTTTTTCATAGTACATAAATTATATTTGTAGGATAACTTAATTACCTTGTTTCTTTGCCCCCAAACCCCCTAAAGGGGGCCTAATTTCGCTCTTGCAAGTTACTTTTGTCTTTTGTCTTTTGTCTTTTGTCCTATTCCATATAGAACACCTGTTCCAGTGGAATTGTTACCGGAGAATTATCAGGATTGGTTTCCATAATATCAGACATATACTTCCACCATTTTTTTACAATAGCAGTGCTACCAAGATCCTGAGATGAA
>Ga0315276_10000816_pt1 | contig 27289 bp, 23 predicted proteins | sample YL17G05_0_MG_FD_204542 | JGI IMG/M metagenome (GOLD analysis project Ga0315276, IMG submission 204542) | Sediment microbial communities from Yellowstone Lake, YNP, Wyoming, USA - YL17G05_0 | ecosystem: Environmental > Aquatic > Freshwater > Lake > Sediment | place: USA: Wyoming | collected... | reverse complement strand
AAAACTTCTTCAGAAATTGGTTTTGCCTGTTCGCCATCCCAACCCTCAGAAGAACATTCTTCAAAAACCTCATCTAATTGTTGGAACGTACCCTTTGCGGCAAATCCTAATGCGTTCGATTCCTGCAACATATCACGAATTTTTTCTATTTGCTGATCAACAAAATCGGCGGTGTCGCTTAAAGACTCTGAAATAGTTAAAGGCATAGCAATAGGCGTCATTTGAGCTCCTCTAAAGCTTTTTCTGTCATACTGCTAAAAAATATTTTATTCTTCACCCATCGCATCTCTTCCAAGCATGCTTTTATGCGCTGTTCATTATATTCAAACTTATTCTGCATAAAGACATCTATATCCAAAATCAAACCAATTTCCTCAGGAACATCATTCTTAACGGTTTTAATTAAATTCACCCTATATGCCGTTTCAGGGACCTGTATCACATCATGATGAAGATAACCAGTAAGCGTCCAATTCAATTCTTCTAACGGTTTTGGTGGATATTTATAATAATCAGCGAGTTCAACCTTTTCTTGTTTTATGGCTATGCTATTTATGAAACGTAAACCGATTCTCGTGACTTCTTTTGGTTTTAGCAATTCGCGATAAATAGCCCACAACCGCAATGCTTCGCCGCTAAGCTGCTCCCAATTTTCGTAAGGCTTCAAGCGGCTAAAGACGAAAGCTTCTTTATTGAATTGAGCGATATGTAGATTGTCGCTCGAATGAACTTTAAAACCAACACATCCCAAATCTTCAACTGTGGGACTATTTTCTTGTCTCCCTATAGGTAATTGGTATCTTGCCTGACGCACGAGTTCAACTTTGGGAAAATCGGGGATGCGTTTCTTTAATTCGCTCTGCAAACTGGTTTCGTCCCACTTTACAGAAGGAACAACGCGAATATCAAGGGCAGCTTCAACAATTGGAGCGTTGCGTAAATGTGGAAATGTTTCAGTTAAATCTATTGACGTCATCATTATTATATTATTCTCAATTGAAAAATCCCGTAATTTTTTCAATCAGAAAACGGCTCCTATATGTTCAATATCCGATAAAAAGTCTATACGAAAGGTTATAAGTTGTCAACGAACAAGATAGCTGAGCTGAAGTTGTTGCATCATCTAATACGTGATAAACATCGGGCTGTTCGCACCAAAGCAGTTCTTGCAATTGATTCTCGCCTTTTCAATACTCTTGGCGCAGGCATGGTTTGCCACAATAATCGGTATCACGCTAGTCTGTCTGCCCATTAACATCAGGAGCATCCTGCGTTTGCTCGCCCAATTCTACCCCCAAATCTCCCCAGTTACAACGGCAAAATTCCCAGCGTAATCTGCGAAATCCGCGTCTAATTTTCTTCGCCTGTCTCGCCGACTCGTCCGGCGTAGCTTTCTTGTCCGCCATAGCTTCAGCGACGGCGGAAGCGAAGTCGGAAGCCTTGGCGAAGGCGGATGTTTTTTGTGCTTTTTCGTGGCTCAATAAATTTGTGTCTATTCGTCCGCCGTAAGGCGAGACCTCGCCAAGGGCGGGTGTTCATTCGTGGTTAGCTCCTTCTCTTTTTTAGTCAGCTTCACAAGAAGGCCATCTCGATGGCCTTGTGGACGATGACAAAACTTTCGACAAAGCTCGCTTTATAAGAAAGATTTGTCGAGTACACGTTGCTGACTAAAAAACTCTGTGGTCTCTGTGTCCTCGGTGGCTAAACAAAAAATCCCCCCTTGGGGTGGCTTGCGCCATGCGTAATCAGCGAAATCCGCGTCTAATTTTCTTCGCGCCTTGCTGTTTTCGTGGCATGCAAAATCGTTGTAAATTTTGCACAAATTTTTGTAAATTTATGCACTGTTTTGGTAAGTTTGGACATAGCTTCTGTAAGTTATTGTAAATCTTTGTAAGTTATTGCACGTTCTTGCACGTTCCCCCTAAACCCGCTCCGTTGACCCCTTTCTCCCCCAAATTCTGCATTCTAAACCTGTGGTGAGCATGTCGAACCATTCTCAATTCTAAATTTCCCTTGTCCCCTGTCCCCCTAATATGTCTTAGCCTGCGCGTTCGAGTCGAGATTTATGCTTTTTTGATAGTAGCCGCCGAGCGAACTATTTGTCATCAAAGCTGTTAAGGAAATTTTAATATTTCATTTTTTGCTTAAAACTAACACCGCCTCTGATTGAATTTCCCCAAAAATCGCACATTTCCCCAATTTCCGCTAATTTCAATTTTTTTCAAAATTAAACCGCCTAAAACAAAGTCTAAGGGTTAGAATTACCGTATGAAAATGAATTTTGGGGTAACGCAAAAGAAGCAGGAAGAACTCGAAGCAAGAATGGCTGCGCTGGAGTTGCGCGAAGCGGATATAGAGGAAAAATATGTTCGCTCGTCCGGGCCGGGCGGGCAAAAGGTAAATAAGACGGCAAGCTGTGTTTATCTTAAACACATCAAAAGCGGGCTGGAAGTGAAGACGCAGCGGGGACGGTCGCAGGGGCTGAACCGGTATTACGCACGAAAAAGATTGTGCGAACTGGTCGAAGAGGAGAAATTCGGCTCCAAAAGCCCTGCGGGGTTAAAAGCAGAGAAGATACGCAAACAGAAACAACGCCGAAAACGGCGGCGTCGCCGTCCTACTTCGCCAAGGCTACGAAGGACAAGTACCGGCGACGGCTAAACAAACCTCCGTCGTAAAAAACGGCAATATATGGGCAAAAACAGGCAAATAAGGGATTATGGGCAGGGGCGGGGTTTTCGGGAGTTTTCCGGTGGTTTTGGGTGCGGGAGCTAAAAATTGCCGAATTTGTCAAAAAATCTTGACATATCGCAGAATTTACGTTAACTTGTCGAGTCTGTCTGTCGGCGAAAGGCGGACGAAATAAGAAAAATGTTTGGAGGTTTTTTGTGGCAAAACAGCTGGCTCGTGAACTAATTAACGCAGGGGTGCATTTTGGGCATGGCGTAAGCAGATGGAATCCCAGGATGGCCCCGTTTATTTTTGCCAAGCGCGGCAATATCCATATTATTGATGTTAGAAAAACCCTGAGCGGGGTATTGGTGGCCAAAAAGCTGCTCGCAGATACGGTTGCTTCCGGCAAAGACGTTGTCTTTGTAGGAACGAAGCGTCAGGCCCAGAAGGCGGTTGAGGACGTGGCGGCCAAGTGCGGGATGCATTATGTATCCGGTCGATGGCTCGGCGGAACGCTGACGAACTTCAGGACCATCCGGTCACGGCTTCAGAGACTGGAGCAGTTGGAAGCCATGCAGGAAGGCGGGACGCTTGAGAAGGAAAGCAAGAAGCAGGCGTCACGGCTGAAACGTGAGATGCGAAAGATAAAAGGCAACCTCGAAGGCATTCGCGAGATGACGCGTCTGCCTGGCGCTATGGTAATTGTTGACGCGAGCAAGGAATATCTTGCCCTGCGTGAAGCCAAGAAGCTGGGCATTTCAACGGTAGGAATCATTGATACAGACGCAGACCCGGATACGGTTGATATAGCGATTCCGGCAAATGACGATTCGATAAGAGCTATTGATTTGATACTCAACGAGCTGGCAGAGGCGGTAGCAATCGGCAAGACGATGGTTACGACTCGGCCTGAGCCGGGACCGCGTCCGAAGCGAACTCATTCGAGAAGGCCTGCTATGGCCAGCGCGGACGGCACGGTCTCAGCCAAGGAAGAAGGCCAGCAGGATGATGTGGCTGGGCAGTCTCAGGCAGAGCCGGAACAATCGAAATAAGAACGCAAACCGAAAACGCCTTTGCGCGGCGTATATGGCAAAGTTATAGCCATTTGTTTGTGCACTATCTAATTTGAAATTGGAGTTTTTGAAAATGGTGGAAATTTCAGCTTCGGCGGTAATGAAACTTCGGCAGATGAGCGGGCAGGGGATGATGGACTGCAAGAAGGCCCTCGAAGAAACCAACGGTGACGTTGAGAAGGCGATAGACCTGTTGAGGAAAAAAGGGCTTGCGACTCTGGCGAAACGAGCCGAGCGGGAGACAACGGAAGGATTGGTTGTCAGCAAGACTAACAAGGACGGCAGAGTAGCGGCGATGGCGACGCTTTGCTGTGAGACGGATTTTGTGACCAAGAGCGATGACTTTGTGGCGGCGGCGCAATCGCTCGGTGATTTTGCACTGGAGTGCTCGGCAGACAAAGGGGCTGAGAATGTTTCAGGGACATCCCTCGGCGGCAAAAAATTCGGCGATATAGTTACTGAGCTTGTCAGCAAGACGGGTGAGAAGATTGCCGTTGGTGATTTCGCGAAATACAAGCTTGAAGGAGCAGGGCTTATCAGCATATATATTCACTTTAACGGCAAGGTCGGCACAATGGTGCAGATAGAGACCGGCGACGAAAAGACAGCCGGCGCAAACGCCCTGAAACAAATCGCGGTTGATATAGCGATGCACATTACCGCAACCAAGCCCCAGGCTTTGGACAAGAGCGGCATCAGTACAGAAGTAATCGAAAGAGAAAAATCTATTTTCGCGGAACAGATTAAAGGCAAGCCCGCAAATATCGTCGATAAAATTGTCGAAGGTAAGTTGAAAAAGTTTTTTGCAGAGAACTGCCTTGTTGACCAGCAGTTTGTCAAAGACGACAGCAAAACCGTTACACAGGTTTTAGATGAGGCGGCCAAGCAATCGGGCGGTACAGCGAAGATAAAAAGATTCGTGCGGTTCGAGGTCGGGTAGCAGTCCGGCCGCAGACAGATAATGTATAGCGTTTAAAAGAATGGCGAAAAGCAAATATAAGCGAATATTACTGAAGCTGTCGGGGGAAAGTTTTTGCAAAGCAGGGGGGTTCGGGATTGACGGGGAGGCGATCGATTCAATTTCCAAAAGAATAGCAGAACTATGCAAACTCGGTCCGCAGGTAGCAGTAGTAGTCGGGGCGGGAAATTTTCTGCGGGGAGAGCGATTCTCAGAGGTTAGCGGCATACCGAGAAACACGGCAGACTATATGGGGATGCTGGCTACTATTATAAACGCATGTGCGCTGCAGGAGGTCCTTGAGAAATTCGGCCAGCCAACGAGGGTCTTAAGCGCGATTGATGTCCCGGCGATGTGCGAGCCTTTTATTCGGAGGCGAGCTTTTCATCATCTTGAGCGTGGAAGAGTGGCGATATTGGCAGGCGGAACGGGAAACCCGTTTTTTACGACCGATACGTGTGCCGCGCTGCGGGCAACAGAACTCGAAGCGGAGGTGCTGATAAAGGCAACGACGGTGGACGGGGTTTACAGCGCAGACCCCAAGAAAAATCCGGATGCAACGCTGTTCGAGAAACTATCTTACGGGGACGTGTTAAAGAACAACCTGCGAGTGATGGACCACTCGGCGATAGCACTTTGCAGGGACAATGGAATTGCAATTATCGTTTTGAATATTTTCAAGGAAGGCAATATAAGCAGAGCGATTCGCGGCGAGCAAGTCGGCACTTATATCGGCGAATAGCTCCGCCTGTTATAAATCAATATAAGATGCGAGGTGGAAGATGCCTATTAAAGAACTTGTCCTGGAAAACAAATCGAAGATGAACAAGGCAGTTGAAGTGCTGCAGGATGAATTAAAAGGCGTTCGCAGCGGAAGAGCCTCCGCGGGGCTGGTTGATAATATAAGGGTCGATTGTTACGGGACACAGAGTCCGATTAAAGCAATAGCAGCGGTGTCGGTCCCCCAGCATGATATGATTTTGATTAGGCCATTCGACCCGGGTTCAGCCAGGGAGATAGAAAAGGCAATCAAGAATAGCGACCTGAGCATAGCGCCTATTGTTGACAAAGGCCTGATAAGATTATCCATCCCGCCGCTCAACGAGGAAAGAAGGAGGGACCTTGTCGCCCAAATCAAACATATGAGCGAGCAGACAAAAGTCAGCATCCGTAACGTAAGAAGAGACGCGATTAAACACCTTGAAAAACAGGAAAAAGACAAGGCTATCACCGAAGACGACCTGAAGAACGGCAAAAAACAAATGGATGACCTCACTAAAGAGTACAGCGATAAAGTCGATGAGGTCGTCAAACACAAATCTAACGAAATATTGCTCGATTGATATAAGTTACAAGTGCATCAACCGACGGCGCTCTGCATCTTCACGCTCTTGTGTTTTTGTGCGGAGGCCGGCTTACCAACGTAAACCATCCTGACGATTTTGGGGAACAAGCAAATGAGTATGGAAGAAACTACAAAATCCAAGCCGAAGAAGAAAACAAAGACAAGGATACTTAAGTGGACGGCGGTGTTTGCAGTTATTTTGATCGCGTCGGCGGGTCTTGCTGTGCCTGTGTTCGTATCGTCCGAGAAGGGGCGGGAAATAATATTAGCCAAAATCAACAACTCCATTGAAGGCAAGGTAAACTTTGCCGGCCTTACAATGAGCTGGTGGAGAGGAGTTAAGGTTACAAAGATTGGTTTTAACGACGCCGCCGGACAGACCTCCATCCAAGTCAAACAAATCACCACAAAGCCATGTTACGGCTCCATTTTAACGGGGGGTTTGTCGTTCGGAGAAACGGAGGTTCTGGAGCCTAGGGTAGAGATAAATCTTGCCCCTCGGCAAACGGGAACGCCGCAACGTTCTCAGGGAGAAAAAACAACAGTCAAAAAATCGCGGCCGATTGTTTTGCCTGTCAAAAGACTTGATCTGATTATCAAGGATGGCGATTTGAAGGTTACTGACGCAAAAGCGGAAACAATCGAGCTTTCGCGGATAAACTCGCGATTAGATTTACGACCGGCGGGAGAGCGAACGAATTTTGATATAGCCTTGGCTGTGGTTGACAACGGTAAAGAATCGAAGATTATCGCAAACGGGCGGGTAGTCCCGGGGCGAGAGTGGCAATGGAAAGGAACCAGCGGAGAAATAACTGTTGAGGTAAACGATTTGGAACTCAAGTCCCTGGCGCCGATTTTTGCGATGGGCGGGATTGAGGTCGGAGCCAGCGGAAATATTTCCGGCAATATAAAAAGCGAAATCAGGGATGGTCAGCTTGAAAAGATGACAGCAAATGTCGAAGGCAAAAATTTAGATGTAGACGCCGTCAAATTGACGGGCGGGCGATTTAAAACAAGCCAGCTGGGCGTTAACGTAAAACTGGCGCGTGCCAGGCAGATGATAAATATAGAGAGCTTTGATGTTAAGTCGGACTGGTTCGCGGCCGAGGGTCACGGCACTATCCCCACAACGATTGGTTCGCTGGATGAATTTTTGAAGACAGATTCGAATTTGAGCGGTCGTTTTGAAGTGGATATTGCGCAGCTTCTTACCCAGATGCCGGGCGTGTTCAAACTTAAAGAAGGGACAAAGGTAACTTCCGGGGTGCTGAAGGGGGACATAGCGACATTAACGGAAGGCGGAAAAAGGAAAATAAATGGTCAGGCAAATCTCGAGCGATTAGAGGGTATGGTTGGCGGCAAGCCGATTGCTTTGTCGCAGCCGGTGCGTGCGGAAGCAGCAATCACGACAGAAGCGAGCGGCGTAAAATTTGACAAGTTAGAGCTGTCTTCGGCGTTTGCCAGAATCAATTGCAGCGGCATGAGCGAATCGTTCAAATACAACGGCAATGTCGATTTGGCGAAGTTTCAGGCAGAGCTTGGGCAGTTCGTGGATACAAAGGGGTATGGGATAGCAGGCGAGCTTTCAGGGCAAGGCGAAGTATCTGTCAAGAAAGACAGGGTTGCAGTTAGCGGTTCATCGACGGTTAAAAATTTTCGGCTAAGCTCGGCGGAAGGTGTGAGCGCACTTGAGCCAATGGCAAATGCAGACTTTTCCGTTGCTGTCGCGCGTGGGGACGAGCTCGATATTGATTTTATAAAAGTTAACGCCGGCCTCGGCCAGGTCAGTATGAAAGATGCGGTTCTGCCGTTAGGTAAAGAGGCCGGGAAAGAGATGAGCATGGATGTTTCTGTAAATAGTCTCGATTTGCAGAAGATGCAGTCATTCGCGGTTTTGCTGGCGGGTTTTCCGAAAGAGATGCAGTTGTCGGGAATTGCTGAAACTCAAATATCCGTCCACGCAAAAAAGGACAGATATTACATCGCAGCGAAGGGGACACATATTAAGAACCTGAAGGTCAATTATCCGGGGAAGGCGCCCTTCGAGCAGAGAGATGTTTCGGCGGTTTTTGACGCGGAGGTCGATTCAGTTGAGAAAACTGTAATCGTAAAGGCTTTTCAGTTAGAGAGCGACCAGATAAAGATTCGCGGGGACTTCAGCAAGATAAACGAAGGCGGGCAGACCAAATTGGCAGGCCAGGCCGATTGTGAATACGACTGGGCATCCGTCAGCACAATTGCCGCTCCCGTTCTGCCGGCGGGTCTGGTGCTGGAGGGGCAGAGGAAGGACAAAATCAGCTTTGCCAGCGAATACCCGAAGGGACAGGATGATAAATTGTCAGAGAACCTCAGCGCCAGGGCCGGGGCGGGTTTTACGAAGGGAAGTTTTCATGGTCTGAATTTTGGGCCGACCGACGTGGATATTCAAATTGAGAACGGTTTGTTGAAAATCTCGCCGTTTTCGTCAACTGTTAATAACGGCCAATTCAATTTTGCGGGAGAAGCAAACTTCAGGCAGAAGCCGACATCATTGAAAACGCCCGGGCCGATTCAAATCGTTAAGGATGTTCAAGTCAACGATGAAATGGCTGGGGAGCTTTTGGCGTATTTGAATCCTGTGTTTGCAAATTCTGTCAGGGTAAGCGGAGTGGCGAATTTCCAATGCGAGAAGCTCGCGATACCGCTGGCTGGCGTAACTAAAAACGACATGGAAGTTATCGGCACAATTTCGATAACGCAGCTTCGCATGGAAGCCGGCGATTTGCTCGGGCAGATTCTTTCGGTGGGCGGCGCCAGCGCGCAGGGCGTGGATATTACTATTCATCCGACAAAATTTATTTTGCAGAATGGCTTCCTGAAATATGACGATATGCAAATGGATGTCGGTGATAACCCGGTCAATTTCGCCGGCGTTATCGGCTTGGATAAAAGTTTGAATATGACGGTTACTCTGCCTTATACTACGGCAGGCAGAACCGCGAGAGTCGGTAAAGAATTCGAAGGGCAGAGAATAGCGCTGGCTCTTAGAGGAACTGTCGATAAGCCGAAACTTGATTTAGGCAGATTGCTCGAAGACCAATTGAAACAGCGATTAATGCAGGAACTCGGGAACGCGCTTAGGAAATAAAAGGTCTGGTTAGATTAAAAGAGGAGACCGTAATGTTAGAAAAAGTTTTAACTATGCCGACGGAACAGTTGGGCAGGGCAAGCCGACTTCTGGTTTTTCAGGTTAAACTATGGTGGCATTGCGCGAGACTACTGATAAAGAACCGGTCCGGTCGGCAGGCAGCTGCACTTTCATATCATACCATCTTCGGGCTGGTGCCTCTTGCGGTAGTGATATTACTGATATTCCAGATGATTCCGGCGTATAGTGGGGTCGGGGACAAGGTGAAAGGATTGATTTATGAACAGCTTCACCTCTCAACTATCGAGTATACCGACGCCGCCAATCCCGAGAAGAACACAAAGCTAACGGAGCATCTCGACAATGTGGTCGGCAGGGTCTTTACCGGATTAAACGAAGGGAAAATCGCGCTATTAAGCGTGGTGCTTATTGTCTGGGCGGCGGTGGGATTGCTGTCGACGATAGAAAAAGCGTTTAACAATATCTGGCATGTTGGCAAAGGCAGAAGTTTTCTGCAGCGAATAATCAATTACTGGGTATTTCTAACATTCGGGCCGCTACTTCTTGGCGCCGGTATCGGCATAGCGACCCAGTACACTGTCGTCGGGCAGATAGAAAAAACCATTTTGTCAAATGTCGCCCCTGCGATTCTGTCTTATATCGTGGCGGTGGTCGCGTTTTTCCTGCTCTATTTTGTTCTGCCGAATACAAAGGTTCGGGCAAAAGCAGCTATTTTCGGGGCGGCGGTGGCGGCTCTGGTCTGGAGTTTCGCGAAGTGGGGATTCGGGCTGTATGTTATAAAACTTATTCCTTACAGCCAGATTTACGGCGTTTTGGGGCTTATACCGTTAGGAATTTTCTGGATTTTTATCACGTGGCTTATTGTGCTGTTCGGGCTTCAATTAACATTTACAACGCAGCACCTGGAAAGTCTTGATGCCGCCGAGATTGCGGCCGCGAAGAGAACGGAGGAGTATTTTATAGCCAACGATCTTACCGCTATCAACATAGCAAGAGAGATTGCCGAGGCGTTCGAAGAAAATAAGGCGCCGGTTTCGTCCGGGGTTATCAGCAGCAAATTAAATATTCCCGCGGAGCTGGCCGAGAAGATTTTGAACCATCTTGTCAACAGCGGGATTATAGTAAAGACCTCCGAGCCGAAGGCCGGTTTTGTTCCTGCGAGAGACCCTGTAAATATCAGGTTGTCAGATATTGCCGAAGCTGTCGCCAAAGTAAGTTTCGCACAGTCGGCAACCGGTCAGTCAGAGAATCTCAAACAGATAGCCCGCGCGCAGCGGAACGCTTTGGCTGAATATAATTTGAAACAGATTCTCGATGAGCCTAAGCTTTAAGGAATAAATCTGCTTAGCGCTAATTCTCCATAATCATTTTGAGCGCTTCGTTCGCCTGCTGCTCATTATTAATTTCTTTTTCAGCAAATCCGGCCCATGCTTTGTAATAAGGCTTATTCCTCACAAACATTTCTCTTGAGATATAGCCCGGAAGCCACTGGCATTTTCCAAGTTTATTAGCAGGCTTGAGATAGATGTAGCCGAACGCCTTATCGGCGAATTTAAGATTGGGATAAAAACGATAATCCTCCGCGTCTTTATCCCGTAAATTTTCAAACGGAGAATCCGACACATCAAATCCCGCCGGTGTATTTCCTCGTTCTTTCATAACAGGCTCGATGAATTTTTTCATAACGGAATCAAAATATACTTCGTGAAGGGTCACTTGAAATATCTGGTCGCCATATTTGTGGTGCAGCATCATACCCATTCGGCTGAACTTTCTAACTAATTTCCCCTTTATTATGATGGGCTGCTGGTAATTGATATACGAGTGGTTCAAGCCTATCCATACGATTCCCCGCTCTCCCTTGTTAATAAGTTCCTTCTCTACATTCCCTGCCATAATCTCATCCCGCTTGAGAAGAAGTACAATGTCATCTGTCAGCCTGAAAATCCTTAGCTTTTCCCATATCGGCGCTTTGATTTTTGCTCCCTCGCCTCCCGTTACAAGCCCCAGCGAAGGCCCGTCGAATTTAGCATCTATTCCAACCAGCCGCATCTTCTTTTTATCTTCAGGCAGGCTTTTGTTTAACCGCCAAACCGTTTCAAATACGTCCCAGTATTCCTTAAACCCCCATATTCCCCATGACTGATGCCGAGCAATTTCCAAAGCAAGGTCACGGTCGAATTCCGGGGCCGTCACCAATCGCTCAATTTTCTCGTTGTCCTCAGCCATGCATACTTCCATTGCCACACACGTGACGCCGGCGCGATGATACAGTTCAGGAATGATTTGATTCAGAAAGAGCAAATAATCTTTTTGTTCGTGCATCTCCCCGAAAATTGTTATCTGATGTTTTGCAGTTGTTTCCACGACGTAGTCCACAGGGTCTTTGGCATTGAGGTCCAGCCATTCGATGAATTTTGCGTGGTCCCGTTTGCTTAGCGAGGAAATCTCTACAAGCGACGATGGGGCACGGTCGTCATAGGGCATTTTTGTGTCCGGGGACAAGGCCATTCGCCGGACATCGAGAAAAAGCCGTCCCATTTGGGGGACATGGACTGCGACGAGAATCGCAAACAATGCAAGCATTGTCCACAGGAAAAATCGGGCCCGTCTGCGGGCTTCGGTTTTTTGCACCACTATTGTAGCTGCGATGTAATCATGCCAGCCGCGTTTTTTTCGTGAGAACGCTATCCAAATGAATCCTAAAAACAAAACGACCGCTGAAAGAAGCTTGCAGATTGTCTCCCGGAACAACGCTCGGAAGTACCCGGCAGGGCCGCCTTTTGAAGACTGCACGACAAGCCCACAGAGAGCCTTACCAATAGTGCAGCCTCGCCAGCCAATAGACAAGGCTGAATAAATCAGCAAAGACAAGACAAACGTGAACTCAAAAGGGACATAAGCGCCGGCGCGGATGAATACTTCAACAACAAGCTTAACAGCTACCCAGATAATAATCAAATCGATTAAGATTGCGGTAAAGCGGACCCAAAAACCCGCCTTGTGGTTATTGGTCATTACGTTTTCCATGTGAGTTTCCATCAACAGGTTATTCACCGATGATTTTAACGAGGACACGTTTCTTTCTTTTCCCATCGAACTCGCCGTAGAATATCTGCTCCCAGGGACCGAAATCCAGTTTGCCGTTGGTGACGGCGGCGACTACCTCCCGGCCCATTATCGTGCGTTTCAGGTGCGCGTCAGCGTTATCTTCGGCGCCGTTATGCTGATACTGCGAATACGGTTTTTCGGGGGCGAGTTTTTCCAACCAGACCTCGAAGTCGTGGTGCAAGCCTGATTCGTCGTCATTGATAAACACGCCTGCGGTGATGTGCATAGCGTTGACAAGACATAAGCCCTCTTTAATACCACTCTGACCCAAACACTCTTCGACCTGCGGCGTAATATTTATAAGTTCGCGTCTTGCTTTCGTATTAAACCAAAGCTCTTTTCTGTAGCTTTTCATAACTTCTCCAAATAAATCGCGGATTTCACTGATTGGTATTACCCTAACGGACGATTTATTTTTTCCCCGTTGACAGGCCTGCCGTTAAGGCGAACCTCATCGCCTCTTCAATATTCATATCAACAACTGTTACTCTGGATTTCGGCACTATAACCGTGAAACCGCCCACCTGATAACTCATAGGCAGATAAACCGCAACCTTATCTTTGTCTCCGATATTTTCCGGCAAATCCTTAAAATTTTCTCTGGTAATAAAACCAATCAGGCCGACATCTTTGTTATCAAGCAAATCCACCATTACGACTTTGTTAAAAATTTTCTTTTTCGTGGTGTCAAAGAAATCGGCAAGGTCTTTAAAGGAATTATAGAAATATTTGATAAGCGGCACTTTTTCTAATTGCCGTTCGATAGCTTCGAATAACCGGCGAAACAGCCAGAGATTGAGCAGTACGCCGAAACCTAATACTATCAATAAGCCGGCCGCTACGCCCATACCCGGCAGATAAAGCTTATCCGGGATTGTAAATTTTATAACTGAGCCGAGTAAAGTTTCCGCCGTTTTCACCAGCCAGTAGATAATGTAGGAAGTTAATACGATCGGCAAAAGAGCTATAAGACCCTGAATGAAATATTTGCTTATTTTTTTCATATTCCGCTTTCCGAAAATAGTTAAAAGATAAATAATTTACCAGTCATACGAATTTGTCGGCTTATTCCCGGCTTAGCGCTGCGTGTTCGTACTGTTGGGCCGATTGTTATAAATTTTTTCGATGATGTCAACCATTGTATTTGGTGCGAATTTTTCTTTTACGGATTCCCGACCTGCTTTGCCAAGTTTGTTTCTCAGTGCAGCGTCTTCAATTAATTCCGCACAAGCGTTTATTAATTGCTCGATGTTTTTCGGTTCGATGAGCCGGCCGGTGTTTTCATTTACGACTTCGCATGCGCCATCGATGTCGAAAGAAACGGCCGGTTTGCCGCAGAGCATCGCCTGCGGCAGTGTGCGGGCGAGACCCTCCCGCAACGAACAATGAACAAGTATATCTGAAGAAGCGATGATAGCCGGGATTTGGTGCGGCGGCAAAAGGCCGGTGAATTTAACTCTGTCTGCCAAACCCAAACTGTGAACCTGATTTTTATAATGCTCCGAGAGATTGCCGTCGCCGACAAAAAGCCAGACAGCGTTTTTATATCGCGACGAGAGCCGTTTAGCTGATTCGATAATGTAGTCGTGGCCCTTGAGCATAAATAGCCGTGCGATGGTGACAAGCACGACGGCATCTTCGGCGATTCCGTATTTTAAGCGAAAGATTCTTCTGAGTTTTTCAGAGATCGGCTGGAGAAAATCATCTTCTTCAATAGCAGAATAAGCGGTTGTGTACTGTTCGGGACGACCTATCCCGGCGGCGAGCGCCTGATTGGTCATAGCATCGGCGACGCTTATGAAAAAATCAGTCCGCTTCGCGGCGTATTTTTCGACGGCAATATAGAATTTATTTATTAACTCGTTTTGGTAAGGATGAAACGCCAGGCCGTGGATTGTGTGGACTATCTTCGTCGCTCGTGACTCGTGACCAGTGACCCGTCTGAGACTGTATGCGGCGAAGCGGCCTAAGATGCCGGCCTTTGCGGAATGGGTGTGGACGATGTCGGGACGAATTTCTCCGAGAAGCTTTTTTATCGCTCGGTAGGCCGGTATATCATAAACAGGATTGATTTGCCGGCGCAGAGAGTCAATCACGATTGTTTTGTATTTTTGATTTCTGGTTTGTTGAAATAATTCCCCTTCGGGGCCTAAAGCAGGGCCTGTGATGAGCGTGACATCGTGGCCGCGTTCAGCGAGCAGCTTACAGGTAATTAGGGTGTTTTCCTGCGCGCCGCCGAGAATGAGTCGAGTTATAATATGCACTATAACCATAGAACACAGAACACAGAACACAGAACGCAGAATATATAATCCATGGAGCTACTCCTTAAACGCCAGACCTTATTGCATTTGAATATCCCATTAAAATTTTACTGACTTCTTCAAGAAGCGTTAAATGTACTGCAGTATCGCCATATTTGAGATCATTTATAAGAATCAGATAATAACGACATTCTTCCAGCGAACTCTGGGCTACGCCTAAAAAATATGCCTTTTCCGGCTTGCTCCTTTTTCTAAACCCTTCAGCTATATTAGCTGGGATTGAAACAGCGGCCCTTCTTAATTGTGAGGTTAGTCCATATATTTCGCTTTTTGGAAAATTCTCGCTCAAGCGATAGGCGGACAGAACAAATTTGTGTGCTTTTTGCCAAACAATCAAATCTGTGAAGTTCTTCGCCTTTTCCATAAACTTCTAATTCCATTCACATTCTGCCAGCCAGTGATTATTCTGATTTCTGTGTTCTGAGTTCTATATTCTGTTTTTTAGTATTTTATCCACATCAGGCAAAGGCCCGCAGCGGGGGCGATGGGGCCGGCGGCGGTGCGGTTTCTTGCCTCGATAATTTCGTTCATCTTTTCAGGTTTCCATTTGCCTCTGCCGACTTCAACGAGAGTGCCGACAATATTTCTGACCATATTATACAAAAACCTGTCGGCTTCGGTATCTATATATACCCATTTATCTTCCTGAATAACCTGACATTGCATTATGGTGCGAACCGAGCTTTCGCGTTTGTCGGCAGCGGCAGCGAAAGATTTGAAGTCTTTTTTGCCGAGCAGTATCTTCGCGGCAGCGTCCATTGCGGCAATATCGAGGAGCCCGGGCCAATGCCAGCAATTTCGGGTCTTCAGGACGTTTGGGTTTTTGCCGGTGAAAATCGTGTACCGGTACAGCTTGCACTTAGCTGAGCCGGAGGCGTCGAAATCCTTATCGACTTCGATGGCCTCGGTAACGACGATGTCCCGTGGGAGGCGGTGATTGAGCGCCTTGACGAAATTGCCAATCGGTATCGGCGAATCGATGAGGAAATTTGCGACCTGTCCGAGTGCGCTGACGCCGGCATCGGTTCGGCTGGCGCCGTTTATTTTGATGAAGGTGCCGGTCAATTCGCCGAGCGATTGCTGAAGCTTGCCCTGGATGGTATTTTTGCCCGGCTGATTCTGCCAGCCGCTGTAATTGAGGCCGTCGTAGCTGATTGTCAGTTTTATATTGCGAGTCGCCATCACGGGCGATTATAGCAATTTTTCCGCGATTTGGATAGCGTTGAGGGCCGCCCCTTTTCGCAACTGGTCGCCGGCAACCCAGAGATTGATGCCCCGGTTTTCAGGGATGGACTCATCCTGACGAATTCGACCGACCATGATATTGTCTTTGTCGGTAGCGTCGATTGGCATCGGGAAGCGATTATTTTTGCGGTCGTCCAATACCGAAACGCCAGGCGCAGTACTAAGGAGGTCCCTGACCTGCTCGGCAGTGATAGGGTCCTTAAACTCAAGGTTGATGCTTTCGCAATGGGCCCGCATAACCGGGATTCGAACGCAGGTACAGGTAATCGCTATATCGGGGCAGTCAAAAATCTTTCTGGTCTCATTGACCATTTTCATCTCTTCCTGATTGTACCCATTGGGTCCGAGAGCGGAATTATGACTGAAGCAGTTAAACGCTATCTGGTACGGGAAAATCTTTATGGTCGGCGGTTTGCCCTCGAGAATTTCGCGAGCCTGGCTTTCCAGTTCGAGCATAGCCGACGTTCCTGCTCCGCTGGCGGCCTGGTAGGTGCTTACGACCATTCTTTTGACGGGGTTGGCCTTGTGCAGCGGCCAGACCGGGACAATGCCGATGATGGTCGAGCAGTTCGGGTTGGCGATGATGCCCTTGTGTTCTTTGATTTTCTCCGGATTGATTTCGGGGACAACAAGCGGAACATCAGGGTCCATTCTAAAAGCAGAAGAGTTATCAATCACGACTGCGCCTGCCTTGGCTGCTATGGGAGCAAATTCCTTGCTTCTGTCTCCGCCGGCGCTGAACAGGGCGATATCGATACGGTCGAAACTGTTTTTGGTCAGTTCCTCAACGATATATTCTTTGCCTTTGAATTCAATTTTCTTCCCGGCAGAACGGCTGCTCGCGAGGACTTTTAAAGAAGTAAAAGGAAAATGCCGCTGTTCGAGGATTTTTAGAAATTCCTGCCCGACAGCGCCGGTTACTCCCGCGATTGCTACACTACAACCCATATTTTTAACTCCTACAAGTGGCCCCGCCACGGCAAGGCCGGATTTCGCAAACATAATAGGTTCGACAAGCTCACTGTAAATAAGGGGCAGTCAAAACAAGGGACTGCCAGCTAAACCTGATAAAACAGGGATATTGCGGCGGGTAATTATAGCATTTCGCCGACAGAATGCAAGAGGCGAACACAACAATCCATAAAAGCCCAACTTAAAACAAAGGCCCCCGCTGCTTCGCTTTGCGAAGCAGCGGGGGCCGAGATGCTGAAAGAAAAATTTACAACTGTAATTTAACTATTCTATTTTGACAGCTTCAGCACAACGAGCGTGCGATAACGTCCGTCGTTGATTAACAGCAGGACTTTTCCTGCTTCAGAGGCCTTCTCTAAAGCCAGGTCAAAATCTTTTGTGTTTTTGACGGGCGTTCGGTCAACTTCCATAATGAGCATTCCGGCTTTAATACCCTTTTGGGCAGCCTCCGAGTCCGGCTCGACCGAGGCAACTATGACACCCTGCTGGTCCTCGTAGCCGTAGCGCTGGGCCAAATCATCGGTGAGGTTCTGGACGGCGATGCCCACTTGCTTCATCATCTTTTCAGGGCCTTTGGCGTCTTTAAGCTGTTCGGAACTTTCGCCAAGCTCGGCCTCGAGGCTCTCCCTGCTGCCGTTGCGGATAACGACCATTTTTACCTTGGTACCGGGTTTCAGCATCGCGACGCGGTTGCGAAACGCACCGACCTCTTCGACTTTTTCGCCGTTAAATTCGACGACAACATCGTATCGCTTCATACCGGCTTTTTCGGCAGCGGAGTCTTTGAGTACCTCGGTAATGACCACGCCCTTGACGTCCTTGAGACTTAAAGATTCAGCCAGTTCCGGGTCGAGGTCACGGATAATAACACCCAAGGCGCCATATGTGACTTTTCCACCTTCGAGGAACTGGTCATAGATATATTTAGCCATATTGATAGGGATGGCAAATCCAATACCGATGTTTCCGCCTGGTCCGAGGATAGCGGTGTTAATACCAACGACCTCGCCATCGAGATTAATTAAAGGCCCGCCGGAATTTCCCGGGTTTATGGCGGCATCGGTCTGGATAAAGTTTTCGTACTCGGCCAGACGCAGACCGCTTCGGCCTTTCGCGCTAACGATACCGGCGGTAACAGTGTGACTTAACCCGAAAGGATTTCCTATAGCGAGTACCCATTCGCCTACTTCGAGCTTATCGGAGTCGGCCAGCGCCAAGGTCGGCAGGTCTTTCGCATCGACTTTTATGACCGCGACCTCGGAATCGGTGTCCGAGCCGATGACTTTTGCTTTAAGCTCCCGACCGTCCGCAAGCTTGACTTCAACGTCGTTGGCTTCTCCAACAAGGTGACTGTTTGTCAGGATGTACCCGTCAGAAGAAACAATAAAGCCGGAGCCTTGTGCGGAGCGCTGGTATTGCCGCGGCTGGGGAGAACGCTGGCGGGGAAAAGGTCGGCCAAAGAAACGCTCGAAGAACTCTTCATCAAAGGGACTTTCGGACATTTCCTGGGTAACCGTCTGGCTGGCCTTGATTCCCACTACCGCAGGCGAGGCCTTCTCGGCGATTCTGGCAAAGGCCTTACCCGTCTGGCGAAGAATATCTATACTGTTTGCGTCCTGCGCTGAGGCCGAGAGGGGAATAATTAAAAACAAAAGTACCAAAGAAGCTGAAATTAAGTAATAGCGTGATAAGGTTTTACTTTGCCTGAGATTGATAGTCTGCATTTTGGCCTCCCGGTTTTTTGTGGTTAAAGTATATTTTGCACATAATATTACCGTACGAAATAGCATTTTAAAAACATATGCTACTTATACGATTTGATAAACAAAGAAGTTCGCGCAGACCTTCTTTGTTCTTAAGTGCCGACGATTACTCCAGTTAGGATACTAACCGATTTCCTCGTCAATCCAGCCGAGCAGCTCTTGTACATCGCCAAGGGTAATATCGCCCATATGAGCAATCCGGAAGGTCTTTTCCTTCAGGTCGCCGTAGCCGTTTCCGAAAGCGGTATTGTGCTTCTTCTGGACGGCGTTAATCACGTCAGCTATGGTGATGCCCCGCGTATTCTTGACCGTTGTGAGGGTGTCGGACGCGTATTTTTCCTCGCAGAAAAGCTCGAATTTCTCCTTCGCCCAGCTTCGGACGAAATCGCCCATTTTCTTGTGTCTTTTCCATACGTTTTCCATACCCTCTGCAAGAATCTTTTCGCACTGATAATTCAGCGCCATAATATGGGGTATGCTCGGCGTAGTGGGAGTCTGATTTTTCTCAGCCGACTTCGCGAATGACTGGAAGTCGAAATAATAGCCTCGCTGCGGGACTTTTTTGCTTTTTTCCAGGGCCCGATTGCTAACCGCGGCTACGGCAAATCCCGGCGGAATGGCAAAAGCCTTCTGTACCGAAGCAAAAGCCACGTCCCAGCCAAGCTTGTCGAAGTGCAGGGGAAGGCCGACCATCGCGCTGACGGCATCCACAAAGACAAGAACGTCAGGATATTTTTTCTTCATCATTTCGCTTGTCTCGTAGAGCGGGTTCATCAGGCCCGTGCTTGTCTCGTTATACATAAGCGTAACGGCGGCGTATTTGCCGGTAGATAGTTTCTTATCAATCATTTCCGGTAAAACGGGTTTGCCCCATTCGACTTTTATCATATCCATATTTCTGCCGCAGCTTTTGACCACGTCGGCCCATTTATCGCTGAAGGAGCCGCAGCAAGAGCACAGGACGGTCTCGTTAAAATCGACGCAGTTACGAATGGCAGCTTCCCAAATCCCCGAAGCAGACGACGTTGACAGGAAAATATTCTGACTGGTGAAAAGGATTTTTTTAAGCATCTCGACCGTACTGGAGTGCAGTTGCGCGTATTCTTTGCCGCGATGTCCCAGTGTCGGACGTGCGAGCTGCTGCAATACGTCTTCATTGACTTTTACGGGGCCGGGAATAAACAATCTTGGCGGGTTTTTCCAGTCTACCATACATCTGCTCCTAAAGATAAAAAGGTTATAGTTTGTTAATAGTCAAACCGGTATAAACTTTCGGATAAAAAAAGGTCGATTTTTGGGGCATTTTTTCGCCGGCAGCAACAACATTTTCTATCTGCTGCATTTTTACCGGGTTGGTAAAAAACGCCGCCTGCTCCTGCCCGGAATCAACCTTAGCGATTGATTCGTCAATCGCGTTATCATTATCCTTTATATACTCCAATCGGCCGCCCGCTGCCAGTTGTTTCTCGTCGATGCCCAATAATTTTTCGAGAATCAGTTTGTGCAGCACAGAAACGTCGAGCGACCTCCAGTGGCTGCTCATATTCGGCGAAACTGATTCCATCGCCCGCTTGTTTTTCAGGACTGCTATGTAAAAGACGCTGCCGCCGCTGTAAATTCCGAACGCGATTTCATCTCTGCCGTATTCGGTTTTCATCCGCGCAAGCATCTTTTGCTTTGCCTTTGTTTTATCATCGTTCTGACGGCCAAACTTATATTCAGTGATTTCAAAGTCTTCTTTGAGCCTGGCGATTAGTTCTGCCGCGTCGAAACCCTCGATATTTCCAACAAGGCGATGGGTGGCCAAAATGACCAGTCCCTCGCTGCGGGTATTGGCGAACGCAATCATCCGGTAACCAGCCGCCGGATTGGTTGACTCTTTGGAGTAAGCCAGGGCCGTTTCATAACGATGATGGCCGTCGGCTATAATGCCGCTTTTGTTCGACATCATTCCGGTTATTGCTTTGATATCTTTTTTGTCGGTTATCGCGAACAAACGGTGTCGAACATCCTGCTCATCAGAAAAATCTATCAACGACTTGCCGCCCGCCGCTTTTTCAATGATTTCATCTGCGATTTTTTTTTCATCTTCATACAGCAGAAAAGGCAGACCGAAATCCGAGCCGGTTGCTCGCTTGAGATTGAGCCTGTCGATTTTGGGTTTACTGAGGGTTTGCTCGTGAGGCAGAACGCCGCATTTAGAACCTAATTCCACCAGCTTGATTAAAGCGATAAAACTGCAGCGATGAAAGTTGGCCCCGGCAATCTGAAAATCCTGGACGTAAGCGTAGATAGCCTCGGCCGAATCCTGTTTCAGGACGCCTTTTTTTATCCAGGAATTAAGATAGCCGGCGGCTCTCGTGTATTGATTGTCCTCGGCGTTATCAGAAGGGCGGGTTTCCCCCTTGATTATACGCACGATATTATATTCGCTTTTTTCGTAGAGCGCCTGCTGCTGAGAAGGACTTATGACATCGTAGGGAGGGGATATACAACTGCCCGCGTCGCCGACCGTCTCTGCGTTGAACCTAACTGCTTTGAAAGGCTTAACTTCCATCACTACACCTTCACACCCTTACATTTCGATAAGTGGTATTGAGTTCTGAATTTACTTAACATTGCCAAAAACTACGAGGCGGAGATGATACCAAAACCGGGGCGTCTTGTCAAATACGATAAGGACTCAAAAATAAGAATAAGAAATTGAGTTTTGGTGGCTGAAACGACGATGAAATTCAGCTTTTAGCTTTCGTTTTCTTCTCTGCGAGGTATTGTCCCCAGCCCACCGCCAAAATTACTTTGACGGAGGTAAGGGCGCCTTGGAAATTTTTAGCCTTAATTGGCATCTCAAACACCGCTTTGCTTCTTTCACGGCTGTCTCCTCATCAAAACCACATTCTACCTGACAAAAGTCATTTACTCTCTTGTCAGCAGCAAGGGTCGGCATTTGAGCTCTTTTCTTATCGGCAAATCCTTCATCCCTTCCCAGCCAGGGGTTTTCCGGCTCCTCCGGGACAAATTTCTGGTCGATTTGGCCTTTGCCCCCTAAATATTTATCTATGGAAATAGCCGCTTTTCTGCCGGCATTAATCGCTTCAATTACAGAAGCAGGCCCGCTTGCCATATCGCCGCCTGAAAAGACTCCTTTTCTTGAACAGGCCAGAGTCTCTTCATGTGTAACAATATATCCCCACTTGTTCATCTGGAGATTGAATTTTTCCGGCACTGCGGGTTTTTGGCCGATAGCCGTTATTATCCTGTCCACTTCGATTGTAAATTCGCTGTTCTCGACAGGGACAGGTCTCCTTCTGCCGCTTGCATCAGGCTCTCCCAGTTTCATTCTGATACATTCTAATTTTAATTTGTTCTTTCCCGGCAGCACCCTTTGAGGCGCCACAAGAAAATCAATGTCTATCCCTTCACTTAACGCCTCTTCCACCTCTTCCGCGGCCGCAGGCATTTCCTTGCGTGTCCGCCGATAAAGCATAGTAACTTTTTTCGCACCTGCCCTAAGGGCGGTCCTCGCTGCATCGATAGCGGCGTTACCTCCGCCGACAACCGCTACCGTGCCGGTGATGTCCACTTTATCTCCTAAGTTCATAGACCTCAAGAAGGAAACGCTGTCCAATACTCGCCGGTCGTCTTCGCCCGGAATTCCCATCTTCATATCACTATGGGCGCCCAGGGCCAGAAAAACGGCCTCAAAACCCTGCTCGAACAAATTGTCGAGCGATTCTATTTTCGTATTTGTTTTTATCTCTACGCCTATATTCTCGATATTTTTGATTTCCTGATTCAGGACTTTTTCCGGCAGCCGATATCTCGGAATGCCGGTCCTGAGCATTCCGCCCGATTCAGGCAGGGCTTCAAAAACAGTAACCGAGTGTCCCTGTTTTCGCAGAAACCACGCGGCGGTAAGTCCCGCGGGGCCCGAACCTATAATTGCGATTTTCCTGCCTGTTTCCGGCGCAATTGCGACTTTCTGCTGCCATGCCATCGAGTCCTGTTCAGCCACAAATCTTTTCAGCGCTCTTATAGCTACCGGCTCATTTATTTCATCTCTGCGGCAGGCCTCCTCGCAGGGATGGGTACATACACAACCCAATATATATGGGAAGGGGGCTTTTTCCCTTATAACCTCTACGGCGTCCTGGAATCTTCCTTCCGAAATTAATCTTACATATCGCGGAATATCTACTCCTGCGGGGCAGGCGTTTTTGCACGGCAGGAGCGTTTTCTCTCTGGTCTCTTCTTCGAATGTCTCTTTATCCGCCAGCGCCCCTGTGGGACATACTTCCACACAGGCCCCGCAGAATTTACAGGCTGCGTCACTCATAGACAAATCGCCGCCTGCGCTGACAATCGTATCTATGCCGCGGCTTACAAACCCGATTCCTCCGACGCCCCTTATTTCCTGACAGATTTTGACACAGCGCCCGCACAGGATGCATTTATTGAGGTCTCTGATAAATAAGGGTTCATCTGAAATCACGGGGAGGTTTCTCGAATGAGGAACATATCCCCGGAGCACTTCTTTTACCCCTATCCATTCGATAACTTTTTTTAATTGAGACGATTTTTCCGCGTCCGTTCCGAGTTCGCTCAAAATCAGCCAGACGATATTTTTCCTGAGCTCCTGAATTTGCTCGGTATCGGTATGCACAACCATCCCTTCCTTAACCTGCGTGGTGCAGGCGATGGGAAAGCCCCCCATTCCGTCAATTTTTACGATGCACAGCCGGCAGGAACCTATGGGGGAAAGGTCGGGATGATAACATAAATTGGGTATATAAATGCCGGCCTCCAGCGCAGCCTCAAGCACTGTTTTCCCGGCTTCCGTCTCTATTTTCCTGTCATTAATATTTAATCTAATCATTGTATTGCCATAAACTCGCAGGCGCTAAAGCAGGCCTTGCATTTTATACATTTGTTTTTATCAATCACTGCGCACTGGCCCTTCTTCCAGATGATTGCGTCAGCCGGACAGGCCTTGTAGCATTGTCCGCATCTAATACACTTACTTTGAATGATCTCGAATTTTAAAAGTTCCGAACACACATGGGACTGACAAATCCTGTCCTTTACATGGGCCTCGTACTCATTCCCGAAGTACTTCAGCGTTGTCAGCACCGGGTTGGGAGCGGTATTGCCAAGCCCGCAGAGTGCAGTACTTTTTATAGTGCTGCTCATTTCCTGCAGAAACTTAATATGCTCTTCACTGCCTTTGCCTGCGGTGATATTTTCAAGCACTTCGAGCATTCTTTTCAGGCCCACTCTGCAGGGGACACATTTGCCGCAGGATTCCGCCACCGTGAAATTTATAAAAAATTTCGCCATATCAACCATGCAGGTGCGCTCATCCATCGCAATCATTCCGCCGGAGCCCATAATTGCGCCGGTTTGCGTAATGGATTCGTAGTCGATAGGCGTATCCAAAAGACTTTCAGGCAGACAGCCTCCCGATGGACCGCCTAACTGCACGGCCTTGAAGCCTATCCTGCTGCTTGCCATTCCGCCGCCAGGGCCATATATAAGCTCGCGGATAGTGGTCCCCATCGGAACCTCCACCAGCCCTGTATTTTTTACCTTTCCCGCCAGGGCGAAAACCTTCGTGCCTTTGCTCTTTTCGGTCCCGATAGAAGAAAACCACTCGGCCCCTTTTACAATTATATGCCTGATGTTAGCCAGAGTTTCTACATTATTTATGGCCGTTGGTTTATCCCATAATCCTTTCTCCACAGGAAATGGCGGTCTGGGCCTCGGCATTCCTCTATTGCCTTCGATAGAGGCGATAAGCGAGGTTTCTTCGCCGCACACAAATGCCCCGGCCCCTTGTTTTATACGAATGTCGAACGAAAAAGTGCTGCCGAGAATAGATTTGCCTAAAAGCGATTTTTCCCCGGCTTGCGATATGGCCTTGTTTATTCTCTGTATCGCCAGCGGATATTCCGCGCGGCAGTAGACATACCCTTTGCTCGCGCCTATGGCATAACCGGCGATAATCATTCCTTCAATTACGGAATGAGGGTCCCCCTCCAATACGCTGCGGTCCATAAAAGCGCCGGGGTCGCCTTCGTCGGCGTTGCAGATTAGATATTTTTCATTACCCTTCACGGCCCTGCATAACTGCCACTTTAGCCCCGTAGAGAACCCGGCTCCGCCTCTGCCCCGCAGGCCGGATTTTTTAATCTCTTCAATCACTTTTTCCGGGGCCATACCGAGCGTTTTCTTTAGGGCGACGTAACCGCCGTGCGCTAAATAGTCATCTATATTTTCAGGGTCAATCTCGCCGCAATTCGAAAGAACGATTCGCATCTGGCTGGCGAAAAACTGCTCATAGTCTTTTCCTGCCAGCAATTTTTTTACAGGTTCATCCGAAAGGATGTGCTTTTCCACGATTTCTGGCACATCGGCGGGCTTGATGTATTCGTAAGTAACCCTGCCGAGCCTCGGCGTGATAATGTCCACCAATACGTCTCTGAACAGGCCCCTGTCGCCGGTTCTTACAATCTCGCATTTGTCGATTAGTTTGTGGCGCTTTAGCTCGTCTTTAAAATTGCTTTCCACTTTTTCAGCGCCGGCTGAAAGACCACTTGTACCCATACATATAAGTATTTTTGTTTTCATCTATTTGGTCCCGCCCAGCCGATAGTCGTCCAGAAGCTTATCTGCTTTTTGAACGGTGCACCTTCCGTGGAAATCTTCGTCGATTAAAATAACAGGCGCCATACCGCAGCATCCGAGACAGGCGACTCTTTCCAGAGAAAACATATCATCGGCCGTAGTTTCGCCTACGTTTATTCCCAGTTTATCTGACATATGGTCAAGGATTGTCTTGCCGCCCATAACGTGGCAGGCTGTCCCCTGACAAACTTTGATTGTGTGCCTGCCCCGCGGAGTAAGATAAAATTGGGTGTAGAACGTCAATACCCCATAAATCTTCACAGGGTAAATCGACAGCTCTTTGGATATTAATTCTACGGATTCAGCAGGGACGTATCCATAAACCGCCTGGATGTCCTGCAGCAGCGGGATTAGCGCCCCTTTTTCACCGCGATATCGCTGAATTATTTTTTTTGTATCAGCGAGGTCAACCCTCATTCGTATCTCCCTTGATTCGACGATATATAATAATACGATTCAATGGCCAAGATGTTTTTCGGAAGCTGTCTTTGTGTACGATTTTACGCGGCGCTTTCGAATTATCTCAAGCCTAAAAACCCTGATTGTGTACAAAAAAAGCTCTTTGTCAAGAAAGCTTTGATGTGCCGCGAATTAAACATTATGCGGTTATATCGAATTCGCTGTTTTATGAGCCGAATACATCGAATCCGGGGCCGAATTGCCGCAGGTAATAAATAGTATAAGATTGTCTAAAGACAAATATCGGCAGCAATATAACGGAGCCGATGTATGGCACAAACAGCAACGCGCTCGCGCAGCAGAAACAGCATCCTATGCAACAGCCGAGGAAAACAATCGTCCCTATCGCTATCGCTATGACGATTTGAAATAGAATATACAATGCCAGCCGGGCCTTGTTGACGGAAAGAATCGTCATAAATTCCCGCCAGCCTGCCATACAACTCTCCGCCCGCAGAAACATAATCGGTACGACAAAATCGAATGTAAATTTCTTCACCAGAGATAACATTATTACAAGGACAATCACAATCAAGCTGCAGAGTATAATCCCGGGGATGGCAGCTATATACGGAACAGCTTTGCTTGCCATCATAATACCAAGAAAGGTAATCCCGAGGACAGGTACTGCTACTATGGCAAGACCGATTATGCTCAGCACAATTCGAAACAGAAAGAGACTGTTACCGTGCTTTCTGAATTTGTGCCAGGGGACTTTGACTTCCGACTTATTTGCCGCGACACAGTGGAGAAACATAAATCTGCCCCGGCTGTTCAGCCAGATGACGACAAGGCCGATTGCTATTATCAGCACCACCACGATTACCGCTGCAGGTACAACCCAGTAAAGATTGCCTAACAGATATGCTTTCGCCGAGCCAACGCCCTCTGCTATTTTGGCCTTTTGTTCGGGCGATTTGTATGGCGAATTCCAGTTGGCCCCTCCGCCACCGCCGCCGCCGCACAGATACGCCAGCCATGCGCAGAAACCTATTGTGAACCATTTGCCCAAATCGAAAGGCCTAAAGAGCATTACCTTTACTCTCTCGATGGCAAGACTGATGGGGTCTATTACACTTATATGAGATGGCTGTTCGGCAGTCATATCATACCTCCAAAATAAACAAGCTGATGGTTTTTTCAGCCGGCGGTATTATTTTGCTTTTGTTTCAGCTCGCGCAGTTCTTTGTTAACGGGCCAGTCGGCAAAAGCGAGGTAAAAGGCCATTATTATATTCGCTATCGGTATGAGCATTAACAGGCCCATCGCCCAGCTATAGCCGGCTTTGGAGAAAATCTTGCAGCAAATCAATAGTTTTATCGCGATAACGACCAGAACGAAAAGTGCCGCAAGAAAGCCTAAAAAGATTGCAACCACCGGTGCCATCTCCGAACAGGATTGAGTCCCAGCACAAGAAAGCATAGTGCCTCCTTTCAGTTAAGAAAGAGTTCATTATGAAACATTACTCGGATGTCAACAGCGCAGTATATAATCAGCGCCCGCTTATTTCATATTCTTCTATCATTCTGGTTAT
>Ga0315276_10000815_pt1 | contig 27294 bp, 13 predicted proteins | sample YL17G05_0_MG_FD_204542 | JGI IMG/M metagenome (GOLD analysis project Ga0315276, IMG submission 204542) | Sediment microbial communities from Yellowstone Lake, YNP, Wyoming, USA - YL17G05_0 | ecosystem: Environmental > Aquatic > Freshwater > Lake > Sediment | place: USA: Wyoming | collected... | reverse complement strand
TACATTCGTCCCATCCCAACTGGTAGTAATCTGAGGATCAAAGCCGTAGTTAGCGGCACCTGCCACCTGAATCCCATTCGGGCGATAGACCGTTGTGTCAACCCATGTTACGTTCAGCGGGCCGGTCGGATCATAGAAACAGTCATCGCGCTCGGCCTGATAGAACATCATGTTTTGATACAGACGTTCCCCATCAGGTTTGGTCCTGAAAAACCGGGTCCTCGCGGCCATGACTGCCAAGCCGGCGTGGGATATTGAAATGTTGGCGTCGTTGCCGCTTCCCAAAGTATCGGATCCCTGAAGATCACAGCCCGCGTTCTGACCGAGGGACCAATTGTTGGTAATCGGCACCGCATTGTAGACGTTGTAGCCCGTCACCTTGTGCGCCATTGCGTCAGCGCCTGAGCCTTGGGTATGGTCGCCAAGAGTGTCCATAGATTGGTCGTACACGAAGTGCACATCTACTTGCCCAGTCGAGCTGTTCCAGAAGTGCTGAACGTACCGGCCAGCCTGACGCCCCCACTGCCAGTCGTCATAGGTCAGATCTACACTTGTTCCAGGGCCTACGCCGTTATTGATGGACAGCGCAGATCCTACTGGTCGAGTTGATCTGACAGGGGACTGCACAGTCACAGACCCGTTGTTGGCATTATTCCGCTCAATATCGGAATCGGTCGCAATTACTTCCGGTGCATAGCGCCCCACTATGTTGAACTGATCAACCACAGCCGCACGCGACGCGTCTTTGCGGTCAACCAGTGCATCCTGAGCCGCATACACAGCAGCAGAAGCAAGAAGAATGAAGAGAACCGACATTAATGCAGATAAGAAAAGTGTCTTCCTCATCATGTTTTCCTTTCGAACGTTAGTTACATATCCCCAAAAGAGGGACAAACACAATCGGCTGTGCCCGAATCACTGCTTGCCGGGCACTTTCAAACAATACAGTTACTCCTCTACAGTGGACTTACCTCCTTTCATAGTTGCCACACTCGTCTGCGCGTGACTGTGCATGGATGTAGAAGTTTTTCGGCACGTCAACATCACAGCCATGTCACCTTGCATGTTCAAGCCCGCTTCAGTTATGCGTGATCACGATGCTTCCCGCGTGCGCTAGTATACGCACAAGTCAGGTCCCGAGAAACGCCGTGTCACAGCCCAAACCACACGGCCACGCCGCGTTGGTCAGGCATACAACTCACCTAACTCACTCACGTATCAACAAAAATATGCTACCAGAGATGCCGTGCAGGTCCATGTTACGCCAACGCATGGACATCTCTCGTTCCTGGTGCCGGTCCTTGAAAGTCGAGCATACGCAGTCGTTTACCGTAAGCAATAATAGGGCAAATTGAGACTTTTGTCAAGCAGTTTTAGCAGTTAGTCACTTGGAAGATGTTTGGTTACTGCCCGTGGATCAATCATTTCGGTCGGTCAATACCGCGATATGACGCAGCCCCTCGCAGGACGGTAAAACGACGCAGAAAGCACGTTGCTCACGTTTCCCTGAATTCTATTCAAACCTATAAAGGAGGTGTTCGATCAACTCTCGAGACGTACTGGTTCGGACTCATGAACATCGGGGCAGGCGAACCTGAAGGCTATGCCAATCAACGCCTTTCACCAATTCGTCGTGGTCGTCTCGGTTGCCTCGATTGATCCCATTTATCCTGTCTGGCCATGTTGCGCCGTCCTCGACAGAAACAACATTGGGACAGTGCGAGATTCAGCGAGTCTATGAATACAATCTCCGACCCAGACGACTTATCTCACCACGACCATCGCAAAACACTTTACAGCTGCCCGATGATGTTGTATACTAACACTTAAGGACAGATCTCGGTTACCCCTCACCGTTGCCCGCGATCTAACCCCGGCACGCCATCACGTGCAGGGAAACATAAGGAACAGGTAACATGGTATCAAGAATTGCATCAACATGTGTCGTGATTGCTATGTTAGCACCAGGCCTATCGACAAGGGTTGCACGCGCACAGTCGAAGCAAGACCAATCCACAGTTAACACCATCGGACAGGCATCATATGTCTATGGGGGTCAGAAGGTTGAACTGCGTGTGGACGCCGGACGAGTTGCCGTTTTTGTCGACGGCGGCACTGATCTCAAACAGTTGACACAGTCGCTTGCCTACTCAGGTTCGGAAAGAGTCGCCATTGCTGAAGCCGGCGCCGTGAACTGGTGGCTGGTCGAGCCAGTTGAGGCAGCGGCCACCGACTCCAACCTCGATTCTTTCATCCAGAAACTTCTGTCAGCACCCGGAGTCAACTTCGTGTCCCCCGTCCTGCTCACACCCTCGGGGGGCTGGATGGCCGTTACTCAGGATATTTTGATCAGGCTGAAACCGGGTAACCGCGACTGGGTCACTCGGATCATGCCGTCTGGCAGTCTTTCAACCGGTGAGTTGGAAGAAAACTTCGGAGGTCTTGACCGGGCCTTCCGAGTTCGCGTTACGTTTCGCAACGGTTTTGAGGTCTTGAACCTGGCCAACCAACTCGCTTCTGATCCAGGAGTTGAGTGGGCAGAACCGGACATGCTGGCCAGCGTCACTAAACATCTTGTCCCTAACGATCCCGGGTGGTACTATTTGTGGGGCCTGAACAACGTTGGACAAAATGGTGGGACGGTCGACCGTGACATGGACTGTGACTCGGCATGGGATATTAGTATCGGCGATCCGCAAATCAAAGTCCTGATCCTTGACGATGGTGTCGATTTGCTGCACCCCGACTTGAATCTCGCCGGGGGAGCCGACTTCACCGGCTACGGGACCGGCGGCAACCCGTACAACAGTTGCGACAACCACGGCACCGCGGTGTCGGGTTGTGTCGCCGCGGTGATAAACAACCATACCGGTACTATCGGTGCGGCTCCAGGCTGTCGCGTGCTGGCCGCCAAGTTCACAGTGTCCAATGTCCCGTGCGACGGAGGTGGGACGTTTCAGTTTAGTTGGCTGGTTTCAGCCCTCAATTGGGGCCAGCAGCAGGGTGCGCGCGTGTCCAGCAACAGCAATGGTTTGCCCGTTTCCAGTTCCGTTACGGCCAAATACCAGCAGACGTACGCCTCGGGCATGGTCCATTTTGCTTCTGCCGGAAACGATGGTATTGAGTCGATTGGGTATCCAGCGTCGCTGCCCGAAGTAAACGCCATATCTGCGATCAATCGATATGGCAATAAGGCATCATTCAGCAGTTACGGGGCAGATCTCAGCCTGACTGCGCCGGGACAGAGCATCTACACGACTGATCGGTGGGGTTCGGCCGGTTATGGGAGCGGGAATGAGGTCACTGTTGATGGTACTTCGTTCTCGGCACCGTACGCTGCCGCTGTCGCCGCCCTACTGCTTTCGGTAGACCCATGGCTGACGGCACCCGAAGTGGAAGATCAGCTTCACGCTACTGCCATGGATCTGGGGGCCGCCGGATTTGATAACTATTACGGCTACGGCCTGGTAAACGCGCTGGGAGCAATCGCCCACGCTCGGTTTGACGTATCGGCTGATTTGACGCTCGGACCTGCCCCATTGACAGTCAACTTCACGGGTTCAACGGCCCGTTCTGCCACGGACTGGGAGTGGAATTTCGGAGACGGCGAAACGACACCGGATCAAAACCCTACCCACTCCTACGCCCAACCCGGCTACTACACGGTCGCTGCCACGGTACAGACTGCTGAGCGACCAATCACCAAGAGCTTCCCAGGCATGATATCGGTCTACGCCGACACCCTTGAAGTCGGCAGTAATCGTTTTCATGGCACATCGAGTTTTCTTGAAGTGTATGCCCGTAACTATCTGCCACTTAACAAAATAGAAATCCCCTTCGTTTACCAGGGCAATATCAGCCTCATGTTTGATTCGGTAGAGACCTCCGGGTTGCGGTCAGATTTCATGATCGCCAGCATCACAGGTTATTCGGCTACGGAGAAGCGCGCCGTTGCCCAACTGTCGACAACCAATCAACAGTACCTTCAGCCCGGCGCAGGCCCGGTTGCCCGCCTTTGGTTCACGTTGCTGCAACCGGGCACGTCCGGCAGTGTGCCAGTAGTGGTTGGCTACCCGGACCGGAACCTCAGTTTCACGACCTACGCGGGAAACTACCAACCGATATCACGAGATGGATTGATTGAGTCAAGCTGTTGCCAGGGCATTGTGGGTGATGTCAATGGCGACGGCCAATTCGAACCAACCATCAGTGACATACAGTATATCGTCGCGCACCTGTTTATCAATGGTGTACCTATAAACTGCAATTCTGAAGCTGACGCTAACCAGTCAGGCGGAACCTACCCCACGGCTAAAGACATAACGATTAGTGATGTCTCTAAGCTGGTGGACCACCTGTTCATAACCCGCGCGTTTCTCCCGGAATGCTTGTGAATCTGATTTGAGGTCACCGTGTCACCGGTTGCAGACAGACGCTGGGGCAGTCGAGCTGACGCGACCCGAACGCATCTTCCGGACAGGTCGAAGTATCTGGCTACCCCGGTTTGAACAGGGCTGGACCTGAGCCCGTCAATTAGCTTAGTTACGGTAAGTTGCTGCCAGAGGAAAGCACCTAAATGAGGTTTGGGTTCAGTCAGACGATAATCAGCCTATTGACTTTGATCCTGTTGTGCAGTCAAGGCTCTCTTCTCCACGCCGGGACTCAACCGCAGGGAGCCGTCCCCGGCCGGTTTGTAGTCAAGCTCTCCGGGCGGGTCACTGCCACTGCGATCAGTCACAGCCTCGCCGACAACCAGCAATTGGAGCCAGTAATCCCCGAATCATCCAGACAAGACTTGATAGGGGTTGATGAGTGGGAACGGGTTTACTGCCTGCATACAACCGATGAAACTCTGACGGCCGACCGAATACGACTTCAGTTAGGGTTTGAGAACGTCGAGTACGTCGAACCTGATTACTACATAGATTTCTACGCTTTCCCGACCGATTCACTCTTCACCAATCAATGGTATTTGTACAACACCGGCCAAGACTACCTGGCCGTAGACCGGGTCGACGGTGAGTTCAACGATACTCTTGCGCTAAGGCAAGGTATTGCCGGCAGTGATATAGGACTGAGGGACGTATACCAAAACCCTCCGGACATCACCTCAAGAATCGTGGTAGCCGTTGTCGACACGGGCGTCGACCCGACCCACCCTGAGTTGCAGGGTCGTCTTTGGCAGAATCCCGACGAAATCCCCGACAACGGCCTCGACGACGACCACAACGGCTATGTGGATGATATCATTGGTTACGACGTGTCAGGCGATACAATATCACTCGGAGATGTGATCGGTGACAACGATCCCTCCGACGATTTCGGGCACGGTACTCATATCGCGGGTATTATTGCATCCACACAAAACAGTCATGGTATTGCGGGCATATCGCCATCGTCAGAGATCATGGCCGTCAAGATTCGACCAAACGGAACCACGGTCGTGGGTGCGAAGGGAATCGTGTACGCCGTCAATTCGGGCGCCAATATCATCAACGTGAGTTGGGGCACACCGTTCGAGAGTCTGCTACTTCAGGACGCGATTGAGTACGCTCACGACAACGGCGTGCTGGTATGTGTTTCGGCAGGCAATTCGGGCGATGTCAGATACTATTACCCGGCGGCAATTCCCGAATCATTTACGGTAGCAGCAGGTAATTCATATGGTCTTGTGACAGGGTTTAGCACCTACGGCCCGCATATCGACCTGTGTGCTCCCGGTGACAATATATTGTCGCTGCGCGCAGCCGGTACAGACATGTACGCCGAAGCTCAGGAGCCACTGGTTCATATAGTCGGGGACGATTCTCTTTACTATCTGGCTGATGGAACTTCCATGGCCGCCCCCATGGTCGCTGGAGCGGCAGCTTTGATCTGGTCGGTCCGGCCCCATCTGACCCTGGAACAAATCGAGGCTGACCTGACCAGTGGCGCCCGCGACATGATTGACCCGTTCGGCATTGGCGATTCACTTCCCGGATTTGACTCGCTGAGTGGTTACGGATATCTCGATGTCGGCCGCTCTCTTGACATCGCCCGCCAGGGGGGGCTCTTCTTCGTCTCCCCCGCGCCACGAACACGCCATGTCGGACAAGTCGAACTGAGAGCAGCACCGACTGAGAACTACTCGGGCGGCTGGGAACTGTACGCCACCACATCGACCAATCCAAACGATTGGCAGCTTCTTGCTTCTGGCACTGCCCCCCCCCCTGATTCCGTGCTTTACGTTCTTGATGACCCTCTGTTTGCGGGACAAGTGACTCTGAAACTGGTGGATGACTATAGCACCGCCAGGTTTCTGTCTGTTACTCTAGTCCTGGAATCTCGCCTTGAGTTGACCTCGCCAATAACTGGTGCGGAATACGATTACAATATCCCCGTGGCCGGCCGGGCTTATGGCTCTGACTTTGAGTCGCTGTCTGTTTACTACCGTCGGACGGGAGGAGCCCGCGAGTTTCTTTTCGAGACAGGCGGCGAATATTTCGACTCGCTCATTTACAGTTGGAATGCCTCGGGGATCACCCTGGGAGAGTACACGGTTTTTCTCGAAGGCCGTTTTCAATCGGGGATCCGCATCGACAGTGTTACTTTCCTGCTCACGTCGGCGTTCGCAGAAGGATGGCCTCAGAATCTCAGTGGCCGCGGCGCACTGACAGCTGTTGCTGACGACTTGGACCGTGACGGTACCAAAGAACTGATTGTCGGCACCACATATGGTCTGAACGTATTCCATTCCGACGGCCGGCCGGTGGAGGGTTTCCCGGTTCTCTTCGGATCGTCCGCCCGTTGCATCCCGGCCACATACGACGTAGACCGCGACGGCTACGACGAAATCATTTGCACAAGCGATAGTGGACTCCATGTCTTTAACCACGACGGTTCCTATGCGGACAACAGTTGGCCTGTTCAGCGCGAGTTTATCTCATGGGGATATGGTGTCTCTAATCCCACGGTCACCCAACTCGACATCGCTTTGGATTCAGCTATCGTTGTCTTTGACGGTCTCGGCAATGTTCTGGCCTATGAGTTTAACGGACTTCCATACTTTAAGTCTAACGAGGGCTGGTACGGGTCATTTAGCATCCCTCAGCAGGCATCCGCATTCTTCAACGGCAACGGTCTCAGTGGCGCGGACCTCGATGGTGACGGCTACAATGAACTTGTGGCGTCGTATTCCGGCGTCACGCATGCCGGAGTGGCGGTCTTCGAAGGTCGCTCCGGACGTCCGGCGTTTGGCCGTCCTCTTCCCTATGTTATTGAGGGAGCCGGAGTATACGGAACCGTGCTGGCCGATCTCACCGGTGACACCCTGCCGGAAATCGTTATGTCCGGTTTCGACTCGACTGGTGTAACGACCCTCTGGGTCAGGTCGCACGGTACCGAGGAAGTTCCGGGATGGCCCAGACGATTGCCGGAAATAAAGGACTGGATGGGATCATATCCGATGGCGGCCGATCTCGATCTGGACGGAATCCCGGAAATCCTCGCCACGTTCTATGAACTTGACATCGGAGTACTCTATATCTTCCGAGCCGATGGGACACCCTACCGCACAATTGAGGGTCGCCCCGCGGGCGAGGCCTACCGCTACGCCGCCACCTTCGGTGCGCCGGTTGTGGCCAATTTGCTCGGGGACTCCTATCCCGAAATCGTCATCCGGTCGGGTCACATTTTCCCCGGCAGCGGTCGTGAAAAGGTTCATATCCTTGATTACCTCGCCAACCCCATTCCCGGATGGCCGATCCAGACCCCTACCGACCCGGGACTGGTATTCTCGACTCCCTATGCGCCCTTGGTCGATGATGTTGACGGCGACGGCCTCGTGGAATTGGTTTTGGTGGGCGAAGGTCTGAATGTGTTCGTGTGGGATTTCGAGGCCTCTTATGAAGATGGAAAGAACTGCGGTCGTGTCCTGATGGACAACCAGAACTCATCGATCTACCACGGGTCCGGTGTGATCACCGATGTGCCAACGGGGCCGACTGGAGCTCTTCCGCGCCGTTTCCAATTGCACCAGAACTATCCGAACCCATTCAATCCCACAACAGCAATCTCCTTCGAACTGCCGGTCGCCCAAAACACACGCCTGGAAGTATTCAATGTTCTGGGACAGAGAGTGTCAGTACTCGTAGACCAATGGCTCCCGGCTGGAAGCCATACGATCGGCTTTGATGGATCGAATCTGGCGTCAGGAGTGTACCTCTACCGCTTGAAGACCGACACCCACGAGGATACCCGAAAGATGGTGATGGTGAAATGAGGCGCTTCATCCTGATCTTTCTGGCGACAGTTTGCATCGCCGGTGCGACCCAAGCTGACCTCGCTTCGGGGCCGGTGACTTCGTTTCTGTGGAATCGTTTCAATTCCGTTGCCATTCGGGACAGTTTCGCGCTTGCTACCAGCGACTTCGGAATCGGCCTGCTGAAGCTGAATCCAGTGACCGGCCTCTTCGACCCTGTCAACAATCTGGTTCTCCGCAACCAGGCTCTGCAGGTCAAGGTGGTAAACGACGTAGCGCTGGTGAGTGCTGCTGCTGACTTGCTTTATATTGTTGACCTCTCACAGTTGCCCCAACTGCAGCAGGTGGGTGAGATTGATCTTGGAATCTCGGTGTATGACGCCGCGCTGATGGGCTCGGACTTGTATCTCGCGTGTGGCTTTGACGGTCTCCGACACTATCGCCTGCAGGATGACCACACCCTTCAGTTCGTGGACTCAAGTCTGACTCCTATTCATTGCATACAGGTCGATTTTCAGGAACCGTATTTGATCGTACTGGATGACTACAATGGTCTCCTGCGCTATCAGCCCGAGGCGGGCAGTCTGGGTGAAGTCGAGTCAACTCTATGGGTGTTTCGTCGTGTCGAGTCGTTCGTCATCGCCGGAGACACGCTTATCCTGCCACTGGTGAACAAGAACTTGGTTTACCGCGCCAGTTTCAGTCCACCGGCGGGACTGGTAGACTCGATCCCGCTTACGGTGATCCCTGACCGCACATTTGTCATCGATACTCTGCTGGTAGCCGTTGATATCGAAGGTTCTTTGATTGAGACTGTTTCCACCGCAAATGGCACCCACTTTCTGGTCCCACTTGATCCGGGTTTGGAGCTCCAACCGCACGGAGGAACATATTATGACCACGATTCGCCTCGTCTTCTGATGGTCTCGGACAAACGAAGTCTGGTCAGCTTCAACCTCACCGGCCTGTGGTATGAACCGGCGCCGCGTCCGGCCTACGCGCATGCGGGGCCGATTGCCGCCCTCGGGTTTCATCGCGGTCGTCTCGTCACTGGCGGGGGATATAGCTCGCTTGAGTTGTTCGATGTCCAGTCCCCTGCGGCTCCGGCCTTCGATACAGCCTATTTCGGCGCCACTAATGTCAACGCAATAGCAAGCGCCGGAGATGTCCTGTTCACTAATTTCCTGAACGCCTGGCCCCTTTCGGCAATTCGTTTTGGAGATAACTCGATAACTACGCTTAGTACTCTTCTGGCATACACTCGACCGACATACAGTCTGAGTTACTACTCCAATCCTCTGCACGACACAACTTCGTTGCTTCTGGCAGCTGGCCAGCATTCGATAGACCTTATCTCGGTTTCTGCGAACTGGCAGATGCGCAGGTCCTACGTCGCTGGGGAACTTGAAAACGTCCTCGATTACGCGCTGGTCGACTCTTACCTGCTTGTTTCCACAGACGGCAGCCAGATACAGGTGTACAAAATAGTGTCCGGGTCCACGACCCCCTTTCATGCCGTCTTCTGGTCGTCAGTGTCTACACCTGCTCCGCTGAATCATATTGTCTACACCGGGATGAGCACTACCGACGAAGGCTGGAAGTATCCCATCATCTTGCACGGTTTTTCCGGAAACCAGATGTACGAAATTGCAGTGCGCACTGATGGCCGTCCTGCATTGTCCTCCCTGGGGACGTTGCCGGTAGACGTCACTGAATCGGCTCTCGCTGGTAACCGGCTTTACACCATCGGCTCACGCGGGGTGGGAGTACTCGATGTCACTCCCCCCGTACCGAGAATAATCGACTACGGTGGCTATGGTGGGCATTTGATTGCGTTCCAAGATTCCGTGCTTGCTATCTCCGATGGGACGGCTGTGCACTTGTATACATTCTCGTCGCCAGGATCGAGTACTTTTGTCGAGACGGAAATTGTCGTGCCGGACATCCAGTACTTGCAGCCAAATTACCCCAACCCCTTTAACCCGCGCACGAAAATTGACTTTGAGCTGCCTTTCACAACAAATATTGATCTGGGAATATACGATCTTCTCGGCCGGCGGGTGGTATCGCTCGTAAACGGAAAAGTAGCAGCCGGGACGAATTCGGTTGAGTGGGACGGGACAGACAGTTTTGGCAACCGGGTAGCCAGCGGCGTATATTTCTATCGCTTGACCGCACCCGGGATCGCCGAGACGCGAAAAATGGTTCTACTAAAGTAGATCAGATGAAAACCCTGCCGGGCCCCAGGGTTAGAACATCACAGATGAAACACGTATTGGTTGCAGTTGCATTCTGCTCGGCTCTCGCCGGCATCACCGGGGCGACCACGTTTGTCGTGAATACCAACCGCGACACACATGACGCCGCTCCGGGGGACGGTGTAGCGGCTGATTTGTCGGGCCAGGCAGACTCATCGTGCTCGCTTCGTGCGGCTGTTGAAGAAGCCAACGCCCTTGCTGGTGCCGATACGATTGTCGTTCCCAGCCACATAGGGACTTTCTACTTGAGTCTTGGTTCGCTGCGCCTTCAGGATAATGGAACCGCAATCTACGCTCAGGGCGGACGACCGCTGATCGACGGCGTCGGGAACCCCATTAATCACGCGACCTTTATGATAGAGGCTGACTCGTGTGAGATTCGCGGCCTTGATCTCCGCAGGTCTCGCGGCGACGCCATCGCAGTTTTTGGGTCCGACAATCGACTGGGCGGTGAGACCCCTGGGGCCGGTCTTATCCTCACCGGCAACTGTCTGGACAATGGCAACGGAGCGGCGGTACGGTTTTCCGGACCTGCCGCTCTCAGAAACAGTCTGTCCGGAAGCTACCTGGGAATCACGGCTAATGGAGTCACTCCTGACAGCAACCCCTGTGGCGTCTTGATCGAATACGAGGCAGCATATAACCTTGTAGGCGGACAGACCCGGTCCGGTCGAAACACAATTTCCGGCAATTCCGGATGGGGAGTGATGCTACTGGGCGGCTCTCACCATAACGAAGTGTCGGGCAACTATATCGGCCCTGACAGCACCGGCAATTCAGGACCGGGCAATCACTCAGGCGGTGTCGCTTTGCTCAGCGGCTCCTCTGACAATCTGATCGGCGGTCCGGAACTTTCCACCGGAAACCTCATCTCCGCCAACTCTGGTCCCGGTGTCAAACTGAACGGAGCGGGTGTTAGTGGCAACCAAATCGATGGAAACACGATCGGTCCCACCGCATCAGGAATGATGTATTTGGGAAACGGCGGCGATGGAATACTCATCACCGACGGTTCACACGACAACCTGATAGGCGGTTCCAGTTCAGAATCCGGAAACCTGATCTCAGACAACGGCGGTAACGGAATTCGGCTCTCAGGTGGGAATGTCTCCGGTAATCTGATCACAGCCAACTGGATCGGTCTGTCACTCGACGGCTATGGCGCTCTGGGCAATGGCTGGATTGAAGGCGACGGCATCCTGATTGATTCCGGCGCCAGCGCCAATACGATCGGCGGCTCCGAGAGCACGCTTCGCAACGTTATCGCGGCGAATTATCGCTTCGGCGTGCATCTGGACGGCACCGGCGCCCGCGAAAACATAATCATAGGAAATTATATTGGCCTGAACGCTACCGGTACGAGTTCCTCCGGCAACGCTGTGGGAGTCTGTATCAGCGGCGGCGCTCAAAACAACATCGTCGGTGGTCTTACCTCAGCTTCGGGGAATGTGATTTCCGGAAATCGTTCGGAAGATTTCCCTTATGGTTGCGGTGTGCTGATTTATGGAACCGGTACTGCGTTCAATCAGGTGTCGGCAAACTATATCGGACTCGATGCCACGGGTCTTCGGCCCAGACGCAACGGAACCAGCGGGATAATTATTGGTGCTGGCGCTCAGTACAACCTCATCGGTGGCGACGATTCGATAGCCGGCAATGTCATTTCCGGCAACGGTATCGATGACGTCCCGCTTGATGGTCGTGCTGCAGGCATTCATATCTTCGGGACTTCGACCGCATTCAACCGCATCGAGGGCAACCTGATCGGCCTGGACCCTACCGGTCAGGTCGTCCATGGCAATGCCGGACATGGTATCGGTATCTACTCCGGCGCCCACGACAACACCATCGGCGGCGAGACTTCTCGCCAAACCAACCAGATCGTAGGAAACGAAGGCGCTGGTGTGTTCATCTCCGGCCAGAGCACCGGAAGCAACCTGATCAGATACAACATTACGAGGGATAACCTGGGGCTCGGCATCGACATACGAGACTCGGCGCAAGACGGTATCTGGCCGCCTGAGATCACACAAGTCGCCCAGTTGTATACACCCGGGCCGCGCCTGGTCTCGGGCCGCAACGCGCCGCCCGACGCAAGGATCGACATCTACGCTGTCGATTCGCCGGATCCGAGCGGAGCTGGAGAGGGCGAATCGTACATCACCTACACATTCGCCGATGCCAGCGGCCAGTTTGAATTCTATCTCCCGTCTGGTCCCGCGGTCCCGATAATCCTGACCGCAGTCGCAACCGACGCCGACGGCAACAGTTCGGCATTCTCTGTAAATGGTTACTCTCCCGACGCCCTTCTGGTTGATGACCCCGGGGAACTGCTGCCGCTTGTCTTTTCTCTTGCACAGAATTACCCGAACCCGTTCAACGCGACGACCCGAATCGTTTTCTCACTGCCTCGCAAAGCGGATGCTACTCTGATGGTATACAACACCCTGGGGCAGCGGGTGAGAACCCTGGCCGGGATTGTTTTCTCGGCAGGTGAACACGAGGTCGTGTGGGATGGTGTCGACGAGTCCGGCGCTGAAGTGGCGAGCGGTGTGTATTTCTACCGTCTTGTTTGGGACAATCAGCGCCTCACCCGCAAAATGGTGCTGCTGAAATGACTCTTGCAGAGTGACTGTCCCCAAAAACCTTTCACCTCCAGACCGATTTGCTTATTCTGTTCCAATATGAATGGCACCGACAAGCCGTCCCGGACTGATTTTCTCTCCGACCGTTTGCGCATGGTCGAACAGCAGTTGCAGCGTCGTGGAATCTACGATAGTGCCGTACTCACTGCTATGCGCACTATCCCTCGCCATGAGTTTGTGCTTCCGGAAGACCTTGATCAGGCCTACGGTGATCATCCCCTGTCGATCGGGTATGAGCAGACCATCTCTCAGCCGTACATTGTTGCGTCCATGACCCAGGAACTGCGAATCGACAGAAGATCTCGGATATTGGAGATCGGCACCGGTTGCGGCTACCAGACGGCGGTGCTGGCCGAAATCTGCGAGCATGTTTACACTGTCGAGTGTGTTCCGGAACTCCTGACTGACACCTCGGACCGACTCAAGAGGCTGGGTTATTCGAATGTTACCTTTCGTGTCGGCGACGGTTCTCTCGGGTGGGCGGAATATGCTCCCTTTGACGGCATACTGGTCGCGGCGGCGGCGACAGATATCCCGCCGGCGTTGATGGAACAACTGGCCGATCCGGGTCGAATAGTCATACCGGTTGGTGCGCATCAGTCAAGCCAGCAACTCATGCTGATTGAGAAGAAGAACGGTAGGATCTCGCAGACCGAGCTCTACGGGGTTAGATTCGTCCCATTACGGATTTCCAGCTTTAACTGACATGAACACCCCGTCCCTTAAAGTCAAGTACACGCCGGCAAAATGCTGCCAGCCTTCGCCGAACAGCGCAACAAGCTCAGAAACCAGGGGCTATTGGAACGAGTTGACGCTGTAATGGTCAATTACAGGAAAAATATCGTTCCCGGCAAATGGGTGAAACACCGCAACCACACCTACTATCGTCTGACCGAGAAAGGCTCCAGATATCTTGCCTTCCATCTCACCCGCAACGGCTGAAATGGCTTTGATTGTTTCGCTGGAAATCCGGGACTATATTCTCATGTAACAAAACGAGTTATAGCCCGTCTTTGACTCATATGGCAATTAGGACAATAACGCTTATACGAAATCATATATGGAGGACCTGATGTCCACAAGGCACACCGCACTTCTGACGCTGCTGCTGGCCGTGTTCATGATCTCTGCCGGCAGTGCGCAGATTCGAGACCATTCGTCCGCCGACCACAAGGCTTCGTCGTCGGCCAGTACCAAACCAACCCCGAGCAACGGTTTCAAACCGTTCAAGGAGTTGATCAAAGACAAGATCGTAACGGAGGGTTTGTTCACTTTCTATCGCGATACCACTGACAACAGCCTGCTTATGGCAATCAAGCCGGATCAGTTGGGACCCTATTTCCTCTGTGACATGGCCAAGTCCTCTGCGGACGGCTCGCTTTATGACACGGGGCCGATGGGTCGCTCTTTCCCTTTCTTCTTCAGGCGAATCGGTAAGAACATTCAGATGGTCGAAAAGAACCTTCTCTTCCGCGCCGACAGCGCCAGTACCATGAAAGGGGCTGTCGAGAAGGGCATTTCTGATCACCTGTTTGCAGCACTTCCGATCAAGTCGGAACCGCAGGACTCGACGAAAGCCTTTCTGGTCGATCCAAACGAACTGTTCATTCGCGACGCCGACAATATCGGCTACTATCTGGGTCAGCAACTCCGATTGGGAGTTAACTTCGATGGCGCCAATAGCTATTACGAGACGATCAAGTCCTTCCCCCAGAACTCTGAAATTGAAGTAAAGCTCCATTTCTCAGCCGGTCATGAACTACCCGGAATCACTCTGCAAAACGGGCAGAGTTTCTTCCATACTTATCACTACTCCCTGTCTTCCCTGCCGAAGACTGATTATGTACCGAGGATAGCCGATGACCGGGTGGGCTATTTCATGACTGAGTATCAGGATTACACCAACACTGACACCGAATCGCCTTATGTTCGCTATGTTGACCGATGGAATCTCAAAAAGAAAAACCCGGATGCGCGTATTTCCGAACCGGTCGAGCCAATTGTCTTCTGGATTGACAACGCGGTACCGCTGGAATACCGCGATGCCATCGCCGAGGGGATCGAGTTCTGGAACAAAGCGTTCGAAAAAATCGGCTTTCGCAGTGCGGTCATTGCCAAACAGAGACCGGACACGGCTGACTGGGATCCGCTTGACGTCCGCTATAACACCGTCCACTGGATGGTGTCACCCGGAGCAACATACGCCATCGGTAATCTCCGCTCCAATCCATTTACCGGTCAGACATACAATGCCGAAATCAGCATCTCGTCTGATCTAATGCGGGCCTGGTTCAACCTGGTGGAAAAATTCGTGAAGCCGGTCGGACCGGGAGGACAGATTATCGAAGACAAGATCGCCCAACCGGAAAAAAACGAGGGCATGAGATCGTCCGACCCGCGCCGGTGTACTTATGCCGAAGAAGCCGCGGAGGATATGTCATTTGGCCTGGAGTATCTGCTGAGCACGGCTGGTACTTTTGCCAACAAGGACTCGCTCACCAGGGAATATGTACACAGCGCATTAGTGGAGTTTGTCGCCCATGAAGTGGGGCACACTCTTGGTTTCATGCACAACTTCAAAGCCTCGTCGGTTTACTCGCTGGAGCAGTTACGTGACCGGAACTTCACCCGCGAGCACAGCACTTCAGGCACCATCATGGACTACAATCCCCCGCTTATCTCGACCAAGGGACAAACTCAGGGCGAGTTCTTTGCCTCGGTTCCGGGACCGTATGACGACCTGCTTATCGAATACGGCTACAGCGAATTCGGGACTACCACCCCTGAGGAGGAACGGAATCGTCTATCTGAGATCGCCTCACGAACCGGCGCCCCCGAGCTGGCTTTCGCCACCGATTTCGATTTGAGCCCATATGCGGTCGATCCGCTTGTCGAGAAGCACGACATGGGCAACGACCCGATTGCCTTTTGTAACCACAAGATAAACCTGTCCCGAGAGTTATGGGATAATGCCATCAAGGAGTTTGAGAAACCGGGCAACAGCTACGAGAAGCTGAGACTGGTTTTCGGCAACGGCTGGCGAGCTTACACTGAAACAGCCCGCAACCTGGTCCACTATGTCGGTGGTTTGTACCATAGCAAGACGCATATCGGTGACCCTGATGGGAAGATCCCCTTCACTCCTGTCCCAGCCTCAGAACAGCGACGGGCAATACAGTTTCTTTCGGACCGAATATTCGCTGCCGATGCGTTTAATGTCTCCCCCGAACTGCTCAACAAGCTACAGCCTCCCCGCTTCTTCGATTTCGACGGGAATGCTTACCAGTCGCCGATTGCTTACCAGTGGCACGAACGAGTGCTGAATGTTCAGTCGACGGCGATTAACAACCTGTACCACCCGCTCACTCTGCAGCGCCTTGTAAACAACCTGGCGCGGGTGCCTGATACCGAACCAAAGTACACCATGCTCGACCTGTTCACCGACGTGCGGCGGGCGATTTGGGGCGAAATCAGTGCGCCAGCCAACGTGAACAGCTATCGTCGCCAGCTTCAAAGATACCATTTGCGAATGATCGTCGGGATCTACCTTGCTAACGCGTCGATGTATCCCTCTGACGCGCTGACCCTGGCGGCCAATGATCTGGACATTCTCGATCGCGCGGCCCGGAGCGCCGTCAATTCGAACGCTATCGACGAAATGAGTAAAGCGCATTACCGGGAAGTCCTCAGACAAATTGAAGCTGCCCGAAGCTCCCAGCGGGATTTCCTGGGCTATTGATAGTTGCGGGTTTCTCCCCTGACAAAACACTTAAGGCCGGATTCCTACGAACCCGGCCTTTTTGTTTGTTGTTGCGGATTTGCGAGATCGAATATCAATGTCGCCAGAGCGAACGTTCAGCGGGGCCGTTTTCGTCCGCCGCATCGTAGAAGTACTTGATGTAGTTCCACGCATCGGCCGCCTTGTCGGCATAGACGAACAGTTCGATGTCTTCGGGCGCTATCGTGCCCTGCTCCACGAGGTAGTCAAAATCAATCAGCCCTTTCCAGTACTTTGTGCCGAACAGCACGATCGGCAGGGGTGCAATTTTTTTCGTCTGGACCAGGGTCAATCCCTCGAACAATTCGTCCATCGTACCGTAGCCGCCCGGAAACGCCACCAGCGCCCTGGCCCGGAGCAGGAAGTGCATCTTGCGGATGCCGAAATAGTGAAATTGGAAACAGAGATCAGGTGTGATATACGGGTTTGGCTCCTGCTCCATTGGCAACGTAATGTTTAGCCCTACCGATTTGGCGCCGACTTCGTAAGCTCCCCTGTTTGCCGCTTCCATTACACCCGGTCCACCGCCGGTGACAATTACATACTCATGGCCGTTGCCAGCCTGGCACTGCGAGGACACCAGACGGGCAAACTCGCGGGCCTCGTCGTAATAGGACGACTTCTCCAGTACCGCCTGTGCGATCCGCAGGTCACGTCGCCTGACGGCATCCCCCGGATCTTTCAACAAAGAGCGTTCCGCTTTGCGGACTTGCGCCCGGGCGGCTGATGGTTCGACAATCCGTGTCCCGCCGAAAACGACAATGGTCGACCTGATCTGATGATGGCGCAGTCCGAACTCGGCCTTGAGAAGTTCCAGTTGCAGGCGCGACGGTCGGGCATAGGGACTGTCAAGAAAATCCGGGTCCTTGTACGCCAGTCGATAGGCCTTTGACTTTTTCAGCTTACGGATGGCCCGCTCACGATCAAAAGGAGCTTTCTTTGAACTCATAGTTATTCCCCAAATCCATCATAGTTCTACTGTTTCTCCCAACCTTGGGATGTGGCACTCCCATCGGCGGTCTTCCCTCAGATGCTTCGCCATCGCCTGCGCTTGCTCCGGCTCACCGTGAGTTACAAACACCCGGCGCGGCGCTTTCTTGACCGGCTCGAGCCAGTGGAGGATTTCATAGAAATCGGCATGCCCCGATAACCCATGAAGGTGGATCACTCGGGCATTAACTTTGAACAACTGTTTGTGGATACTGATCTCGGTCGCTCCCTCGGCAAGCTGCCGACCGCGTGTTCCGGCCGCCATGAAGCCCACCAGCGCCACGGTCGTGTTCGGATCAGGCAATCGTTGCATCAAGTGGTGCATTATCCGCCCGCCGGTCAGCATGCCGCTGGATGAAATAATAATCGCAGGCCCTTTCAGCTTGTTGAGTTGTTTCGAAGACTCTCGTTCTCGATGCAGAAATACGTTGCTACAGTCGATGGTGCATCGTTCGCCGCTCAACTTCGAAACATCGATTCCATGGTATGACTGATACTTGTTGTATATGTCGGTCGCGATAACCGCCATGGGCGAGTCAACATGGATGTCGATTCGCGGCACCAATCCATAGCGGATCAGTTCATTCACCAGGTAGACGATCTGCTGAGTGCGGCCGACCGCGAACGCCGGAACCAAGAGAACGCTCTTTCTCGCGACAATGTCGTTCACCAGATCGATAAGCACCGCGCGGGGGTCTTCGGGCTCGTGCAGTCGCCCACCGTAAGTCGATTCGCACACGAGATAGTCCATTTCCGGCGGCTCTGCCGGATCAATCGTCAGCGGGTTTCCGTAGCGCCCGATATCGCCAGAGAAGAAAATCGATTTTCTCTCACTGTTTCGCCATATTTCCACCTCGACCGACGCCGCCCCGAGAATGTGCCCTACGCGGTGAAAACGAAACCTAAGGCCGTCGCCAATATCCGTCCAATCATCGAACAGAACCGGCTTGAGGAGTTGCATCGCTTCGCGAGCATCCTCGACCGTGAACAGCGGTAAGGCCTTCTCATGCCGCGTGAGCTTCTTCTTGTTGCGCCAGGCCGCGTCTTCTTCCTGTAGCTCGGCGCTGTCCATAAGCGAAATGCCGGCCAAATCAACGGTCGGCGGTGTGGCAAACACCGGCCCGTCGAAACCCTGACGTACCAGCCGCGGCAAGTAGCCGATATGATCGATATGAGCGTGTGTAAGTACTACGGCATCCAGTGACTTCAGATCGAACGACGGCGCGCTCCAGTTCATTAGTCGCAGTTCTCGCGCCCCCTGAAACACCCCGCAATCAATCAGGATTTTTCGATGATCGGCTTCGACAAGATACTTGGAGCCGGTTACCGTCCCTGCGGCTCCATGAAAAGTCAGTTTGAGCAAATTGCCCTTCTCCAATGGCAACCGGCCGGTTTGATCTGGCAAATGACTCGACAAATCCAGTGGTGCGCCTATCTCCTCGTAACTACCGGCGCGCTGAAGGCTTCTTCCACAGGCACTTCCGTCGAGAAACCAAGTGATATGCCAATCGAAGCTGCCACTTTGACCCAGGGGTGATCCGCCGTCACCCCACGAATTTTTCCGGCGACGTCTCTGATTGGAACGGTCGAGGTTTCGACTCCTTTTAGAACGACCATCCGGCCAGTGTTACCAGCGGCCGCCTGACGCATCGCCTCGACCCCAAACCGGGTGGCGAGAATACGATCAAAAGCGGTCGGCGAGCCACCCCGGAGCAAATGCCCAAGGATTGTCACTCGGGCTTCGATATTGAGCAGCCCTTCCAATTGAGCGGCTAACTGATTCGAAACCCCGCCCAGCCGGATCGGATCGGGCGAGTTGGCTACTGTCCGCTTGACGACTATGCTGCCGCCGATCGGCTTCGCCCCTTCGCCTACCACCACGATTGAGAACCGCTTGCCGCGGGAGTTGCGCTCCTTTATACGCTCACAAACAGCGTCAATATCATACGGAATCTCCGGAATAAGGATGATATCCCCGCCACCCGCCAGACCCGATCCAAGCGCAATCCAGCCGGCGTACCGACCCATTACCTCGACAATCATGATCCGGTGGTGCGATTGAGCCGTTGTGTGAATCCTGTCGATGGCATCAGTAGCCACGGAAAGAGCCGAGTCAAAGCCAAAAGTGACATCGGTGCCCCAAAGGTCGTTGTCAATCGTCTTGGGCACTCCCACAACCGGAAGTCCCTTATCGATCATGCCGGCCGACGCCGCCATGGTGCCGTCGCCTCCGATGGCAATCAACGCTTCCAGACCAAGCGCTTCGAAATTTCGTACCGCCTGCGAGGAGCGATCGAGATATACATATTCGTCATCCTGAAGCACGGGAAATCTGAAGGGGTCGGCGCGATTTGAGGTCCCGAGTATTGTCCCTCCAAGCGCCATGATGCCGGAAACGTCCTTCTGACTGAGAGTTACGAAACGATTCTCAACTATTCCTTCATATCCATCAAGAAATCCCACGACTTCCCAATCGAAGTCCCTTTCGGCGGTCTTGACGATCGCACTGATAACGGCATTAAGACCGGGGCAGTCTCCCCCACCGGTGAGGATGCCGACACGTTTGGACTGCTTCATATTTCAAACCTATTTGTTCTACGCTAACATTATGATCGGCTCGACCTTACGTCAAATCAACCGACTTAGAAAGATAAAAACGGTACTGACGGGGGGCGCGAAAGACGTTCCTCAATCTTCGCACTGGAATTTGTTGTTGTCTGTGGAAGGGTAACCGATATTAAGTGTGGGCCTGACGGATCAGGCTGCAAAACCCTAGATGGGAAAAACCAATGCGCGTCAAACAACTCCTTGTCCTGCCCAAGCTCCCCGAACGACTTACTCGACTCGATGAACTTGCCAACAACCTGTGGTACTCGTGGAGCTGGGACGTTGTCCGTCTTTTCATCCGACTCGATGCCGACATGTGGGAGCAGTGCTACCAGAATCCGGTTTTCATGCTGTCGAAACTCCCGCAGCAGCGACTCGAAGCGGCCGCCCAGGACGAGGCCTTTATTGCCAGTCTGGACAAAGTGTACACCCAGTACCAGGATTATCTTGCTCGAAAGCGCTGGTTTCATTTCCAGCACCGCGATCTTGAGAACGAACGAATTATCTATTTTTCTCTCGAGTACGGCCTCGATACCGGTTTGCCGGTTTATTCCGGCGGTTTGGGCGTACTGTCCGGAGATACTCTCAAGTCAGCCTCAGACCTGGGGCTGCCTATGGTGGCCGTGGGGCTACTTTACCGCTACGGTTATTTTCGCCAGTCTTTGTCAGCCGACGGCTGGCAACAGGAGCGGTACGAAGAGAACGACTGGTATCACATGCCGGTCCAGATGGTCAAAGACGCCGAGGGTCGGCCGATGCGTGTCACGCTGGTGTTAGATAGCGTACCAGTCCAGATTCAGATCTGGAAGGTCCAGGTCGGCGTCATTCCGCTGTACCTGCTGGACACCAACATTCCGGAAAATTCCTCGAAGGCGCGAGAGATTACTTCGGTGCTGTACGGCGGCGACAAAGACATGCGCATCCGGCAGGAGATCGTGCTCGGCATCGGGGGAATCGCTGCGCTTCGCTCACTCGGTATTATCCCGACGATAGTCCACTGTAACGAAGGTCATTCCTGGTTCCTGACCCTCGAACGCCTTCGCCACCTGATCCATGACCATGGCCTGAGCCTGGCCGAGGCCACACAGTATGTCTGGTCAACAACAGTGTTCACCACTCACACGCCGGTTCCGGCGGGCAACGAAAAATTCGATCCGGTATTGCTCCGCAGATACCTGGGTGACTTGATCTCCCAACTTGGCATGGATTGGCAACAATACCTGAGCATCGGGCGCGTGAATCCGGGCGACGACGCAGAACATTTCGGAATGACAGTAGCGGCACTGAAGTCTTCAGCTTTCTGCAACGGCGTCTCAGAACTGCACGCCAAAGTGTCGCGGGAGATGTGGCACAACATCTGGCCGAATCTTCCAAGTCAGGAAGTCCCGATCCGCGCCATCACTAACGGCGTACATCCGGCATCGTGGATTTCACATGACATGAAGGAGCTGTACGAATCATATTTTGGCCCGCGTTTTGCCGAACAACCCGGTGCTCCGGAAGTCTGGAAGAAAGTACAGAGCATACCCTCTGTTGAACTCTGGCGGGTTCATAATAAGCGACGGGAACGATTAGTTTATTTCTCGCGCAAGCGCCTGAAAACCCAACTGCAGCGCCGTGGTACAACTCAAGGAGAAATTCAGAAGACGGATCAGTATCTTGATCCGCAGGCTCTAACCATTGGCTTTGCGCGCCGCTTCTCCACTTACAAGCGCGGTGGTTTGATTTTCTACGATCTCGACCGCCTGGAAAAGATCGTTTCAAACGAAGAGCATCCGGTGCAGATTATCATTGCCGGCAAAGCGCATCCTCTGGACACGCCCGGCAAAGAGATCATCAAACAGATCATCGAGTTTACCGGCGAACCCCGGTTCCGCAACCGGATCTTCTTTCTGGAAGATTACGACATCAACGTCGCCCGCTATCTCGTTCAAGGCGCCGACGTGTGGTTGAACAACCCGCGTCGTCCGCAAGAGGCGTCGGGTACTTCGGGTATGAAAGCCGCTCTGAACGGGGTATTGAATCTATCCATACTTGACGGCTGGTGGGTTGAAGGATACGATGAAGAAAGCGGCTTCAAAATAGGCAACGGCGAAGAATTCGAGAATCTCCGAGTGCAGGACCAGCTTGAAGCCGAATTGCTCTATAACGCTCTCGAACGCGAAATTGTCCCGTTGTTCTACAAGCGGAACGATATCGACCTCCCCGAAGAGTGGCTGGCGATGATGAAAGCTACGATCCAGAAAACCGGGGAGGGGTTTTCTACCCACCGGATGCTCACCGACTACACGGAGGAGTTTTATGTCCCGGCTATCACGGCTGCCCAGAAGCTCAGGGACAACAACTACTCGCTGACTCGCCAGGTCACGACCTGGGTGGACCGCATATCGCGCAGTTGGGACAAGATCAGTATCCTCGATATCGACTTCCCCAATATCGGCGGCACGGTGCAGGTAGGGCAGCAGGTCGAGGTCAGCATGCGAGTCAACCTGGGCGAAATCGCCCCCGACGATGTCACAGTGCAGATCGTCTCCGGCCAGCTCAATTCGCAGGAGCAGTTCCTGGACTTCGCACCTACAACGGCCATCCTTAATGGCACGCCCCGCAACGATAAGGGCGAGTCTACTTACGTGGGCGAAGTGTTGTGCCGGGAATCCGGTCGCCTCGGGATAACCGCGCGCGTGGTGCCCTGCAACTCGGATCTGCTCCACACCTGCAAACCGAAACTGATCAGCTGGTGGTAGGGTGATTGTCCCCTGTGGCCGCCCCGCCGCAGCGGGCCCACATCTGCCGAGATTCTTCACTTCAAGATCACCAGCTTGCCCATTTGGGTGCGGGTATCTGATTCCACCACCCAATAGTACAAGCCCGATTCCACCGCCAGGCCGGAACGGCTCACTAAGTTCCACCAGTCGTGCATCGCTTCAGGGCCACCTTCAGGATAATTGTGGTTAATCGTGCCGACCAAGTCACCGTCCAGTGAAAAGATGCTGATCTTGCATACGCTTGGCAAATTGCTGAAATGAATCAACCTCGCACGGTCGGGAATGATGTTCCCCTTCCGGTTCTCGTAGCCTCGTTCGTCATACCTGGCATCCGCCAGGTAGGGGTTCGGGTAGACGATAACGTCAAGATTCTCCTGCTCGACTACTTCCGACGAAGTCTGTGCGTACACTTCCGTGCAGTTGCTGAGCGGGTTGGTTTCGTCGGGAGGCAGGTTGCCGCGTCCACCCGCATAACCAAAGTCAAATACTGTCACCGAGACAAAATATGGCACAGTCGGCAACAGATTTTCGATGATATACTCGTACTCGTAGTACTTAGGGAGTTTTCGGCCATGCTCCATCGTAATGTCAGATTCTGTCCACAGAAGTGAGTCTTTCCCTGGATTGGTCGCATCAGGATAGACCTTGTGGATTCCGGTTGCCGAGCTAAGATCAGCTAAGTTGGCGTCCACCGGAGCGAAATAGAAAGCACTGTCGCCTTCGAACAACGGCCGATCGCGGGTGTAACGGTCAGGATTGAGAACAGGATCATTATGAATTGTGCGAAGCGAGTCCAAGCTGTACGGCGGGTCGTCGTTGATCCACCGCCCGTTGCCCACCCCCAACTGATGATACTTCAAGCGAAACCAGTTTTCTTTGTCGTATGATGACAGCAAAGACAAACTGGTGCGGCGGTTGTCTAAACCACAATAAACTCGATATCCCTCGAAATCAACCAGACCGGAGAAGATGTCTTTGGTCGTTTCACTCAGGAAACCGTTCCAGCGGACAATGATTCTCCCCGGCTCGGTCTCATACCGCGTGAAGGGTATCGGCGGCGGACAGTTGCCTCTGAAATCAGGCACCCCGTCGCCTTTGTACCAAGTGGTGTCACCCTCGCACACGCGAAACTCACCAAAATAGCCATCGCTGTCGGTGTCAACTCCGGGATTGTCATACACCCATTGCGCCCAGCGCGCGTTCTGGGCCAACTCGGAGAAATCAAGCTGATCGTAGTATTCTTGAGGAAAGTGTGGATTGAAGTGCGCATACGGATCATTGTGCACATTGTCGCCACCGACCACCGCAATCGTGAAGCTGACTCTGTCGCGAACCGGAATTTCAAAAGGCCCGAAGGAGTAATACATGAAAGATGGCCAGCCAGAAGCGAATTCAGCTGCCAATGCACCCGGCGGCATCCATCCAGAATGATCTGCCGCAGCGAACATTTGATCATAAGCAATATGAGGGTGACTCATCAGATAGTACAGATTACGGTCGCCTCCGGGCCAGGCATAGAACGGATTGAATGAACGCCAGGGTTCATCTTCAGTCGGTCGCCACCTTGGACCCCAATCTTGAGAATAGTCTGGAGTCCAGCAGATCCAGTTGTAACCTATAACGAGCGCATCCGATGTGCTACCAAGTAGCATCACCCCTACCGCACCGCGTCGGGAATGAAAATTGAAACTTCCGTTAGCAGGGTCGCCATCATCGTCCATGAGATAAGCCAGATTCAAAGGGTGAAGAGAGTCGCATTGGTCAACAAAAGGCCATGTCTTCAAGAAACCCGTGAGATCATCTTCATTGAATGTGAAAGGAAAGAGTTCAGAGACGTTTTCCTTGCACCAGAAGCCGGCATAGAAGTTCTTCAATGGTTCGCGACCCACGTTGGTTATTTCGTACTCGATCAGGATAAAGTCGTCAATAAGATTACCGCTCCAGGCCATTGACCGTTGCTTGACCACGACCTCAAGAGGGTAGAAGTGATTGAAATCCCAGATCGCAGTTGGCCATGGATTGAGCCAGACCGCCGTATCATAGAAGCGGCACTCCAAATCCAGCATTGACCGTGCCTCAGGCGAGTAGTAAGGCTTGCTCATGTCACGTGTGCTTACTTTCCACCGGGAACCGTTGTAAAAGAAGTTATCTGGAGAGAAACTGAAGAAGGAGGACACGGTATCTTTGCCGGCTATCGCTCCAGCCACGAGATGCCCATCCATGAATCTATGGCCGCTTTCTCGAGGATAGACACAACCATAGATCGCATCACCTGTAATCGGATCCATGAATGGCGCGAACTCTCCGTTGTCATCTCTCCAGACCGTACCCCAGTAACTCGGCTGAACCCTTAACTGAATGTTGCCCTGGCTGTGACCGGCTCCGAAGGATTCGTAATTGAACTGGGAAGACGCGTGCGAGAATCCCCAGAATGGCAATGACACCAACGCAGCAACTATTCCCGGCACAACTTGGTCCATAAACGTGGAACGCTCTACTCTGCTCACTGCATCCTTCTTCTCTGCTCTTGAGGATCTTGCTTTGTTATCTTGTTTCGCTCGCACCCAATCGATTTATCACCGCCCGACTGCCGTTCCCACAGCTAATATTGACTACTCCGTTGCCTCTTTGGAAGCAATGTCAGACATGGCCTTGTCAGTCACGTGGATCTCTCCATTGTCACCCTTCAGGACCGCACTGATAGGTCCAATCGCAAGCATTGCCATCTTTTTGCATGCAGACTTCACCCGGCCCAAGCGGATCGAATTCGCTCCTTTGCTCGGTCGTGTCCACCCAGTGACCCCATTGCTGAACTGTCTGCGTACCTGGGCAGTAGGAAACGATGCAGCAGAGATAGTGCTCCGGCGGTTCCGCCAGTGCCAGGGTGAAGCTGAGCGCGAACGTAAACGCAAACAGAAACAGGAACGCGTATATTATTCTAACTCGTTTTGTAAACATAGTAAAGTTCTCCTTCCTATGGTTATATTGTTTTCAATAACAGGAAGGGAACGGACAGTCAGGCAGCTTATCATGTTGTTCTCTCGTTCACCAACCGTACCCCACCCAGCGGGTGGGCGGCTCCTCACTTCAAGATCACAAACTTGCCCATTTGAGTGCGAGCGGATGATTCCACCACCCAATAGTAAAGTCCCGATTCCACCGCCAGGCCGGAGCGGCTAACCAGATTCCACCAGTCGTGCATCGCCTCAGGACCACCCTCCGGATAATTGTGGTTGATGGTCCCGACTAAATCACCGTCCAACGAAAAGATGCTGATCTTGCACACGCTCGGAAGATTCGTAAAATGTATCAATCTCGCGCGGTCAGGAATGATGTTCCCCTTGCGGTTCTCGTAGCCTCGCTCGTCATACCTGGCATCCGCGAGGTATGGATTCGGGTAAACAATGACGTCAAGATTCTCCTGCTCGACTACTTCCGACGAAGTCTGCGCGTAGACTTCGGTGCAGTTGTTAAGAGGATTGGTTTCGTCCGGTGGAAGATTCCCGCGTCCACCCGCATAACCAAAGTCAAATACTGTCACCGAGACAAAATATGGCACAGTCGGCAAGAGCTTGTCGATGATGTATTCGTATTCGTAGTATTTGGGCAGTTTGCGGCCGTGCTCCATAGTTATGTCAGATTCTGTCCAGAGCAGCGAGTCTTTCCCCGGATTGGTCGCGTCTGGGTAGACCTTGTGGATGCCGGTCATTGAACTGAGATCAGCTAAGTTGGCGTCCACCGGGGCGAAATAGAACACGCTGTCGCCTTCGAATAAAGGCCGGTCACGGGTGTAACGATCCGGATTCAGATCGGGATCGTTGTGGATGATTCTGAGCGAATCCAGGCTATACGGTGGATCGTCATTGATCCACCGACCGTCGCCCACGCCCAACTGATGATACTTCAGCCGAAACCAGTTCTCCTTGTCATAAGATGACAGCAAGGACAAACTTGTGCGGCGGTTGTCAAGACCGCAGTAAACACGATACCCCTCGAAATCAACCAGACCGGA
>Ga0315276_10000814_pt1 | contig 27307 bp, 18 predicted proteins | sample YL17G05_0_MG_FD_204542 | JGI IMG/M metagenome (GOLD analysis project Ga0315276, IMG submission 204542) | Sediment microbial communities from Yellowstone Lake, YNP, Wyoming, USA - YL17G05_0 | ecosystem: Environmental > Aquatic > Freshwater > Lake > Sediment | place: USA: Wyoming | collected... | reverse complement strand
ATGGGCACCGACATCGAGCCTCGCCGCGAGTTCATCCAGCAGAACGCCCGCTACGTGCGGAACCTGGATATTTAGGCGCCGCTACGTAGGCCATAGGCCACAGAGCTGTAGGGCAGAACCCCGCGGTGGTTCTGCCATTCTTGCCTACGGGCATCTTGTCACGGGCATTCCGGCAGAATCATGTTATCCGATCCGGTTATGTAGAGATAATCAACCAGTTTCAAGATATCTGCCATTGTGACATCTTCCGGCTTCGGACTGGCACCGCCTGATTGGTTTACATCGCTTTCTTCGACGCAACACAACGGCTTCCCTCTGATGAAAAGATGGTCGACAAGGACAACTATGTCTACCATGCTCACCCGCTCAGTGTCATCACAATCAGCATTGCCCACCCTTCCGTGACAGCACAATGAACTTCCCAGCGGAGTAGCGGCTTTGGCATTGCCGAAGATAGCGGTCTCTACCGGCAAGGCGTCCGGAAGCATTGAACCGCACTCGAACGACGTGATTACCACCCGGTATTCCTGCCCCGGTAGCAGATCGTCGATCAGGAACTCGTATTCGTAGTATTTGAAATAGCCGTCCGGTGTCAGATAAACGCCGGCTGAGTCCGGAGGAACGTCGGAAGGTCGATCATATGGAGGTCGTGGCGCCATCGGATAGCGCTTCACGAACGGCGTCTCCAGACCGAAACGCCAGGCGTTGGCCAGAACCGGCTCGAAATAGAACATCGAGTCAGGATGTTCGGGCATAACATACGGTGCCTGACGAGTGTAATCTGTCGGATGCCAGTTGGCGTCGTTGCATCCATGGGGTGCATACAGGCATAGTGTCTCTTCAATCGTGAACCTGAACGGAGAACGCACCCAGTCCCATATGCTTGCGTCCCAGTAGTAACGATAGTAGTCCTCCACATCGTAGCTCCCGACACAACTGAATCCGCTGGGGTCTCCGTTAGTGGATAGATAGGCGCGGTAACCCTGGAACTCGTCCTGCCTGGTCGCCCAATCAATCGTGGTCTCTGAGGCAAAACCATTCCAGCGTACCCAGAGCGCATGCTGGCGCGGCTCTACCCAGAATGTTGGGGCAACCGGCAGACCGCTGGCAGAGAAATCGGGCACACCGTCGCCCTGGTACCAGACAGTGTCTTCGCCGCACATCTGATATTGACCGGCGTAGCCGTCGCTGTCGGTGTCAACACCGGGGTTGTCATAGACCCACCCCGCCCAGACAGCGTTGGTGGTCAGATCAGAGAAATCCAGTCCGGCCATGTACGCGTCAGGGTTATCGGGCAGGTTGAGGAAGTTCTGGTAGGATGCATGGAGATTCTCGCCCGCCACAAAGGCAATTGTGAAGGGCGCCGACTGCCCCGGCTCGAGGTCAATCGGGCCGACCGATAAGACATACCTGGTATCAGATCCCGAAGCCCACCACCGAGCCGGACCACCAGAAGGTGGCAGCCAAACGGAGTCATCCGCTCCAATGGAAGCCGTCCGAATCTGATCGTAATCCCGATCCCCATTGCTGAGCAGGTAGTATTTGTTGCGGTCACCCACGGGTGTACCGGTACCGCCGGTACTGAAATTGCGTTGATTTGAGCGCCTCATCGGGCCGAAATCAAGGGCTGCTTCGGTGTTGGAAATAAACCAGTTGAAAGAGACCTCCGGTTGAGCAGTCGGCCAACGCAGCACACGAGTGCCGGTGACATTCGGAACTTCCCGGTAGACTGTCTGTCCGAGATCGCCGTCATTATCTGCGGCCCAGGCTACATCCAGGTCGACAGCCGCTTCACATCCCGGCCGCGAAGGCACTTGCTGGGTTCCTGTCCAGAGACCCGAAATATCATCCTGAGCCCCTACTGCACCCTGCACTGCCAGGTCGTGAATATCATGATCTGCATACAATCCCAAATACACGTTACTCAAGGGTTGGGAACCAATATTCTTCACCGAGTAGTCAATCAGTACAAAATCCTCGGCGTGGGGCTGACTCCAGGCGTATGAACTCTGTGTGACTTCAAGGTTAAGAGGCCGATGGAGGCGACCGTCCATCTGATCGTTGGTCACACCCAAACAGGTGCGGCAGGTGTCACAGTAAACTGCGATATAATCCTGCTCAGATACCGCGCCCTCATATTCTGGCGCCTCAGGGTTGACCGTAGAACGATAGACCATATTTCCAAATGGAATGTTATCCGGATGAAACTCGTTCCCTCCGCTCGACCAACCATCCGCGCCTGTCGAAACAAGCGTATCAGTGCCTACTACTGCTCCTATCCATAGGGCACCGCCGAACAAATACGTGGTTCTACTGCCAAGCGGAAACTCACCTGACGGTAGGAGTTCTCCGGTGAAGCAGTCATAGGGGTTGCCGGAAACTGACAGGTTGGCGCCGAAAGTGCCGTCGTTGCTGACAGCCAGGCCGATTTTCCCCACGTTGTGGGCTGCATTGCAGTAGGCGGGGGTCAGGGCGGCCGTATTCTTGGTTGTTCGATCAGATTCGGCGGCTGACCGCGCAAACGAAGTTGAAGCAAAAGCAGTCAGGGCACTGACCGCCAGCACGTACAAAGTAATGCGACTCATTACTCTTCCCTCCCTGTCAGGTTTCGGATCAGTTCGCCGTCAATCTGGACGGGGGGAGGCTCGGCAGCCCCCTGAAGCCACTTCTCGTAGAGCCAGCTCAGGACAGAATCCACCATTTGCTGTCCCGTCGTTTCCTCCAGCGCGAGCGGCGTGAAATTGGAGTGCACGGTTCGGAATAGGCCGCGATCCAGCCGCACCATCACCGGCAACCCCTCGAAACTCAGTGCGGGAATGATGGGATGCACCGGGCCGTACTTTGACTTATAGGTATACATGACTTCCGCGTCACCAGTTGGTACAACATATCCCACCTGCGGCAGTGCAGCGAGATCAGGTCTCCACGGCATGAAAGGCGCGGCCGGACCCAAAGGATCAGTCTGGCATCTTCCCCCCCATGTGTAGTCGCTGTGCAGGCGCGCTGAATCGACAGCAAGTTCCGGCCAAAGTTCCTCATTGAGGGAGAAGGCTCCGACAAAATCCTCTGTTCTCGGCAGACCCCAGCCCCATTCAGGTCCCACCCCATCTTGGTTGCTGTATATGTAATAACCCCAGCCGGGGAACGTGTAGCTATCGATCCCGAAGAAGTACTGATAGGCCGCCGACGCGGCGGTGTAACTCGCGACGGCTGCGTATGAGCTATGGCTACCCAGCGGCACTCGGGCAGCCACCCAGGCGCTGTTTCCTGCGGCCAAAGACCACATAACACAAGTCGCTGCTTCTCCTTGAGAACTCCATTGGCCGGATTGCATAGCATCTTGATACACTATGATGACCTTGTATTTCAGCGCAAACAATAGCATCCGGTAGTTCGTCAAATAGTCGCTTACATCGTAGAAATCCCGCCCCTGATCAAAATATACTTCGCCTCCAAGGCCGCGATCCTGTATCCATGTTCCAATGGTTTGGTTCCAGTACGAGCCAACTGTGGATAGAGAAGGGTGATTCTTGCTGGCAAGAATCGTCCAGTGCATCACCAGCACATCCCGCTCATGTTTGCCGTCAATCACGCTGGGGAACCTGAACGCCGGAGTAGGATCGAACACGGTCGAATCGGTCGGGTCTTGCGCCCGCACCCAGAAGATGAATCTCATTTGACGGGTGGTATCGCAAGGGTCGTACGCAAAGAGGTTGAACAGGCTGTCGCGGGTCTTCGGTGTCCACTGACTGCCGCCGTTGTCCCACGAAGAAGCCGCGATACGGTTCAACTGGGGATCGCTCACAAACTCCGGATCTTCGACATCCATCAGCGTGTCGATCCGCCCAAAAATGTTGGCCCCTTCGAGTGTGTCAATCAGAATGGTATCGCACCAGATTCCTCTGATGCCGCCGGGCAACCAGGCGGTGTCGCAGATGACGTGATGCGTGGGCAGAAGTTGGCAGATAATCGAGTCGATCTGAATTCCCGAATAGAAGGTATCGCAGTGGACCGTGTCCGGAGGTTCTCCAAATCGGTACATGTGGCCGTCATTCGTTATGAAAACCTGACGGCGATAGCGGCTAATGATCAGATTCAAATTGTCGTCCGTGTACGGCCCGTACATGCGGTACTCATACTTGAAAGTCGGCTGCTCATAGGGGTGGTCGACAATATCGTAAGCGCCCCATCTCATCCGAACACCGGTAGCCCAATTCCCCGGAGTAAGTCCGTCAACGAAAGGGACGCCCTCAACATAGCCGAGAATTTGGGTTTCGGGCGGGTTGTTATACGGTTTCGGACACTCCGGCAAGGGGGCGCGGTTGATGTACAGGTGGTCGATCAACGCCATAACGTCGCTTATGCTGATCTTTCCTTCAGGGTCGCCGTCGGCGTTGGCTTCTTCGCGATTGGGCAACCGTTTATGGCTGATGAAAAGGTGATCAATAAGTGTGGCCACGTCGGCCATAGTCACTTTGTCAAGATAGTCACAGTTGACGTTGCCGACTCGCCCGACACAGTAGCAGCCGGTCGGCTCGGCTACCCCGGTTGTCGGGTCGCCACCCTTAGGGAGAGCATACCCCGTCACCCCAGAGAAGACTATTGCCCCTAACACGAAACCCGCGACCAGCCACTTGTGGGCATGGTTGCGAATAAATCCCGATCCTGTCTGAACGAACATAGCGTAAACCCCGGTTAATCCTGTCAATCGGTCGGTGCGAGATTCATTCTCTCACCAGTACCGAACAGAACAATGTCAATCCCTGGCGGATAGCTATCAAAATAGTATACCAAAATCGGCAAAGTTGTCAAGGGATTTTCACTTTCGAACAGCACAGACTGCTCCCCATCGGCAGCTTTCATAAGGTAATCTCAAATCAATTTGGAGACTTTCCGTGACTCAACATATATTATGCGAGCTATTTAGAGGAGCGCCCTGATGTCCAAACGGATCGAAGAATTTAGGAAAGAACGCGAGCAGCTTAACGGAATCATCCTCACTCGCGAAGATATCAATATCAAACGTTTTTTTGGGATCGACGACGCGGTGTACCGTGACGGCGCCCTGCCGGCGAAAACCAAAGAAATGCTCGGTCTGGTGGCGTCGCTGGTGCTTCGGTGCGACGACTGCATCACGTATCACGTCATCAAAGCAAAAGAAAATCAGGTAAGCGATCCTGAGTTTGACGAGGTCATGTCAATCGGACTGGTGGTGGGCGGCTCGATCACGATCCCGCACATTCGCCGGGCCTACCGGACCTGGAAGGAGCTCTCGGAATGAGATTCGCGTGGTTTGGTCCGACGCTGGCGGTTGTGGCGCTTGGATCCGTGTCATCCGCTTCCGTTATCAAAGTCGATCGTGGGTCCGACCTTCAGGCCATCATCGATCACGCTGCCAACGGTGATACCCTCAAGTTAGGCGCCAAGACATTCGAGACCCGTGCGGCAAAGTTTACTGACCCGCTGTGTGGCAACTGTCTCGATCCGCAGACTGGTGTCAGCGCCACTCATGGTTTTGTCATCAAGAACAAAGCGCTGACTCTGGTCGGTGCCGACCGCGAGCAAACCCGATTGGTTACCAACGCCGGCTATGGTCTCTACATCGAAAACGCCGACGGGACCGTCATCCAGAACCTCACCATCACCGGAGGGGTCCGCGACGATGACGGCAATGCCACCGACGCGGCCATCGTGGTGCGCCGCTCAAGTGTTACGATTGAACGCGTGGACATCCGGGACAACGCGGATCGTTCCAGTGATTCGACCGTGGTGGTCGGTATCGGCGGGATATTCGGTCGCGAAGGCGCCGAGATGACGATTCGCGATTGTAACATCATCAATGGCGGCTGGGATGGTATCGCCCTTTATCGCGGCGCGACGGCGTATGTCAGCGACTGTGTCATCAAAGGGGGGCGCGGCGCCGGCATCGGCGTAACCTGGGACGCCACCTGTATCGCTTATCGCAACGAGGTCACCGGCTTCTGGAAGGGGATAGGTTCGTTCGGTACCTCGGTGGTCATCGCATCCAACAATTTCGTGCACGATAATCTCGGCTGGGGCATCATTGGCACGGGGGAGTCGTCACTCGACGCCACCAACAACGTGGTGCATCACAACGGCAACTGTGGGGTGGCGCCCTGGTCAACGTCGAGTCGCGGGCGAATCATCAATAATATCATCACCGCCAACGGCTGGCGCGATCAGTGGGTCTGCCCCTGTGTGGGGGTCTGGAACTACGGCGACTGGGCCAAATGGGCGTTCCGCAACAATATCGTCTGGGGCAACAAAGCCGGTGAGTATGAAGGTATCTGGGATCAGACCGAACTCAACGGTAATCTGAGTGTTGACCCCCTGTTTGTGGGAGAGAACGACTTCCGTCTCAAACCTGAATCTCCGGCGCTTCACGCCGGTGATTCGACGATTTTCAACGTCGATGGCACCCGGTCACATATCGGGCTCTACGGCGGCCCGCGCGCTGAGCGTTAGCTGCGGCAGACACTTGTGACCTGGGTTTCGCGGACAGGGCTTGATTTCATCCGGCCAACAACCGATCTTTGCTGGAGATGCTGGTCGGAAACTCTGCGCCTGCCCGCCTGAGGTGGGGTTTCGACAGCGCACAAGTTATGTAGGTCGAAACCCCTGTGGTTTCGACAGCGCACAAAGCGGAGGAGTGGCTGAGTGGTCGAAAGCGGCGGTCTTGAAAACCGTTGTACCTACAGGTACCGTGGGTTCGAATCCTACCTCCTCCGCCATGATTTGTCGCTGCAATAGTCAACTTATTGCCTGGCAATATATTCAATATCTCAATCCGTGTGCCGACGTCTACCTGTTAGACGTCGGCGGTTGGAGTTGTGTCTTTTCATGTTTGATTTGCCACAGTCGCCAGTAGGTGTAGACAACCGGAATGATCTCCAAGGTGAGGAAAGTCGAAGTGATCAGGCCGCCGACCATCGGAGCGGCGATACGCTTCATGACATCAGCGCCAGCGCCGGTGGACCACAGTAGCGGGACCAGTCCTATCATGGTGGTGCCGACGGTCATCAGCTTAGGCCGTACTCGCATCACCGTACCTTCCATGTGCGCCCAGATAATGTCATTGAGATTACGGATCTTGCCCGCTTTCTTGCGCCGCTCATAGGCATGATCGAGGTACAAAATCATCACAATTCCCGTTTGCGCGGCCAATCCGACGAGGGCGATGATGCCCACCAGAGTAGCGGTCGAATAGTTGTATCCAAGAAAATACATGAACCAGATACTGCCGACCAGAGCGAAAGGAACTGACGCCAGCACGATGCAGGTTTCGGTAAAGTTCCTGAAGTTCAGATACAGCATGATGATGATGAGAATGAAGGTGATCGGAATGACAACCTTCATGCGTTTGGCCATAACTTCCATGAGCTCATATTGTCCTGTCCACTTCAAGTAGTAACCGGCGGGGATCTGGACTTGTTTGGCAACAACCTCTTTGGCTTCCTCTACATATCCGCCGATATCCCGTTTGTTCTGATCCATGTCAACATATACGTACCCTACAAGCATTCCGTTTTCATCGCGAATCATCGGCGGTCCGCTCGCAATATGGATGTCGGCGATCTCACCGAGCGGTATGCCGGCTCGGCCTTCAGGCATCCTCAGGCCTTTAGCGGTTCCTGCTTTCGACATCCCGCCTTGTGTTGGCATACCTGACTGTCCCCCCATGCCGCCGGCAGCACCGGTCGGGAAGGAACTGCCGCTTGAACCCGCACCCATCTTGTCGCCGTCCATCTGGGCGAGAGCCATGACCTTCCTGAACGCCTGGTAGTCGACGAGCAAATCATTGCTTACCAGAAGCGGGGAGGTCGCTGTCACATCCGGTATTACGGAGCCCATCGTTGACCCGGTGCCGGAGCTGGCACCGGCGCCGGCGGTTGGTATTGGTACCAGGACCTGTTTCAGGCGTTCGAGATTCTCTCGCAGGTCACGCGGATAACGAACATTGATCGAAAATCGGTTGCGGCCTTCAATAGTAACTTCAACCGGCATGCCACCAATAGCGGCCTCGATGACGTCCTGTACGTCCTGCATCGTCAATCCATAGCGCGCAATCTTCAGTCGATCCGGGATGATATCGACAAAGAACCCGCCGGTATTGCGATCCGAAAAGACGGAACGCGTGCTTGAGATCGACGAGAGCGATTTCTCCAGCTCCATCCCAATCCGCTCAATCTCGTCGAGATCATTACCGAAGATCTTGACACCAATAGGCGTACGGATGCCGGTCGAGAGCATATCAATGCGCGTTTTGATCGGCATCGTCCAGGCGTTGGTCCAGCCCGGCATCTGCATCGCTTTGTCAAACTCGGCGATAAGTTCTTTCCAGGTGATGGTTCTTTCCTCCGGCCAGATGGGTCGCAGACCCTTCTTGAGGAACTCTGGCGTCCAGCCGGAGTACCATCGCTTCTCCGGAACTTTGCGCCATTCATCCATCGGTTTCAACTGCACGGCGGTCTCAAGCATATTCAGCGGCGCAGGGTCGGTCGGTGTCTCGGATCGGCCGGCTTTGCCATAGACCGAGATAACTTCGGGGAATGAACGGATCACGCGATCCTGATACTGCATGTATTGCTTGGCCGCCTCGATCGAGATGTTTGGCATGGTCGTCGGCATGTAGAGAATATCCCCCTCGTTCAGAGGGGGCATGAATTCGGAGCCGATCTTTGGAATCATTGGTAATGCTGAAAGAATGGCGGCAAGCCCAATGGCGATGGTCGTCTTTGGATTTCGCAGAGCCACATACACAAACGGCTTGTAAATGGCGATCAGGACACGAGAGACTGGATGCTTTGTTTCCGGGTGAACCTTGCCGCGAAGGAAGGTGACCATCAGAGCCGGCACGAGCGTGATAGCGACAATCGCGGCGAAGAACATGGCGAATGTCTTGGTATAGGCCAGTGGCGTAAACAGACGACCGCCCTGTCCGGTAAGGGCAAAAATGGGCAGGAATCCAATCGTAATGATGAGTAGCGCATAAAAAATGGATGGTCCAACCTCTTTGGCGCCGGCGATAATGACTTCCTTGCGGGACACATTCGGAGGTGCTTTCTCCATCCGCTTGTGCGCATTCTCCACCAGCACAATGCTGGCGTCCACCATCGCGCCGACCGCAATGGCGATACCTCCCAGGCTCATGATGTTCGAATTGATTCCAAGGAAGTACATTGGTATGAATGCCAACCCGACCGAGATCGGCAGCGCGATGATCGGTACGATAGAACTGCCGAAGTGCAGCAGGAATATGATGATGACCGCCGCCACGACCAGACCTTCTTCAATCAGGGTATGCTTAAGTGTATTGATGGCGCGAGTGATCAAATTGCTTCTGTCATAGACGATCTTGACATCAACTCCCGGCGGAAAGGTCGGCTTCAATTCTTCCAATTTGGCTTTCACGCGCTCGATTACTCTCAGGGCATTCTCGTTGTACCGCATGACGATCGTGCCACCAACGGCTTCGCCTTCGCCATCAAGCTCGCCAACACCGCGACGGATATCCGGTCCAAAGCTGACCTTGGCGACATTGCCGAGAAGAATTGGCGTGCCGGTTGCGCTCTTGCCCAAACCGATCTGACGAAGGTCATCAAGATTCTTGATGTATCCTCTTCCTCGAACGAAGTACTCGCGCTCCGTCAGTTCGAGAACGCGACCGCCGACATCGTTGTTACTGGCGCGTATGGCTCTACTGACATCGCCGATAGTCAGATTATAGGCACTGAGCTTTTCCGGATCGACTTCCACCTGGTACTGCTTCTGATAACCGCCGATACTGGCGACCTCGGCCACTCCCGGCACCGAGGCAAGTGCGTACCTGAGATTGAAATCCTGAAAGGTCCGCAGTTCAGACAGGTCATGCTTTCCAGTCGTGTCTATAAGAGCATACTGGAATACCCAGCCGACCGATGACGCATCGGGCCCGATAATCGGTGTCACACCCTTGGGCAACTTCCCTTCGAATTGCTTCATGTATTCGAGAACGCGACTGCGGGCCCAATATATGTCCGTACCCTCATCGAAAATGACATAGACAAAGGACATGCCAAACATCGAGTAACCTCGAACAGCGGTCACATGTGGCGCGGAAAGTAAGGCTGTGACGATCGGGTATGTCACCTGATCCTCAACCAGGTCCGGGCTCCGCCCCATCCAATCGGTCCACAAAATTACCTGGACATCGGACAGGTCCGGTATGGCGTCGAGAGGAATATTGCTGATGGAATACCAGGCCCCCACACAGGCGAAGAGCGTCCCGATGAAAACCACTGAGCGGTTGCGGGCACAAAAATCTATTATGGCGCTAATCATATCGGTGGCCTCATTCCTCGGTTACTTTCCATGACCGGCATGGGCATCGGGCTGCGTGCTGCCCATCCCGGCGATAGCTGCCTTCAGGCGGCTCTCCGAGTCGATCAGGAAGTTGGCGCTCGTGACAACCTGCTCGCCCTCAGACAAGCCGGACAGCACTTCCATATAATCATCCGAGCGATGTCCGATCTTGAGCAGACGCGGTTCAAAATGCGTACCATCGTGAACGACGAACGCATATTGGCGATCTCCGCCATCCATGACCGCGTCGGAGGGGACCGCCAGAACGCTTTTCCCCTGACCCGCCAGATCAACATCAGCGTACATGCCCGGTTTCAGTCTGAAAGACGAGTTGGAGAATTCTATCCTGATCTTGAGGGTTCGCGTCTGCTCTGATATAGATGGATATATGAAGCTCACTGTGCCGTCGAATGATTCTCCAGGATAAGCGGTCGTTGTCATATGAGCTTTCTGGCCAATCGTGATGTTGGCCAGATCGCGCTCATAGACATCCGCAAGAACCCAGATTCTGCTGAGGTCTGCTATGGTGAAAAGATTCTGATCGGGACTGATGTACTGGCCGTTGAGCACGTTCTTCTCCATTACATATCCGGAGAACGGACTTCGCAGCCAAAGTTCCGGGGCGGGGGAGTTACCCACATCAAGACGAGCCAATTCCTCCTGAGGTACACCGAGCAGGTCGAGACGAAGGCGCGCGGCATCCGTGAGCTGTTTGCGCGTGTTTGTCAGCGATGCGTCGGAATCGCGACTCATGGCTTGACGTGCGGAAACGTATTCCTGTTCGGCCTGATACAGGTCCTGACTGTAAACCGACAGCAGTTTCTGATTTGCTTCGACGAGTTGTCCTGTTTGATCCACCGACAACTCCTTTATCCAACCGCTGAATCTAACCTGAATGTTGGACAAGCGCGTTTCATCGGGCGAGACAAACCCGACCAGGCGCAGGCTGCCGTCAAGTGATCTGCGCTCGACTGATCCGGTGCGGACACCGATCAGTCCAAGCCGCTGCGGCTCGATGGTGATGGGCACCAGACCGGGTACCGGCGAACTACCCATGTCGGACGCACTGGGCTGTGAATGACCCGTTGTACTGCTCATGCCACTCATACCGCTCATGTCGTGATCCTGCTGTGCGGAATCAGCTGCCGGCGGAACCTGTTCAAGATTCATCCCGCACTTAGGACATTTGCCGGGAGTGTCGGAGATGACTTCCGGGTCCATGGGACATGTGTACTGGCCGGGTTTGGCTTTGGCTTGATCCATACTTTCGGGCTGTGCTTCGACAGTCTTGGTGCTGTCGGCGGTCTTGATCTCTTTGCCGGCCGCATCGATAGGAACGAGCGTCATGCCACAAATAGGGCATTCACCCGGCTGGTTAGAGACATAGGTAGGATGCATGGGGCAATGATACTGTGACGCTGCCTCCGAGGCATTGGCCCATGGCGTGGCGCCAAAGTAGTTGAGGACCATGACGCAGGCAAAGAGCGTCATACTGCCGAGGATTATCCACCGAACAATAGCCATGGTGTGTGTGAAGGGCGGAGCCTCTTCTTCCCCTTCGGGCATCGGCTCGTGCTCATGCGGATCGTATTTGTGAATTTCTTCTGACATATCTTATCACCTCTGGTTACTGGTCGTTCTTCGCGCTATCTGTGGAAAGACTCCTCAGATCGATCGTATAGCTGTCGATCTCGGCCATGGTCCGAGCGAGTTGGTTGCTGACTGCGTTCAGCGCCAGGCGGTCTCTGAAGATACCGGTCGCGAACATCAAGACGTTAGTGTACGGAACTTTATTCGAGGAATATCCGGTCAGAGCGCTTTGAAAGGCATCTTCGGCGGCCGGAATGATGCGATTGCGATAGATGTCGATTGTCTGTTCCAGATGAAGCGCGGTAGTATGGAGAAGTCTCAGACGGGCATCGACCTCACGTCCCTTCTGGACAGCCCCTTCATCAACTCCTTTGCGCATGGCCTCCATCGATGCGGCCATCTGCTTTTGCTGGCGTCCTGCAAAAATGGGGAGTGAGATATTGGCCAGGAATCCGATCATGTTGTCGCGCTTTTCCATTGCCATTGCCGGGGTGGCGCGAAAAGCATAGTTGGCCGACAGACCAAGCATGGGCCAGCTCATGCGGCGCGCCGCGGCTCCCGAGTACGCGAACGCCTCAGACTGCCGGGACAATTTCTGCAGCGGGGGATAGTTTTGTTTGGCCGCCGCCAGCCAGTCGTCAGGAGTCTTGGGAATTTCGGGTTGACTCGGAAGAGCGAGCGGTGGCACATTGGAGGTAGCATCAAGCCCTCTCAGGATGTTCAAATCGTAACGAGCCTCGTCGACCATGTGCTCTGCTTCGAGTAATTGAATCTCAAGTCGCCACAGTTCGGCTTGTGCACCCAGGACTTCATCCCGGTTAGCTTGATTCGTGGCGAGCTTCGCTGTGGTAGAAGCTACCACTTCCTCAAGCAGATTGTGCTGTGAAATCAGGTCTTCAAGTGATTTGCTCCGATAGTACAGGTCGGAAAATGCATATCGAGCCGTCATCACCAGATCGACTTCCATGCCCTGGCGATCTTCCATTGCCGCATCGGCCTCGGCCTTCGCCGCTTTCGCCTGCAGTCCTTTCTGGCCGGCGTACGGTATATTCTGGCTCAGACCGATCATCTTCATGGTCATGGGGTCCATGCTGAAATCAAATGACGTGGGCAGATTGGCTACTCCAAGCATGAGCATCGGATCGTCCCAGGCGCCCGCCGGTCCCACTTTGGCCCTCGCGGCCTGTTCCATGTAGTGTGCGGCGGCTACCCGGTTATTGTGGCTAATCACGTCCTGAATGACCTGATTCAGACGGAGACTGTCAGCCGTTTGGCTAAACACCCGCGATGCGGGAAACACTGCAGCCAATCCGAGGACAACGCACCAGACAACGTCCCGAATAATCCTGGCATTATTTCTATTCTTCAGCATCTGCGAATTCTCCTTCGCTCAGACCAAAAGCAATGGTCGTGCCAAGACGGTTCCGACCGTCTAACATTAGCTGACACAATTAGTTACGTAACAGGCTTCGGACTAACTATTGCTGCAGTGAACAATATTCTCCTGTTGTGCTGGAGAATATTGTTCAATTACAATCTGTCTTTACTTTGGAAGCGCCTCGGCCGGAAGTGTCGCTCAGACCGTTTCGTCATGGTGAATTCCAAATTTCTTTATGCGGTAGATCATTATATGGCGCGGGACGTTGAGATAGGCCGCGGCCTTTGTCCGGTTCCATCCAAATTTGTCCAGGGCTCCGACGATGAGGCGCTTCTCCGCCTCATAAAATGTAACATGGTTATTTTCCGCGTCAATGTCAATGTTTGTCTGAGGCAGTGCCGGTGTACTCGTCTTGGCGAAATCAGCCGGCAGATCATCGGGAGTCAACTCGTCGGATTCCCGCAGGATCGTCATACGCTCAATCAGGTTTTCCAACTCACGAATATTACCCGGCCAGGCGTGTTGTCTTAACATCTTCATCAGGCTGCCTGCCACGCTGATCGGTGTTCCGGGAGCGAACTTTTCCAGGAATGTTCTGATGAGCAAAGGGATGTCTTCGCCACGTTCTCTGAGTGGTGGCACTTGAATTGGTATGACGTTCAAACGATAGAACAAATCCTCGCGAAACTTTCCGGCAGCCACTCGTTCGTGCAGATTGACATTGGTCGCAGCCAACATTCGTACATCGATCTCAGTCCGCCGCTCTGAGCCGACAGGCTCGATGACTCGCTCCTGGATCGCACGCAGGAGCTTGGCTTGGAGCTCAATGCCGAGCTCGCTGATTTCGTCGAGAAGAAGCGTACCGCCATCAGCCTGCTCGAATTTCCCGATCTTGTCTTTTACAGCGCCAGTGAACGCGCCCCGCACATGCCCAAACAGCTCCGACTCCAATAACTCCCGCGGGATAGCGGCGCAGTTGACCGCTATGAACTCATGGCCGGCCCGGGTACTTTGGCGATGAATAGTTCGGGCAACGAGTTCTTTGCCCGTTCCGGATTCGCCGGTGATCAAGATCGTTGCGTCGGTGGGCGCCACTTTGTTAATCAGTTCGAGAAGCTGCTTGAAAGCCGTCGAGACACCGACCATCTGCTGCCGAGATCTTCCGAAACTGGTGAGCTGTTCCTTGAGCAGCTTATTCTCGGTTTCAAGTTTCTTGTACTTGACCGCCTTTTCAATCGTTACGAACAGTTGGTCGTCATCGAATGGTTTGGTCAGGTAATCGAAGGCTCCAAGCTTGACGGCTTCAACGGCCTGGGACACGGCGGCGTAAGCAGTCATGAGAATCACCTCGATGTCCGGTTGAATTTTCCTGGCCTGCTTCAGCAACTCGATTCCGTTCAGCCGGGGCATCCTCATATCAGACAACAACAATTCATAGCGACCCTCACTCAGCGCCGCCAATGCCTCATCTCCATCGGCAGTCGCGGTCACCTGATAACCCCGCTGCTTTAGCTTGAACTGGACGACCTTGCGGAGCGCGGCGTCATCATCGGCCAAAAGAATTCTCACTGCCAGGCCTTCCCTTCCAGTGTGGGTAGTGTGATTGTTATCCGGGTGCCCTTGCCCGGTTCGCTTAATAAATCGATCTGTCCGGCGTGCCGGTCAACAATCGATTTTACAGTCGGCAAACCCAATCCGGTGCCGGTGGCCTTCGTGGTATAAAACGGATCAAAAGCCTGGGACAATTCTGCTGCGGTCATACCCATACCCGTGTCGGAAATAGACAGGACCGCGCGGTGCGCGCCGGAGCGTTTGAGTTCAATGCTGATAGTGTCACCAGGGCGGCATGCTTCGATCGAATTCAGAAGGAGATTCAGCAAGACCTGGTGGATTTTTTCCTGGTCGCCCAGTACAAATACGCCCTGTTCGATGTGCGACTGCAATTGCAGCTCGGCCTTCGCCACCTGCGGACTCAGTTGCTTGATGCCTGATTCGACCGAGACCGATAAGTCCAGCGATACTCTCTGAGTCTCTTTTGGCCGAGCGAATTCAAGGAACTCGGTCACCGTTCCTTCGATCCGTTTGACCTCCTTGAATGCGATCTCGCTGAATTCTTCGCGGTCCGACCGGGCCACATTCTCATCGTGAATGATTTCGAGAGCGCCTTTGATCGAGGCCAGCGGGTTCTTTATTTCGTGCGCCACTCCGGCGGCCATCTGTCCCACCAGCGATAGATGATGGCTGCGTTCCAATTGAAGTCTCGTTTCTTCGTGCTTCCGATGGGCGCGCAGCTCTCGGTCGACAAGAGCTCCAATCAGGATGCCAATCGCGAAGTAAAAGAATATCTCAACGAGTTCCTGCGACAGATCGAGAGTCTCTGGTCTCGAACCAATAAGATAGGGTACAACCAGTAATGAAATCGAGGCGGCGCTTAAGATCCCCCCACGCAGCCCGAACCACGACGCCGCAATGGCGATGGGGATGTAACAAAACCGGCTGTGCAGGGCGTGGAGCCAATGAACGTGGCCGAACAGGCGATCCGTCAGCCATCCATAGTGGATCCCAATCGTCACGGCGGTGATAGCTGCTATGATGAGCAACTTCACACGCTTGTTCTGTAGCAATTCGGAATACCGTGACATTACAGCCATATAGCGGACCTACTGAAAGATTCGTGCCAAAGAAACCTGCAGTCGTACCCTGATGTCGAGATTGTTCTTCGCCTCATACGGTACAAGCATTTAGGGACGGTGGATAGTCGGCCACTGCCCGGACCTCATACCGCCAGACGCAACTCAACGATGAATATTGAAGAATATTCCTCAAAAACAAATAATATTGTGTGAACCGTGGCCTCGAAAACCAGCGCGCTTATTATAACCTGCTGTGGTCCAAAGCCCTGATTGTCGGCAACTGTGCGGCACAGCATTTGTTGTATCTGTAAACAACCAACGGATTCGGGCGCCTGGCACGAAACGGCAAATCAGGGCGTTCGGTCAAAACGAGTAGACGATGATTTACAAAACTGCGAACCAATCAAGTTGCTGAAAGTAGAACACTAACAAACAAGGAGATATGTCGTGAAAACAACGAGAAGTATGATGTATGCACTCTTATTGGCAGCCTTCGCCGGCATTTCCGCTTACGCAACGGAATCAGCGGTCAAGGTTACGCCTCCCAAAGAACTCAAGCCCCAGACATTATGCCCGGTCATGGGAAAGCCGATAGACTCAGCGCAATTTGTCGACATTCAGGGTCAGCGCGTGTACTTCTGCTGTGCCGGCTGTTCGAAGAAGCTGTTGGCCGACCCGGACAAATACTTCAAGCAGGCTGCGGCCGAAGGCGTTCTGTTCCAGAATATACAGAAGAGGTGTCCGGTCTCCGGTGAAGTGCTGATGGACAAAGATGTTTACAGTGACTACGAAGGACGTCGGGTCTACTTCTGCTGCGAGAAATGCAAAGGCACATTCGCCGAGAACCCGCAGGAGTATCTGAAGAAGATGGATACTCCAGTGAAAAGCGACAAACCGGCGGCAGAAAAGGCCAAGTGACAGCTGTCACCGCGATCTTCAACAGTGACGCACATGATTAGTAGCCTTAAGTCCGCTAGGACTCGGGGCGCCGGTCGCGGGGGATTTCCCCTATGCAACTTCTGGCTCCGCTTTGGCGTTTGAATATTACGGCCGATAGGGTATATTAACAAGGGTCGACAGAGACCCTTGGGTTCCCCGGTCAAGCCGGGGAATGACAGGAATACGTTCTTTGACAAGTTAAGAGGCTGAGCCTCTTACACTGACCGTCACGAAACTGGGGGTGATCTGGTTTCGACGGGTGTAGTGAGGGGTTGTCAGCGTGCCGGGGTCGTCCGGGACCTCGTTATCAAACCGGGCAAAACCATAATTGGCGAATATAACTACGCCATGGCTGCCTAATTAGGTTTACCTGATTAGGGCGCAGCCCGTCGTACCCGACTCTTAGTCTCCAGGGTTGGGATACGGCGTCGATAAAGGAGACTCGGCTTGTCGACGCCTTTAAGGCGAGCCTAAATACAAAGGCTGGCGGTGACCGTGGCCTGTCTTTCGGCAGCGGGCGCCGCGAGAACTTATAGAGAGACTACGCACGTAGACGACGGCTCGATGCTATTCTCGGACGGGGGTTCGATTCCCCCCACCTCCACCATTTTCTAATTCCTCGTAACTCACTGAAAATCAACGATAAGTGGCTGTTTTACAGCCACTTATCTGTATGTCAATCACGCGAATATCGCCGAATATCTACCAATAACTTACAACCACGAACGTCACAATTTCGTCACAATGATATTGCGAACATGGACAAGTCTTTTTAGATTCTTGACATGGCAACGCTCTATTTTCGTGCCGGAATCTGGTGGATCAATTACGCAGTCAGCGGCCAGCGCTTCCGCGTATCCACAGGCACTGGCATCAAGAAATTGGCCGAAGTCAAACTTGAAGATCTGAAAGTCAAGCTCTTCAAGGGTGAGCTTGGGGCCCGAAAGGTGACCGGACGGCGCTCTACTGCGGACCAGTTCTTCCAGAAGTATGAAGCTTACATGAACAGCAGTACCGTTGACCGGCATTCTGAGCTGGCCAGGCTTCACGCCTGGCAGAACTTCCTAGCCGAGAATGGAATTAGACACCTAGCCAGTATTACTCCAAACCTTATTGACACATTCCGCACAGAGGAGCTCGCTGGCAAGAAGCCAAAGACTATCAAGAATTACATCGCTTTCATGAAGACGGCGCTGAACAAAGCGGTCGAGTGGGATCTGATAGACCAGAATCCAATCGCCAAGGTTGCTGTCCCGAAAATTGTAAAGACATTCCATTTCTTCTCACAGAAGGAAGTCGACAAGCTATTGAAAGCTGCACGGGAACCCCTGCGGACAGGGATCCTGATTCTCGCGTCGACTGGGCTGCGCCGTGGGGAGCTCTTTCATCTGCGATGCAGGGATGTTGATCTCAAAGCAGGAAGTATTCGAGTCTGGCCGTATGGCGAATATTCACCGAAAGGAAAGCGGCCCCGGACGATTCCGATGACTGACGATTTGAAGGCCATTTTTCGAGAACTGTTGAAGAAGAAATCGCCCGACGATTTCGTGTTCCGACCCCATGCCGGCGAAAACGGCCTATACAAGCACTTCGCGGAATTACTGAAGATTCTCGGAATGCAGGGGACACTGCACGACCTGCGCCACACATTTGCGTCGCACTTGGCAATGCAGGGTGTGCCAATTCCGGTCATTAAGGAATTGCTGGGGCACTCGGATATATCGACGACGATGATATACTCCCACCTATCGCCAGAAATGCACAAGAAGGCGGTGGAGAAGCTGCCTTTCTAGTTTCCTTCGGATAGAAAGCCGTACCCACTCGCCCCTTGCTCAACTTATGCGCCTGCCAGTAATTCGGCGAAAATGGCCATTCTGTTAAGGCGCCGATGTTCTTGGGATTTTCCCAGCATACACATGACAAGTCATTTGCTTGAGGTCTGCGCGCAATAGTTTCGGATATACATGAAGAGGACGATGTCGGTGTCAAAGCCTCGGAGCAAACCAGACGAATGGAAATTCGAAGTAATCCAGGTCGAACCGAAACACTCCGATCAATGGAGGAGATTCGATCTTGAGAATTGGCTGGCCGAACTTCTCGTGGACTACTATTTCAAACACAAAGAAGAGATGGACCAGGGGATTATTGACGAAGCCAAAGAAAAGAGCCAATCCACTTAGAATGAATCGGCTCGTACGGTTAGGATAATCAACTTGACTGGTTCAGCAGTTGCCCTGCTCTCGATTCAAGGTTCACCCGGGCATCGACATGGGCATATTGCCTGGCCTGTGCAGTAAAGCCCTGCAACATTCCCCACAAGGTGGCCACATTTTCACCCTCCTGCAGACCGGTTGACCACGCGTTTGCCACTTCACGCTGCGAGAACGGCTTGGATTTGAACCATTTCTGGGCCTCCTCTATGGTTTGTCCGATTGGCACCTTCATGGCAGCAGTCACAGTGTCGGTGATCCGTGCTTCATTGCCCCGACTTTCCACGAATCTGTTCAGCATCGGCATGGCCTGCTCGGAAAAGCGCTCAGGAGCCAGTTTTCGGTGGATGATGCGCAGGTCCTGGACCTGTTCAGCGCCCCAGACAATGTGATTGCCACAGACGTAGTTGTAGAGGAATGTCGTTAGTCCGAAGGTGGCGGAGCCAACCTCTGAATTCCAGAGGAAGAAACCGCGCCCCAACTTGGCATTACCGACCTCGATCGGTTTTTCGTCGTTGACAAGGAAAGCAAACATGTCCCGATCAGACGCATACAAACCACTGAAGTCGGACCCAAAAGCGGGTCTTCCGGGAGGTACGTGCCAGGCCGTTCCGTCGACAGCACTCATCAGATTTTCGACGACATCAGCGTCCCAGATGCGGCCGTAAGCTGGCCCGGTGACAGCACTGAGTACGCGGTGTCCGGACTCTTGCATGTCGTCGGCTATAAGCAGCTTACAGTTGCCTCCGGCCCCCTGAATGCTGTGTTGCAGACACTCTCTGGCCAGTTCAGCCGGAAGGCCACGGAGATAGCCTGCCGGTGTACGGGTTTGTGAGCAAATCTGACTGAAAGACCAGTGGGTAAACGCTGATTGTGGAATCTCGCTGTTTACGCTTAGTCCCTCTGAGTCCGATACCACCACCTTGAGTGCACGCAGGGGTACGTTTCGGTCGGATGAAGCCAATCGTCGTTTGTTGGTGAAGCTGTAAAGGGCGTTGAGATCCGGAAAGCGCTGGTCCGGTGGGCGGGAAGCCCACTGGCTGTGCGCCTCATACAGATTTGTTTTGGTATGCATTTCTGCCTCCAATGTTGATGGTTTGGCCGTTTGGTTTTATGACCTGCAGCCGGTTTGGGTTTCGCGATTGTTTGAAAGAGCCTGAAGAAGTGTTGCTATTCGGTGTGAAGCATTTCGCTCTGCTTCCAACGGAGAATCTTGTCCTCCACCACCGACCTAGGCGTAGTATATCGTTCCCGCGATTGTGCAATCACTTTAGAAGCACAATTGTGAGACCGGGTCGTTGGTGGAAGCGTCTTGGCGCTGAAGGGGTCTGACGTCTTGCCGTCTATACAGAGCTTGAGGTAGATTTCGTAGGCAGGCAAACCGATTAAGTGCTGGGCCGAGAATGTTGGACTGAATTCCTGTTCGAGATAGCCACCATCTTCTGCGCCAATCCGAAAGCTGATAATGGTCCCAATATTTCCAAACACGGCTGAGCGAAGAGATTCCGGCATCTGGGATAGATATTGATGAGCTAAAACCAGCTGTAAGCCGTATTTTCGCATTTCCGAGAGAATGTTGCCGAAGCTTTCCGATGCAAAATTTTGAAATTCATCAATCAGAACCGTATATGGGCGCCGTTGCTCCGGCGGTACGTTAGCACGGCTCATTGCTGCCTGAGCGAGTCTCGTTACCAGAAGTGATCCCAAAAGGGCAGCATTGTCTTCTCCAAGGCGACCTTTTGCCAGATTGACGATTAGAATCTTGCCTGAATCCATGATTTCCCGCAGGTCGAATCGACTTGTCGTCTGTCCAAGCATATTCCGCATGACGGCTACTGACAAAAATTGACCCACCTTGTTCTGGATTGGGGAGATTGTTTCTGCGCGAAAGACCTTGGGATACAGCTCGTACTCAATTTCCCAGAATTGGCGAACCACAGGATCTTTGACATGCCGGAGTACCTCCGCACGATACGAGGGATCAATTAGAAGTCGAGGAATACCCAGAAGTGAGGTTTCAGGAGCTTGAAGCAGCGCGAGGATCGCATTGCGCAAGATGTACTCAAGCCGAGGCCCCCAGGAATCACTCCAGATCTTCTTGAACACGTCCACCAGTCCAGATGCCGCAAGATGCTCGGGGTGACCGGCCTCTGCATCGAGCACGTTGAATCCGATTGGGTGATCGTGATCAGATGGATTGAAGTAGACTACATCGTTGATACGGTGCGGTGGCACGTGGTCTAGTACCGCTTCCGCCAAGTCTCCGTGGGGGTCTATGACCGCCACGCCCAAGCCGGCGGCAATATCCTGAGTAATCATGTTAAGGAGCAGGGTTGACTTGCCGGTACCGGTCTGTCCGATGACATACATGTGCCGACTCCGATCAGACGCTTTGATACCGAAACGCTGACAGCGATTTCGGTAGTTAGTCTCCCCCAGAATTGTGACTTGCTGGTTCTGCATATCATGCCACCCTAGCAGAACGATCGAAAAGTTCAAGAGGCGGAAAGTTGCCGTTCGCGGCAATTGCAGACTTTCGCCACTGGTGTAGGGTCAACCTGCAAACGCACAGAGTAAAGAGCTCTTTGCACAACCTACAACCAGTCACACAGGAGGTCTGCCAATGCAACGCAATGGCAATCTCGTTACGACCATCGAGATCAAGGACAAGTCGGGCAGGGTGATCGGCACAAAAGATGTCGTTACCTATGCTGGGCTACTAAATCTCGGTCATGACAACGGTCTCAAGCGAATTGACACGCAACTGCTGCAGTTTCCATCAGAGACCAACGATTTCACTGCGGTCTTTGCCGCAACGGTGGAAACCGAGAAGGGGATTTTCAAGTGCCACGGCGACGCCAACCCGGACAATGTCAACGGCCGGATTGCGCCGCACATCATCCGAATGGCGGAAACCCGCGCCAAGGCACGTGCCCTTCGCGATGCGGTCAACATCGGCGTGGTTTCCCTCGAAGAGCTGGGCCTGGAGAGTAACGGAGAAATGGCGCGTCTCAGTTCAGAGGCATCCAACCTTTCCTCACAGCCGGAGAACGGCCAGGAATCTCCAGCAAATGGCAGCCAGATCAATGGAATCGGCCGCAAGAAACCAAATGGGCGCAGCGGACGAAAGGTAACTCCCGATTCGGCTGCCGAAGCTTCGCACAGCCCCTCCGCTCCGAGTCAATCAGAGAAGATAACCGATGCTCAGCGTCGCTACATCTTCCGACTCCTTGCTGAGCGGGGGATTGAAGGGGATCAGGCAAACCAGCAACTCATCGACCTGGCTGGAGTATCATCCTCCGGCGAGGTCAACCGAGCCAAGGCGAGCGAGATCATCGAACGGCTTCTGCAATCGCCGAAGCAAGCGCAGGAGGTGCCATTTTGAATCCCAATCGGAGTGGTTATCCAGCAGATTCTCTCTCAGTTACGCAGCTGAACCTGTATCTGATGTGTCCGCTGAAGTTCAGATTCCAGTACGTCGACCGGCTGCCCAAGCCGTTCAAACCAGTAGCTCTCGTCTTTGGCGGTGCTATACACTCGGCAATCGAGTGGTGGCATCGCAAACGGATGGAAAGCTACGACCCTGAGCCAAAGGAGGTGGTGAGAATATTCAGGGCCGACTTCAATGCCCAGAAGACAAGCAACATCGCTTACAAGAACGGTGATACCGAAGAGGATCTCACTGACAAAGGCAGCCGCATGCTCGCGGTCTACATCCGGGAGTATTGTGGCGGTCCGGTCAGACAGATCGAGTTGCCGTTCCGAGTCCCTCTAATCGACAAGGAGACCGGCGAAGCACTTGATCTTCCGCTTGACGGTTACATCGATCTTGTAGAAGCCGACGGAACCGTAGTCGAATTGAAAACGTCTGGGAAAGCGTTCAGTCCGACGGACATTTCTCAGCACCTTCAATTGACGGGATATTCGTACGCCTATGAGCAGCTCTACGGACGACCGGCCAAGCTGCGACTGGACTGTCTCACCAAAACCAGGAATCCGGCTCTGCTGACATACGATGCAGTCCGAACCTCCGACGATCACGTGCGCTTCTTCCATATTGCCAAGTCGTTGGTTTCTGCTGTTAGAAACTGTCAGTACTATCCGAGAACAGGCTGGCAATGCAGTGATTGCGAGTACCTCGCAAATTGCCAGAAGTGGCGATCAGGCAATGGCATCGAGCCCCAAAGAACAATACATACAACACGCACCTTCGTGACACACGTCACTTAACTCCACGGGGGATATTCGAAAGAATGTCCCCTGATTTTTTAGCACTTTGCTATCCGTGGGTTGATCAAATTATTGCGTCGCGGAGGCAGAAGACGTACCGTTAGCTGGAATCTAGCCATAGTTCCGGAAAGGAAGACATTTGGAAGGAATTGATAAGGCAACGGAGGATATTCTTGTTCGCTATTTGAGGGATATCCCAAAGCTTGGAAATGAAGCGGCGAAGACGCACAGATTCGCTGCTCTTGTTGCTGAATTATTCAAGGGGTCCAATGCGACCATTGAACTCGTTTCCGGAATCGAAAAGCGAATAAGAATTGACTTGTCAAGTCGCATCAAGAAGGGTCGGATCGACGCATACTTCGGCAATGTGATCATCGAATTTGAAAACTCCCTAAGGGCTACCGAAAAGTCCGCTCTGAAACAGCTACGTGAATACGCTTCAGGCGTATGGACCAAAGAAGGGCGGCCATTTCGAACGCTTGTTTGTGTCGCATCCGATGGAATCACTTGGAAAGCTTATCTTCCGCGTTTTACCCAAGACCTCCGAAGAAACCCTAAGCCGGAAGACATCGAACTAGACCTGTTCTTTGAGCTGGCCTTGTCGCCAGATACTGTGCGCCAGTTCTGGTTATGGTTGACTAGTCTTCTCTTCCGCGAATCGGCCGTAATACCGACCGCAGAGCGTTTTAGCTTCGATTTCGGTGTGATTAGCCCCGCCTATATAGATGCACTCAAGTCACTACGACAGGCGTGGGAGGAAATAGGATCCTCGCCGGAACCGAAATTGGCTTTCGAGACATGGCGCAATTACCTGACTGTCACGTATGGGAGTGTTGGAAGCAAGTCGGAAGAGTTGGTAACGCTCTTTCTAAAGCACACCTACCTGGCGTCGGTATCCCGCTTTTTGGTCTGGGCAGCCTTGTCTTCTGGAAAAATCCGCGGCAGCTTCGGCGACATCGCAACAGAGGTTCTTTCGGGAGAGTATTTCCGGTCACAGGGAATCGAGAACCTGGTCGAAGACGACTTTTTCCAGTGGGCCAGACACCACAAAGCCAAAGACATTATGGTCCCCGTCTGGGAAAAGATCATTGCGCAGATGCGCACTTACGATCTCGGACGGATTGGACAGGACGTTCTTAAGGGAATATACCAGGAACTTGTTGACCCCAAAGACAGGCACGATCTTGGCGAATACTATACGCCGGACTGGCTATGCGACAGAGTTGTTGACCATCTTCTGCCTGATCGTGGATTTGTGACGGTTCTTGATCCGTCGTGTGGGTCAGGGAGTTTCCTGCATGCTGCCATCGCACATATGCTGTCTCACAACCCGACAGGTAATGATTCCGAGCGATTAAACAAGATACTGAAAAGTGTTGTAGGGATTGATATTCACCCAGCGGCAGTTACGATTGCCAAGACAACCTACCTGCTTGCGATCTTGCCGCTCATGAAATCGGCCAAGCGGCCGGTGCAGGTGCCAGTTTACCTGGCTGATTCTCTATTCTTGCCCGGTGAAGTTCAGCAACTGGTACTCGGCAGAAGGCCGGGGTTTGAAGTACAGTTTGGCGGTCATTCGGTGATCATTCCTAACGAGCTTATCACCTCGGCCGAGCTCTTTGACCCAGCAATAAATGCATGCGCTAAGGTTGCCCTCGATCATGCAAAGTCCAGCAAGGAAAATCAAAAGAGTCTAGCGAAGTATCTGGAAAAAGCAGTTCCCGGTCTTTCAGATCTAAAAGATTCCGAGGAAGCCATCTTAGCCCTCTGGGAGTTTACAGCTACTTTAAGTCGACTCATCCAAACGAAGCACAACTCCATATGGGCCTTCATTGTGCGCAACGGTTATCGACCCGCAATGCTGAGAGAAAAGTTCAAGTACATTGTAGGTAACCCGCCTTGGCTGTCATATCGGTATATAGCCGATCCTAAGTATCAGGCCGAGATCAAGCACCGTGCGGTAGAACAATATGCCATCGCACCTAAGTCGCAGAAGTTGTTTACCCAAATGGAATTGGCAACTGTCTTCCTGGCCCACACTCTGACTACATTTGGCGAGCCTAATGCGCGTCTCGGGTTTGTCATGCCTCGTAGCGTCCTTTCCGCCGATCAGCACGAATCATTGCGAGGGCGAAAATACCGCGCTCCATTGTTGATCGATGAATACTGGGACCTAAAGGAAGTAACCCCGGTTTTCCGTGTACCATCTTGCGTCCTCTTTGCAACAAAGACAAAGAAACAGCCGGATCCCGCTGATACATACACAATTCCGGCACTTGAGTGGGAGGGTCATCTTCCACATCGTGATGTCGACTGGAAACAAGCAAAGATTGATCTAAAGAAAAGCGACAAGGAGGCGAGGCTGATTTACATTGGTTCTAGAAATGCCTTGTCAACCTCCATCGGTGCTACTAAACCGAGCGTCAGCAGTGAGTACCTCAGTCGTTTCAATCAGGGTGCCACAATTGTTCCGCGAAGCTTTTATTTCGTTCGAATCAAGGACCTGGGTAGACGCATAGATCCCGACAAACTCTATTCAGCAGAGACTGATCCCGAGCAAGCCAAACAAGCCAAACCCCCGTATGATGATGTTGAATTGAAAGGTCAGGTCGAAGGTCGCTTCATCTTTTGTACCGCGATCTCCAAGCACATTCTGCCGTTTGTCATGTTGGAACCAGCATCCGTGATTCTACCAATATCCGTGAATCAAGGTATGGTTCAGTTGATGTCCGCTGTTGAACTTCGAAAGCAAGGCTATCGGGAATTTGCAAAGTGGATGGAGCAAGCTGAGGAACTTTGGCAATCTAAACGCGGTGATAAGGCCGAGAGACAGAGTGTCTACGAGCGCCTCGACTATAACCGCGGGCTTACTTCGCAAAGCGTCACTTCGAAATTCCTAGTGCTATACAACGCCGCTGGAACAGATGTCTCCGCAGCAAGAGTCGAGACATCGGCGTTGCCTGGCCGTTTTGTGGCAGAACACAAATTGTATAGAGCGGATTGTCAGACGATTGAAGAAGCGGACTACTTGGCAGCTGTCCTGAATTCAAATACCGTCAATCGTGCTATCAAGCCCTTTCAATCGATGGGGCTTCAGGGAGAGCGTGATATAGAGAAGAAAGTCTTGGATCTTCCGATCCCCCTCTACAGACAAGCCAGCAAGGATCACGCGCGCTTGGTCGCTTTGTCGGCTGAAGCCCACATGGCCGCGGCCGCATTCGTTGCGCCTGCCACCATGCAAAAGTCGCTCGCCCGGCAGCGAGCTGCGGTTCGCGTTCATCTCAAGGCCACTCTCGAAGAGATTGATTTGATAGTTAGAAAGATTCTCACGTAATGATGGCTCTGCTACGCAAACGAGATTTAAGCATGCCAGTTAAGGGGCACTCACCTGGCTCACGAAGTAGGCTCCCTTGTTCTTCCGAATTCGCCCTGTTGCAGCGGCATCCTTAACTTGACTCAGAGCAGCCCAGATCCGCTGGGTCGGAATTGTCCTGGCAACGGATTCATAGAACCGCCTTGAGTGTTCATCTCCGCATACAGCCAGTATTTCCTCCACTAACGCCAGTTGTTCGCCAGTAAGCGGCCTGTGGATATCTTTTTCTAACGTTTTGTATGTCTCTTGTTTAACTGTCTCTTGTATGTCGGATGACTTGACAAGGGCTTGTCGGTTCTGTCCTACTAGCCCCCTAGTCAACTTTTCCGACATGGGTGAAAACTGGGCTATTTTGAGCGAATATTCCGTCGACTCGAAACCTTTATCCACAGATGTCACTCGGGTGCGGATCAAAATGCCCTTGTCCACAAGAGTCCTGGCCGCCTTAATCACTGACTCTTTGGTGAGACCGGTTCCACGGTCGAGAACTGACCCGTCCTTTCGCGTGATGCCTTGGACCATTTGAGACAAGCTAATATGGTCTGAATCCCGCTTAAAACCGAAGGTTCTCCGAATGACATACATGAGGACC
>Ga0315276_10000813_pt1 | contig 27321 bp, 21 predicted proteins | sample YL17G05_0_MG_FD_204542 | JGI IMG/M metagenome (GOLD analysis project Ga0315276, IMG submission 204542) | Sediment microbial communities from Yellowstone Lake, YNP, Wyoming, USA - YL17G05_0 | ecosystem: Environmental > Aquatic > Freshwater > Lake > Sediment | place: USA: Wyoming | collected... | reverse complement strand
TCGCGCTCGTGCACAACCTCGTGAGGGGCGCCGCGGGCGGCGCGGTGCTCAACGGCGAGCTCGCGCACGCGTACCACTACCTGTGAGCGCCGAGGTTCTCTGGGAGTGAACCCAGCATAGGACGGGTCGAGGATCTACCTTCGTGCATGGTTGCATCAGGGGATTTGGGGGCACCATCGCGCTCGACGACATGTATCAGGTTAGGGGACCTTCCTCCAGACCAGGGACACGGTAGCCCTGATGATAAGAATGACCACATTCACCCACCTCTGCGGCGAATGTTTATATGCCTTGATGGCATATCCTATGCCAAATCGGGCATAGGATTTGAGTTTAATGAATATCCGGCATATACTCAAGCGAATCAGGGCAAAGGGTGTTGATACGGTCGAGGGGATTGACATAGAGGTCAAGTCCTTCAAGGAGCTCACCCCGGAATTCAAAAAAATGCTCCGGAGAGCGGCGGTATGCTTCGCCAACTCCGAGGGTGGTTGGATAATCCTGGGCGTAGACGAATCGACGGGGGTGATAGAGGGCTGTCCAGACGTGGATCCGACGGAGCTCGCAGGAATAGTGTTCGAAGGCACCAGGCCTTACATCCTGATGACATTCGACGAATTCGTGACAGAAGATGGTAGGCGAGTGATGTACGGAAGGGTCCCACGCAGCCCGCGGATGCATGCCACGTCAGAGGGGGGGAGGTTCCACAGGATCGGAAAGAAATGCCTGCCTCTCTACCCTGAGGAGGAACGACAAGCACTCATAAGGAAGGGAGGCCTGGACGTCTCCGCTCAACTGTTGGAGGGACTCGGCCCAGAGGCTCTGGACAAAGTGGCCGTGGAGGCTCTGTACAAGCTCTGGGGGGAAAGGAGAAAGGTCTTGGGCACGACGATGCCGATGGTTGAAGAGGACAGGGAGCGCTCTCTAGAATCCATAGGAGCGCTTGTCCGTGACGGCGAGGGCCAGCTCAAGCCGAACCTAGCCGCCTGTGTACTCCTCGCGTCGAAAGAGGAGATTGAGCCGTTCATCCCGAGCCGCCGTCTCGTATACCTGTTGATGGAGACCGAGACCGAGTACATGAAGAAGGTCGTCTGGGACGGCCCGACGGTGCTAGCCATCGATGAGGTTATGGAGCTCATGTCAAGGAACTCCGGCACCAGGAGCCTCCGTCTCGGCGTGGTCCAGCGGGACGTTCCCGATTTTCCTCCCGCGGCGCTTAGGGAGATCCTCATCAACGCGATCGTCCACCGGGACTACCTCATCAACGCTCAAATCCAGGTGCAGCAGTTCAAGGACCGGGTCGAGGTGACGAGCCCGGGCGGCTTCATCGGGGGTGTCTCTCCCGACAACATCCTCCATCATGGTCCGGTCCACAGGAACCCGAAGCTCGTCGAGTTAATGCACCATCTGGGGCTCGTTGAGGAGGTGGGGGTCGGGGTGAACAGGGTATACGAGATCCTCCTGAGGTCAGGAAAGGAACCCCCGATATACGAGGCGACGGAGCATCAGGTCCGATGTGTGGTGCAGGGCGGGGAGCTCGATAAGGAGTTCATCGAGTACATCGAGGAGCTGGGTGCCGATGGGCGCGGCATCACGCTCGACGAGTTGTTGCTACTTCATTACATAAAGAGGCATGGGTCCATCGACCGCGGAGAGGCCGCAAGGATTACGCAGCGGTCCGAGAGGATTGCCCACGAGGTGCTCTCAAGGATTGTCGAGAGGGGTGTTCTCGAGCAGGTCGGTAGGAGAGGGGGTGCTCACTACAGGTTCACGGATGCGACGGCCAAGCGGCTCAAGGTGATCTTCCGTGAACTTAGGCACCCAATCATGGGTGAGGTGCGATCCTTAGCGATGATACACGAGGCCGCAATGCGGATGGGCTCCCTCACCAGCAGGGACGTCCAGGAGCTTCTCGGCGTGGAGAGGCACGTCGCGACCGACCTTCTCAAGATTGCCGTCGAGAAGGGTCTGCTCAGGCGCGAGGGCAAGCGGAGGTGGACCCAGTACTTCCCTTTAGCTAGCGGGGTCGATGCCCCGAAGCGATGAGAGGAGACCGGCCTATCGCCTCAATGTTCATTGGACTCATAATTGGCTCCCGCTGCCCGTGACGCCGCAGTGGCCCATCGAGGTCCGTCCCGAGCCCGACCGCCCCCAGCCGAGGCTGGACGTGAACGCGGGCGGCGGCCGCGCCGCGGGCATGGCCGTGTCGGTCGGCCGCGTCCGGGTCGAGGGAGACCGCGTGAGGATAGTCGCGCTGGTGCACAACCTCGTGAGGGGCGCCGCGGGCGGCGCGGTGCTCAACGGCGAGCTCGCGCATGCGTACCACTACCTCTGAGGGCGTCCAGAGACGGTTTGATATCCCGATAGGGACATCGATTCGACGTGGTCGCCCCCATCTTGGTTCTCATTCTTTCAGTGTTAGTGATTGTGAGTATCTGGACGTTTTGGATTCTGTAATTGTGCTGGAGATCCGCAAGGCCTACAGGGAGAGGGATCTGGCCAAGACTGATGGTAATAATCCCACCAAGTCCGAGAAGCCACATCTGTTGATCAACCTATTGACAAACCCAAGTGGAGTTTTCGCAATCGCGATAGGAATCTACGTGATCGCCTCCCCGACGTAGTGTTCGTTGGCCCTATGGGTAAGTTCGAGGCCGTTACGGTCGGCGTCGCCATTGTGAGTTGTGGGATGACCGTGATTCTCTTGAGATGGTATAGGGCGAGCGTGCAGACCATGAGGAGCGCCCAGGTGGTCGGACCCGCCAAAACAGGTCCCTGACCCCTTCATGGTGGCGCCCTCATCCCTCGCAGAACGTCGCGTGCACGAGCTGCACGGCCTGCTTCGAGATGGCGTCGTCGACGACGAAGTAGACCGCGGCCGTCGACGGACCCGCCGCGACAGAGGAGATGGGCCCGCCCAGGCCCGCCAGGGTGGCCATCATCCTCGTCGTGAGCGTGTGGTCCTCGAGCGCGCCCGAGCCGACCGCGCCCACGAGCGCGAGCCCGTCGGTGCGGTCGATGCGCTCCAGCTCCGGTATGCTCGCGCCGCGCATGGCGGACTGGGCCTTGTCCGCGTCCTTCGTGCGCAGCACCACGCCGAGGCACGCCTGCGACGTCGACAGCCCGAGGGCCTGGATGCCATGCTCCGCCAGCGCCTTTGTGCAGGCGGCGAGGAAGCTCGGCCGCATGCCGATGGCGGCCGCGTGGATCTTGAGGATGGAGATGCCGCTCGTCCGTGTCACGGACTTGATGCGGGAGCACTCACCGCCGTTGGTCGCCGATATGACCGAGCCCATCTCGTCCGGCCTCGCGATGTCGCGGATCTCGATGGGGATGTCGAGGGACAGGAGCGGCTCCACCGTCATCGGGTGGAGCACCTCGAGCCCGAAGTAGGCGAGCTCCGCCGCCTCCTCGTAGGTGACGAGCGGGAGCAGCCGCGCGCCCGTCACGACCTTGGGGTCCGCGCTCATGAACCCGGGCACGTCCTTCCACAGGATGAGCCTCGGGGAGCGCAGCGCGCGCGCCGCCACCGCTGCCGAGTAGTCCGAGCCGTTGCGGCCGAACGTGGTCGTGTGGCCGTGGATGTCGGCGCCGAAGAAGCCCGTGAGCACGGGCACGCCGCCCCTCTCCAGGATGGGCCTCACAGTCGCGCCCAGGCTGACCGTGGTCGCGTCCAGGTTGGCGGTGGCGGAGCCGAACACGCCGTCCGTGACCACGCCCGCCTGGTCGGCCTCGAGGGCGATGGCGTCGATGCCCTTGCCCATCATCACGCCCGCGAAGAGGTGCGCGGCGAGCCGCTCTCCGTGCGTGAGGGCCTGGTCGGCAGCGCGCGGCGTGAGCTCCTCCGTGTAGACGATGCCCCACAGCAGCCGCTCGAGGCGCGTCGCGAGCGCGTCCATCCTCTCGACGACCTGCGCGCGCAGCTTGCGGTCGACGATGGTCGAGTCCGCCATCAGCTCGTGGCGCGCGCGCACCTCCGTCATGAAGTTCTCGAGCCCGTCCTCGCCCTTGACGAGCTTGGCGAGCATCTCGCGGATGAGGTTGGTCTGGCCCTTCAGGGCGGATATCACGATGACCTGTCTCGGCTGCTGCCTCCTCGTGTCCTTCACGATGTCCGCGCACCGGAGCGTGAGCTCCGGGCTCGACAGGCAGGAGCCCCCGAACTTGTGCACGAGGGGCCCCTCGAGCCTCTCGGTCCTCTCAGCCATGGACCTTCCCTCCCGTGATCTCGTGGACCTGCCGGGCGTACCCCTCCTTGGAGAGCACGCTGGCGGGTGACAGGTTGGGCCGGGTCGAGATGACCCGGCCCTGGAAGGGGGCCAGGGCGGCGAGCACGGCCTCCCGCGTCTGCGCGGTCACGAGGACCGCGATCGCGGGACCGGTGCCGGTCATCCCCGCCGCCCATGCCCCCGCCGCGAGTGCCGCGTCCGCGGGCGCGTTGTCCACGCCCACGAGCGGTGCGTACGCGCGGCCGTTGAGAGTGATGGCCCCCGCGATGTCCCCCCCGCTCGCGAGGTTGAAGGCCCTGCCCACCTTCTCGCGGGCGGGGCCGAAGTCCTCCCTCCGCAGCGACGACTTCTCGATCTTCCGCTCGGGGACCAGGAAGAGCACCTCGAGCCCCGTGGGCACGTCGGGCCACGAGACGATGCTCCTCCTCGCGTTGTCGGTGAGCACGGCGCCCCCGAACATGGTGGCGACCGCGTCGTCGAAGGCGCCCGTGAGCGTCACGCCGGCCTCGATGGCGGCGTCCACGCCCATCTGGACGACCTCCAGGGGCTCCATCTCGGCGCCCAGCGCGGCCGTGCCGGCCAGGAGGATGGCGTTGGCCGCTGCGGACGAGCTCTTGAGCCCGCGCGAGGTGGGGATCTCGCTCGCGGTCTCTATCCGCGCGCCGAGCTCCCCTGTCGCCTCGACCAGCTCGAGCAGGGCTCGTCCGCACGCGCGGGCGAGCCGGTCGTCGACCCGGCCCCTCGTGCCGTTGAGGGCCTGGAACTCGACCGTGCCGGGCCTCGGGGTGAGCTCGAACGAGGCGACGAGCCGCAGCCCGACGCCGCACGCCCCGCCCTGGCCGGTGGCGATGCCGTTGATGATGGTGAACGCGCCGTGCGCGAGCGCGTAGCCCGCGCGGCCCGCCACCATCGCCTCGCCGACCATGAACAACAGCACCGCCCCCCTCACACGAAGCTGAGCATCGACAGCATCAGGAGCACCGCGAACGTGGAGATGAACCCCAGGTGCAGCTTCCTGGCCGAGGCCTTCGTGTACTTGGCGCACAGGTCGTCGACGAGCCGCTTGCACACCGCCGACCAGACGACCGCGATTGCGAGCATGGCGAGGGCCACGTAGCCCCAGTTGCCGTAGAGCACGATGACCGCGAAGAGCCAGACCGTGAGCCCCGCGAACGACATGTAGAGCGCGTAGCGCGCCGACTTGACGGGCCCGAGGAAGACCGACGTGGTGATCTTGCCCGCGCGGCGGTCGTTGTCGAGGTCCCGGAGGTCCTTGGCGAGCGTATTGCCGAGCGCGGCGAAGAGCTGCACGCCCACGATCATCGCCACCGCGGACGTGAGGTAGCCCGGCATCAATCCGTCGAACCGGACCACGTAGGCGTACACCGCCAGGAAGTAGAGGATGCCGAACGTGAACCAGAACACCTGCGAGACGTAGGGCCGCGCGCACAGCCGCAGCGGCGGGAAGGAGTACTGGTAGGAGATGACGACGAGGGCGACCGCGCACGCGAGCACCCACGGGCTCAGCCACGCCGCGAGCGCAAGGCCCGTGCCGAAGAGCAGGAGGCCCTGGACCCAGGCGACGCGCTTCGAGATGGACCCGACCACGAGCGGACGGCCCGACCGGTTGCTCTCGGTGGATGCCGCGTCTGAGCTGAGGTCGCCGATGTCGTTGAGCGTGCACGCGCCCGCGTCCGCGAGCACGGCCGCGAGCACGAACCACAGGTAGTGGGCGGCGGGGAGGTGGCCCGTGATGCCGACGAAGATGGTCAGCGATAGGCACACGTCGAGCCAGATGAGCTGGGCCGGCCTCGCGAGCCTGAGGGCCCCGAAGGCCGTCCGGGCCCATCCCACGCTGGGGGCGAGCAGGTGCCAGTCGATGCGCGCGGACTCGTCCGCACCCGTGGTTGCGTGCCCTGCGGTCATCGCGTCTCACCTCCCATGGCTCACATCCCCTCCACGATCTCTCCCTTGCCCGCGACCTCGTCGACTATGCGGGAGAGCGGCTTGCCGGCCCGGATGGCCCTGTAGTCGTAGAGCGTGCCCGGCGGGACCATCTCGGCCCGCGTGGGCTTGCCCGTAACCTCCTTGAGGCCCCTCTCGATGCTCGCGGCGAGCGCGCCCCACTCCGCCGGGTCGCGGTGCTCGGCGCGGACGCGCACCTCGTCCTTGCTAACGATTATCTGGTACCACACGCCCGTGAGCGGGGCCGCCCGGTAGAGCGCGTCCTCGAGCTCTATCGGGAACATCTTGAGGGTGTCGAACTGGATCTGGGTGTGGGAGCGGCCCAGTATCTCCATCCTCGGCAGCGGGAGGCCGCACGGGCACGGGTCCGTCTCCCACTTGACGGTGTCGCCGGTGACGTACCGCAGCAGCGGTTGCGCGCGCTTGAACGTGGGCGTGACGATGGTCTGCGCGCGCTCGCCGGGCGCGGCCGGCGTGCCGTCCGCGTGAACGAGCTCGGTGAACATCATGAAGTTGGGCACGTGCATCTGGTTGAGCTCGCAGGGGATGCCAGGGAAGCCGATCTCGTTCTGCCCGAGCAGCGAGAGCACGCGGGCCCCGTACACCTTCCCCAGGGCCTCGGCGCGGGCGGGGGCGCACGGCTCCGCGCCCGAGACGACGAGCCGGATGCCGAGCGACTTGGGGTCGACGCCCTGGTCCATGAGGATGTTCGCGTAGGAGTACGCGTCCGTCGCTGCCGCGCCCAGGATGGTCGGCCGCAGCCTCCGTATGGTCGTGGCGACCATCTCGGGGGGGTACATGTTGTTGCGGGTGCCCATCGGGATGACGGTGCAGCCGGCCATGAGGTTCAGGAGGTCCGCGGAGCGGCCGGCGAACGTGCGCGTGTAGGGATAGCACAGCGCGACCCTATCGGTGGGGAAGAGGTGCTTGCGGAACACGGGCAGCGCCAGCGCGAGCTCGATGCCGTCCCGCATCTCCTTGAGGGACGCCCAGACCGGCACGGGGTTTCCCGTCGAGCCCGAGGTCTGGCCGTAGAGGAGGGCCTCCTCCCCGGGCTGTATGGCGAGGAGGTCGTAGGGGTCCTGCTTGATGAGGTCCTCCCGCAGCGTGGTGGGGACCCGGGCCATGAAGTCCTCGGCCGACCTTATGGAGCCGGGCGTGACGCCCGCCTCCTCGAGCCTCCTGCCGTAGAACTTGGTCCTGCTGGCCCGCGCTACCGCTGTCCGGAGCTGCTTGAGGACGCGCCTCGGGGAATCGACCCTCGCGAGGACGCCCGGGTAGTTGCGGATGAGCCAGGACTGGAAGCTCAATCGGACGCCTCCTTGAGCCGCGCGTAGCGCAGCCGCTCCTCGTAGGGGACCAGGGAGTCGTGCGGTATGAAGCCCGAGAGCATGAGGTGGTCGGCCGAGACGAGCGCCGCGAGCGCCTCCGCGATGACCTGGCAGCGTGGCGTGAAGTTCGCGTCGAACCGCCCCTCCGTGACCATCTGGACCTCGGAGCGCTTGACGACGTCCACGGTGCGCTGGGGGACCAGGATGGAGGGTGTGGGCTTGACGGCGAACCTCGCGACGAACGGGGCGCCGTAGGTGATGCCCCCCAGGACGCCGCCGGCGCGGTTGGTCCTGCTCGAGGGCCGGCCGTCGGCCGTCCACGTGAGCTCGTCGTTGAACTCCGACGCCCGCAGGTCGGCCGCGGCCAGCCCCGCGCCCACCTCGAATGACTTGATGCCGGGGATGTTGAGTATGGCGTGGCCGATGTCGGCCTGGAACCTCCAGAACCAGGGCGCGCCCAGCCCCGCGGGCAGGCCCGTGACGGTGAGCTCGACCAGCCCGCCGGTGGCGTCGCCGGTCTCCTGCGACTCCTTCGCGAGCTGGTTGATGACGTTCTTCAGGGTGTTGGTGCCCGTGGCCTCGATCTCGACCCCGCCCAGGACGAGGATCTTCGTCGTGACATTGATGTCCATGAGGCCGATGAGCTGCTTGGTCATGGCGCCCGCCGGTATCAGCGGGGCCCAGGTGCGGCCGCTCGCGCGCGAGCCGCCGCGGTGGTCCCAGTGCCCGTACTTGAGGCGGTACGTCAGGTCGGCGTGGCCTGGCCTGGGAGTGTGCGCGATGAGCCGGTAGCGGTCGCTCTCGACGTTGGAGTTGCGTATGAGGATGGAGATCGGGGTGCCCAGCGTCTCCCCCTCGTACACTCCAGAGAGGATGCTCATCCGGTTCTCCTCGACGCGCCTCGTGAGCGCGGGGTAGGGAACGTCGCGCTTGAGCTCCTCCCTCACCGCCACCAGGTCGAGCTTGAGCCCCGCGGGGAAACCGTCGATGACGCAGCCCATCGACTCCCCGTGGGACTCGCCCCACGTGGTGATGCTGAGGACACGCCCCAGGGTGTTCGATCCCACGTCAGCTACCAGCCACGGGGGTGAACTCGAGGAGGCGCTTGCCGGTGCCCTCGTCCTCGCGCGGCTCCTTCACCCAGAACATCCCCTTCGAGCCCTTCTCGATGGCGAACCCCAGTATGGGGGTGAGCAGCCCAGCGGCGAAGAAGCCGATGGAGAACTGCCACGCGGACGAGAGGCTGTAGAAGAGCGCCAGGAAGATGGACACGGCGAGGAAGAGCCCGACGCCCATTACGACGCCACGGTCGCCGAGGGCGATGGGCATGCGCAGCCGGCGGGCGCGCAGCATGCCGCGGGCCGAGATGAGCAGCAGCGAGACCGCACCGAGCGCGAACCCGAGCAGGATGTACATCCGCTCGAAGCTGTAGTACTCGCTGTACTCGTACGTGTACCTGCGCAGCAGCTGCAGCGAGATGACCACGTAGAGGACGGGGAAGATGGACCCCTTCACGATCCTCATCACGTAGGGGGACTTGCCCTCGGCCTCCTTGGCCTTGACGAGCTTCCGCCAGGCCCCGGTGCGCTCCTTGAGGGAGTCGAGCCCGGACGCGTCGTCCGCATCGCGGGAGCGCCTATCGGCGTCCTCGCCCACCTGCTGCTGCGCGAGCGCGCGGCGCGTCGAGTACATGCGCGCGGGCGTGTCATCGACCGCCTCACCGGCCTCGGCCTCCTGCTCCTCGTACTCCCCTTCCGCGGGGGCCGTGCGCGCCCTCGGCGCGGGGGCTGGGTCCGGTGCCGACCGGGCCGCCGGCCTGGTGCCGATGTCGGCGCCGAAGTCCAGCTCCTGGCCGGGGCCCTCTGCGGGCTCCTCCAGGGGCGCCGCGGCGGGCGCCGGCGTGGGGGTGGGGGTCGGCGCGGGCCTGGCCGCGCCCGTCCTCATGCCCGACATGGGCACGCCCGGCAGCGGGCGCGCCCGTGGGGCGACGTTCTCGCTCACTGGCTCCGTACCCTCCCACTCCTGCGACCGCTCGGGGGCGGGCTCGGGGGCCCGCCTCGCCGGCTGCGGCGCGGCCGTCGGGACCGGCCGCGGCGCGGGCGCTGGCTGGGGGGTAGCTCTCGTCTCGGCGTAGGCCGACCTGCCGGGGGCAGGCAGCCGCTTGCCGACCTTCTGTTCCTCTTCCATCAAGGGCACCACCTAATGCTGCGTTCCATGTCTGCTGTCTCTCGGCGGTCCTCGGGTCGCAAGACGGCGGCGCGTCCGCCGTCTACGCCCTCCACTTCCAGAGGCGGTCGATGAGGGACCTGCCGCCGGCCGCGACCATGATGACGTCCATGGCCACGATGATGCCGCCCATCGTCACCAGCATGGACTGCCCCTCGGGCAGCCCGCGCGGGGTTGGGGCGGCAAGCCCCGGGATGATGTCGATCCCCGAGGCGTAGCCGACGAAGTCCCTGTTGTAGTTCACGAACACCTCCACGTCCTTGTCCGCCTTGACCTCGAGGGTGGTGCCCTTGGTTATGTTGTCCCTCGTGAGGTAGACCTCCTTCCGCATCTTGTCGTCCACCACTATCCTGTAGACGTAGGGGTGGTTGCGGTTGGACCAGAAGGCCTCCGTCTCGCGGGAATACTGTCCCTCGAGGTCCAGGTACTCGTATGAGTTCTCGGAGATCTCGACCGTCATCGAGCCGTACGCTGGCAGCTCGACGTCGAGCGGGAGACTGAGCTCCGAGAAGTCGACTTTCACCTTGTTGGCCGAGCCCAGGTTCACGACGGTGACGTAGGCGCGGCTCCGGATGGGGACCTTGAACTCCGTCGCGGCGGGATACGGCTTGTAGCCGGTGTTGAAGTAGAGGTCCGTCTGCTTGTACTTGGTCAAGTAGTCCTCGGCGGCGATGCTGCCGCGGTACTTCTCGTCCAGCGTCCACTGGTCGTCGCCGATGGTGTAGACGTACACGGGCTTGTTCGACCGCAGGTGCGCCCACTCGTACGAAGCGTAGCAGCGGGACTTGTACACGACCATGAAGTCGAACAGCTTCATCTCGCCCGCGGGGATGTCGCCATCGAAGGAGCCCTGGTTGCCAGTGCGGTCGTCGAGCGTTATCGTCGCGCCGTCGGGCGCGTATATGAGGACCTTGTTGAAGCAGGGGAAGAGGTAGTCCTTGCCGTCCTTGCCGTAGACCTGCGTGAAGGAGAACTTGTCCTCGATGCCCCCGACCACGCTGACGGGCTTGTCGGCCGAGATGAGGACGAGGTCGTCGTCGAAGCCCATCTGGTGCAAGATGGGGTTCCTCGTGCACTCCCAGCCCTCGAACCGGTCGAGCGTGAAGGCGGCGTCGTCGTCGCGGTCGCTCAGGTCGCTTACCTTGACCTGGGTCGGGGCCTCCAGCGCGGAGATCCACAGGTCGCCCGCCACGCGGACGAGGAGCTTCTTGCCGTAGCCGGAGAAGACGCCGTTCCACCAGGCGTTGGCCCAGTGGTCCTCGGGCGTGTCCGTGGCCGCGCCGGGCTTGAGCTTGTGGTGCATCACCGTGACGGGCACATCGGACGTGACGCGGACGGTCCCGGAGAGGACGTGCCAGCCTGGGGCGATCTCGACCGAGATGACGGGGACCTCCAAGTAGGAGAACTCCCCGATGGTGTAGTTCCACGAGGTGTCGAGCGTGACGTTGCCGCCGGAGAGGCGGGGGATGTCCGACCCCCACTGGGGCTTGGCGCCCGTCTCGGGCGTCCAGCCGTACATCTCGTCGTAGTGGCACTTGATGGCGGTGACGTTGAGCCACTCTATCTGGACGCTCGCGGTGCGCTCGTAGGACGAGACGAAGATGCTCGAGCAGTTGGCTATCGGGTAGTAGTACTCGTTGCCGCGGCAGCCGTCAGACACGGACACGCCGTTGTCGTCCTCGCCGCCCCAGTAGTAGGCGTCGTTGAAGTAGTACTGGTTCTCCATCTGCACCATGTAGGCTGGCGGGACGTAGAACACGTACTCGGTGTTGGTGAACGTGTCGATGTCCGTCGAGGTGAAGTCGTAGTCCTCAGTCTTCTCCGTGGCCGTCCTCGCGGCGTCCTGCGCGGCCGTCCTCATCGGCTCGTTGTAGAGCATGATCGAGGACACTGGCAGGAAGAAGATCCCCATCACCGCGATGAACACGAGCACCACGGGTAGCAGCTTCTTGAGCACCGACATTGGCTTCACCCTCCTTGCTTGCCGTCTTGCCTACCTTGGGCCCCATGGTGTGGGGCCAGTCTTGCCACTTTACTACTTCCCGAGCCTCTTCGGCATCGGGTAGGTGCGATGGACCAGGCCCAGAACCCCCGCGATGCCGCGGCGGCCGGTGCCCACTAGGGCCAGGTCCGTCACCATCAAGCTTGAGATGAGCAGCGGGACGAAGTACGGGTACTCCGCCGACGCCGTCTGGATGGTCGGGTTGATGGAGATGGCGAGGTCCATCTCGTGCGGCTCGCAGGAGTAGTCGCGGTTGTAGCGGAGGTTGACCATGACGTCCTTGTCCGCCGAGATGTCCATCTGCTGGATGCAACCCTCGAGCTCCTCCTCGTTGTCCGCCTGGGTGTCGTCGTCGTTGTCGCCGTCGTAGTTCTCGTCCTCGTCCATGACGACGCGGTAGATGTCGTATTTGTCGAGCGTGCACTCGAGGGGCTTGCTGTTGACCCACGTGCCGGTCCAGCCCACGGTCGTGTCGTCCTCTAGGGCCGTGATGTACACGATGGCCCTGTGGTGGATGGCGACGTTCCACTTCTGCTCGGCCGGGTAGTAGTCGAACCCGCTGCGGAAGGTGACGAGGTCGTTGTTGTCGAAGGCGTTGTCGTCGTTGGCCTGCCACAGCTCGACGCGGATGGGCGCGTCGGAGCGGATCTCGACCCACTGGAACTCGCCCACGTAGTTGTTCGAGAACGGGCAGCAGCTCATCGCCTCATAGTTCCAGAACTTGCCCGGCGGGAGCGTGAACTTCGTGTCGCCCTCCGCGGTGTCCTGGAAGTTGATGATGACGTGGGCCTCCTTCTCGAGGCCGGTTATCGTCATGCCCTGGCTGAAGGGCACGTAGTACTGGGAGCCGCGGGGCCCGAAGGCCTCGGTCTGCCAGTTGTTGTCCCACATGCCACCGTAGATGCTGACGGGCTTGTCGGACTTCACCAGCACCCAGTCGGCCTCGAAGTTGTTGCCGGAGTCGATGGCGCGCTTGATCATCGGGCTGTTCATGGCCGCCTCGGCCTGGGTCTTGTTGGTCCAGTCCGTGTTGGCGAAGTAGCCGTAGGACTGAAGTTCGTAGTTGTCGCCCGCGTCGTCGCCGGCGCACCACGTGTCCTCCACGAACGTGTTGACGGCCATGTAGTTCTCCCACGCGTCGAGCGTGATCTCGCGCGTGTCGTCGCCGTCGGACATGTCGGTGATGGAGATGTGGTTCTCGTCGTCGTAGGACGCGATCATCATGTCACGGTGCACGAAGCCGAAGAACTCTGAGCCGTAGAACGCCCAGACCGCGTCGCCGGTCAGGACGCAGGAGAACCAGGCGGTGTCGATGCCGTGCGCGACCTCGCAGTCGTCGCCGCCACCGTTGCCGTTGGTGTAGCCCTGGCCGAGGACGTAGCCGCCGTCGCAGTCGTCCTGGAGGTCGGGGATGCCGTTGCCGTTCTTGTCGATGTAGCCCTCGGCGATGGTGCTGCGCAGGGCCTGGCTGCGGCCCGAGGAGAGCATCTCGATGGTGCCGCCCCAGAGCCACAGGTCACGCGTCGTGTACAAGATGGCGCCGTCGTAGCGGGAGGCGCCGCCGGAGGGGCTCAGGTCGCCCTCCCACAGCACCTTGTCCTTCACGTGCTGGAGGTGGGGCGTGTAGGGCTCCGACTCCGGGTACTTGCCGATGGTGCGGAACTGGTTCTGCTCGCAGCAGGTGAACGCGTTGTGCATGAAGTTGACCTCGATGGCGGTGGTCCAGCCCGCGGTCGGCTTGGCGCGCACCGTCATGGTCGTCCCGTCGAGGCTCAGCTCGTAGCCCTCCTCGGTCGGGCTCGTGGACATCGGGAGCTCGGCGCACTGCGCGGCGTTGTTGCGGTTCTGCTTCTCTACGGACTTGATCTCCACGGGGGGCAGCTGCAGCTTGATCTCGTTGAGCGCGACCTTGGGGTCGAGGTCGAACATGTAGCACTTCGCGCTCGTCATTGTCTGGTGGTAGGCGTTGTCGTTGTAGTCGCAGTCTACGTTGATGGGCCACTCGCAGGTCTTGGTCTTGGTCAGGTCGACGCCGTTGTAGACGGTGATGAGCGAGAAGTCGAGCAGGTTGAAGGGGTAGTCCAGCTGGAACGCCTCGGTGAACATGTAGCCGTCGCGGAGGATGAGCTGGATGTGGTTGTCCCAGTCGTAGCTGGAGATCATGATGACGCCCATGTCGGAGACGAAGGAATCGCCGTAGCGGCTCACGCCCGGCAGCCGGTCGTTGTCGCGCTGGCCCGCGTTGTTGCGCATGCCCCAGCCGTAGTCGCCCTCGTTGTCCTCCTGCTCGTAGAGCGGGTCGATGGGGCTCCAGTAGAACACGAACCGGTCGTTGACCCAGGGCGTGTAGTCCCTGCTGGCGCTGTCCGACTGGAACTCCTCCAGGAGGGGACGCGCCTGCGAGCCGATGTGGGTCGACGGGAGGAGCAGCGACCCGAAGAACATCAGCATGATAGACAGCGTCACGAAGAACTGGGTCAGGGCTGGTCTCGCCCTCGAGCGTGCCCGGAGCTTGCCGTTGCCTGCTTTGACGTTTTGAGTGCTCAACTTTAGGACCCCCATGGGTTTTTCAGATGTCCGCGCTCCCATCCACTTCCCATATAAGTATAGGTTATCTCACGATTCTTGAGAAACGTGAATAATCGGCCTCGATTCTCAGAGATTGCGAAGAATGTCGTGCGCTCACTAGTGTACACGGGGTCATCCCGGGCACCTCCGACGGCGCCGGTGGCGCCTTTCACGCCTCCACCCCCTCGGGCGTCGGGGTCTTCGAGGGCGCGTCGAGCGTGAAGGGCGTGCTGTAGGCGAGCGAGCCGGTCTTGCACATCGTGATGCACCGGCCGCAGTTGATGCACTCCATCCTGAACATGAGGTTCTGCTTCCTGGGGTCGAGCCCCATGGGGCAGATCCTCACGCACTCCTTGCAGTCCGTGCACCACTTCCAGTCGTGCTTCACCCGGATGAGCGAGAACGGCGCGAACAGGCCGAGCATCCCGCCCAGGGGGCAGAAGTACCGGCACCACGCGCGCCCGTGGCTGAAGTAGGAGAGCGAGATGTACGCCGCGAAGACGCCCAGGTGGTAGATGAGCCAGACCCAGCCCACCGTGTTCCACGTCAGCCAGTAGGGGAAGATGCCCAGCATCGCGCCGAAGCAGAAGTAGCGGCAGTAGGCGACGAAGGCGGTTATGGCCGCGAGGACGATGAGCCCGATGATGTACACGTACTTGAACACGCGGAGCCAGTTCGGGGGCTCGTACTTGTGGGTGCACACCTTGTTGACGCAGTCCAGCAGCAGGCCGAACGGGCAGAGCCAGCCGCACACGGTCCGGCCCAGCGTCACGCCGAAGATCAAGAAGACGCCGAGGATGTAGAACGGGAACCGGGCCTCGATGACGAACCGCTGGAGCATGCCGATGGGGCAGCCGACCCAGGCGAGCTCGCAGGCCTGGCAGTTGAGGGCGCACGACACGCCGGACGTGCGCGGGATCTCGGCGTGCCAGCCTCCGGGCAGCTTGCGGAAGATGCCCAGGCGGTGGGTGCCGAAGGAGAGCACCTGCACGGGCAGCCTGAAGAAGGGGTTGCCCAGCGTGAGGACCATGATGATGATGGAGATGAGCATCCCGTAGCCCGTGAAGACCATCAGGCCGGTGCTCCCGATGATCATGGCTCCAAGGAAGCCCAGTACCGCGAGCGCCACGATGATGACGCCGACGCCGATGTTGCGAGAGCGAGCCATTGCCATGACCGTCCTAGAACCCGAGGTCGCGGGCCCAGTCGTACGTGGCGAACCGGCTGACGAACCAGTCGTCGCCGGCGACGAACGCCACCGCGATTACCAGCAGGGCGGCCACGAAGAGCAAGAACCTCACGCGCGCGACCAGGTAGGGGTCGAGCCTCGCGCCCGCTATCCTCTTCCCGAGCCTGCGCACGGACCTTCCCATTCCCGCCCCGCTTGCCATGGGCAACATCCTCCTCGAGCATGGCCCTCGGGCCCCGGCGGCCACAACGGCTCCCCGTCACAGGGGAACTGCAGGGCTCGGGGTCCAACGACCTAATCGACCATGGCGCCTGGACCGTTTAATACCCAATGGCACAAATCGCGGGGGTAATTATCAGGAATGGAAAAAAGAGGGGCGGCCAGGCTCCTGGGCGTTCGGTGCGATTAACCCTCGACCACGTGCTCGGGGACGGCGCGGCCGAAGTGGCGGCCGACGGGGCCCTTCGCGCCCCCGCCGTCCCTGCCGCCCAAGCCATCCTTGCCGCCCTTGCCGCCCTTGCCGCCCTTGCCGCCCCTGCCGCGGGCGCCCTTCCCCTTGCCCGCGGCCGGGCCGGCCGCGGGTCCCGCGGGGAGGTGGACGAGGACCGCGTCGCCGGCCTTGAGCTCCCTGACGGAGGCGTGGCCGTCCGGCGTCACGAGCCGCACGGTCTCGGCGTTCTGCAAGATGGCGTTGAAGACGTGCCCGCCCGCCTCGACCTCGACGAGGACGAGCGGTCGGCGCTCGATCTTGAGGCGCCCGACGTGCGACGCGCGGCCGGCCCCGTCGCGGCCCACGACCATCACGAGCGTGCCAGCGCGGGCCTCGGAGAGGTACCTCGTCCTGCCACCTGGCACGAGCACGTAGCTGTGGACCGCGCCCGCGTTGACCCTAAAGGGTCGCACCGCGGCGTAGGGGTTCTCGACGGTCTCGCCGTGGACGAGGACCATGCCCTTCGACGAGGACCCGATGAGGAGGCCCTCCCCGAGCTCCAGGAGGTCGCACGTGTCCACGCACGCGCGGTCGCCCAGACCGAGGGGCTCTACCCGCCTGACGGTGCCGACCGAGAGCTCCAGACGCGCCCCCGAGGCCGCGATTCCCCGGACCTCCGCGAGCAGCGCCTTGACCGCGGCGCCGTCGGGCGGCGCGACGACGGCGACGCCGTCGACGCCGTGCTCGAGCGCGCCCAGCGCGACGCCGGCCTCCCTGGCGTCCGCGACCTGGGCCAGCAGCCTCCCGGGCAGCGCCTCGCCGCGGCGCGCGGCCACCAGGTCCTCGAGCGGGATGACGGTCCAGTCGCGCGTGACGAGCACGACGACCTCGCCCGCCGCGATGGCACGGGTCGCGGACCGCACGTCCGCCGCAGAGGCGATCTCCATGACGTGGCCGATTACCTTCCCGGCCTCGACGAGCTCGCCGCTGCCGCGGCGCTCCACGACCCGCACGCGCGCGAGCGCGCGGACCGCGTCCGCGCTGCCCTCCGGCACGACGAGCGCCTCCGCGCCCGCCTCGATGGCCGCGGTCGCGGCCTCGACAGGCTCGCGCTCGAGCATGACCCACAACATGGGGCCGCCCGTCTCGGGGGCCAACTCAAACCCCCAGGTGCCGCCTCGCGGCCTCTTCGGGCGGTGCGCCCTCGAATATGACCGCCGCCATCGCGCGCGTCATGGCCTCGGGCCGGCTGTGGCCGAACACGTTGCGGCCGCACGCGACGCCCGCGCCGCCGGCCGCGATAGTGCCCGCCGCGGCCTCCAGGGGGGCCAGGGGGCTGCTGGCCGGCGGCCCGCCGGCGGTGATGACGGGGACGCTCAGCGAGCGGACGACCTCCCGAAACGAGTCAGGGTCGCCCGTGTAGTTGGTCTTGACGATGTCCGCGCCGAGCTCCTCCACGGCCCTGGCGCAGTGCGCCACGAGCGAGGGCTCGAACTGGTCCTTGATGGCGGGGCCGCGCGGGTAGACCATGACCAGCAGCGGCACTGACCACTCGTGGCAGGCGCGCGCGACCGCGCCGCAGTCGGAGATCATCTCGGCCGTCGTGTCCGCGCCGATGTTGACGTGGACCGACACGCAGTCCGCACCGAAACGGAGCGCCTCCTCGACCGTCGAGACCAGGACCTTCCGGTTGGGGTCGGGCGCCTTGTCGATGGAGCCGGATATGTGGATGATGAGCCCCGCGTGCGCAGGCGCGGCGGCCGCGTAGCGCGCGGCCTCGCCCTTGTGCAGCACGACCGCGGTCGCGCCCCCTCGGTCGGCGTCGGTGATGCGCGTCCCGAGGTCCTCGAGGCCCCCTTTCGCGCCCACCGTGATGCCGTGGTCCATGGGGATGATGAGGAACCTGCCGGTCCCGTGGTGGCTTATCCTGCGGAAGCGGATGCTGAGGCCTGGATCTGCCAAAACGCCGTGCACCTGCACACGCTCCGCGGACCCCGCCGGCCGCACGGTCCCCACCACAAGGGCACCGGATGGGTGAGTCATGCGACCGGCGTGGTCACGCACTTTGCATCTAGACCACCGTCCGGATATGAACCCTTCGGGCGGAATATCGCCGATGAGAAGATGTTCTCACGCAACCGGAAGAACGGCACGGGGATATGGGGTCAGGGGGGCCTGGCCGCCGCGGGTCACCTCGACGCCGGCCCGCGCACCAAAACCCCTATATACCCTCAGAAGGTTGCGACCCCCCATGGCCAGGAAGAGGCCCGAGTCCCGGCCGGAGAAGCCCCTGGTCCCGAAGGAGGAGCTGGGACCGCTCGGGAACGCCATGGAGCTGCACAATGAGGTGTGCGAGGACAACGGCAGCCCCGCGGAGCGGAAGCCGCCTCCCCCAGAGCCGGACGACGAGCCTCGCGAGCCCCCCTCCTACCACACGGGGCCGTACGAGCAGAAGTCCTTCATCGTCGCGCAGACTGCCGCCGGCGAGATAGTCAAGGACGGCGCGCCAACGCCCCTGGGGTTCATCCAGACGCTCGCGACCTCCACGGTCGCCTGGGTCGACTACTCCGCTGACGACTTCCAGAAGGAGGCGTCCGAGGTCGCCGCCGCGCTCGGGTTCTCGCAGACGCTCGTCAACTCGCTGCTCAAGGGCTCGATCTCGGCCTACGAGGACCTCGACAGGGAGATGGGCATCCTCATCCCCGCGGTCTTCGTCAAGGAGTTCGAGGTCTACACGAGCATCCTTCTCATCCTCATCCGCAAGACGTTCATCCTCTCCATCCACGGCGCGGGAGTCCAGCGGTTCAACCGGATCCGCCGCTACGCGGAGACCATCATCCGCAAGATCCCCGTGGACGCCAAGCCGCAGGACAAGGTCACGATGATGCTCGTCCGGCTCATCGACGAGAACAACGGCACCAACTTCGACCACCTGCGGGAGATCGAGCTCAGCGGCGACAAGCTCAGCAAGACGCTCGCGGACCCGACGACGCCCCGCAACGTCCTCGGGCCCGAGATATACAACATGAAGCACTCGCTCATCACCTACTTGAGCGCGCTGTGGGCCACGCTCGACGTGCTCAACAACCTCCGGTACGGCGACGCGGAGCTCCTGACGGACGACCCGAGGCTGCTCGAGAGGGTGGGCGCGCTCGGCGCGGAGGTGAGCGGTCAGATAGGGCTCGCGGAGCACCTGTCCGAGGTCCTCGCGTCGGGGCTGGAGGTGCTGCAGAGCATCTACAACAACCAGCTCCAGATCCTCAACAACAAGCTCGCGCTCCTGGTCGCCTGGCTGACCATCCTGGGCACGGCGGTCCTGGTGCCCAACACCCTCGCCACCATCTTTAGCAACTCCGCGTTCGCGATGGGGCCGGAGGACGTGGGCTGGTACCTGGGCCTGATGGCCGGCTCGACCATCCTGGCGACCCTGTTCGCATGGTGGTGGATCATGAAGCAGGGATGGCTGCCCAAAGAGGTCGAGTGAGCTTGCGCCCTTGTCGAGGTCAAGCACGGGCGGGCCGACCCTCAGCAGGAAAGGTGACACCATGAGGGGGCCGAGGCTCACGGAGCGCGACGTCGAGTGCGCGGGCACGAGGACACGCCTGCTCGAGGCCGGCCCCGGCGGCGGGCCGCCCCTGGTGCTGCTGCACGGCGTGCTCTCCCGCGGCGCGTCGTGGTCGGGCGTCATGCCCAAGCTCGCCGCGGCGCGCAGGGTCGTCGCGCCCGACATGCCGCTCCACGGGCGGACGCGCACCCCTCCCACGTTCGACATGGGCCCCGAGGGGATGACCGCGTGGCTGGAGGCCCTGGTGGACGCACTGGGCTCTCCCGTCGCGGACCTGTGCGGCCTGTCGATGGGCGGGGCGGTCGCGGCCCATTTCGCGGCCCGCAGGCCCGCGCGGGTGCGCCGCCTGGTCCTCGTCGACGCCGCCAACGTCGTGCCGCTCGCGGAGCCATATGGCGACCTGCTTGCCATGGTCAGGGCGAGGATCGGCACGCAGACCGGCGGGGGCGGGCTGGCCAAGGGCGGTGCGGGCCCCGCTGACCTTGCAGGCGAGCTCGTCTCCGACCCCATAATCGCGGGGGTCCTCGTGTACGTCCAAGCCCAGGGCATCCCCCTGGAGCAGCTCGCCGCGGGGCTGGGGCTGCTCGAGCCGCTGGGGCGCGAGGGCCTGTCACGGATCGCGGTCCCCACGCTCGCCGTCTGGGGCTCGGGGGACCCCTACTTCCCGGCCGGGCCGGCCGCGGAGGCCCTGCGGAGCGGGCTGCCCGACGGCCGCGTCGAGGTGCTGGAGGGGGTCGGCCACAACCCCGTGGACGAGGCGCCGGACGCCTTCTTGCGGCTGCTCGAGGGCTTCTTGGATGGTTGAGCCCATCCGGGGGGCCGGCCGTCCAGGGACCCTGCGAAAATGTGATATAGCACCTGCCGGCTATCCAGGGAACCAGTGCCAGGGAAAGGAGGGGCCCGATGCAGACAGGTGGTGAGCAGGCAGGGCGGCCCGAGGCGGGCCCCGGCGGCGTCGGCGGCCCCCCCCGCGTCCTGCTCGTCGGCTACAACGGTGCCAACAACACGGGCTCCGAGTCGCTCCTGCTGGCCGACATCGAGGACGTGCGCGCGGTCCTGGGGCCGGACGCGCACATCACCGTCCCCACCCTCAACGAGCAGAACCTCCGGAGGTACCTCAAGGAGGGGCCGCACCTCACCATCGAGCCCATCCCCTCCATCTACTTCGGCGCGCTCAGGCGGCTCGTGAAGGGGCACGACCTCGTGCTCATCGTCGAGGGCAGCGCCTACATGGACACGTGGACGTCCGCGCTGCTGTGGGCGTTCCTCTGGACGACGAGGTGCGCGAAGAGGTACGGCAGGCCCTGCCTGGCCTACGCCGTCGACGCGGGCGAGCTCAGCCCCGCCAACCAGCGGAGGGTGCGCCGCGAGGCGAGCAAGACCGACCTCATCGTCGCGAGGACGCAGGCGGCCGCGCAGCGGCTCAGGGCCATCGGCGTGACCGCGCCGATGGAGGTCACCGCCGACAACGCCCTCTCGTTCGCGATGGACCCCGCGGACGCGGGCTTCCTGCGCCGCGAATGGCCCGACGCGGGGCCAAGGGTCGCGGGCATGGCGGTCGTGGACTTCTACCGCTGGCCGGTGGTCATCCGCCCCTGGGGGCGGGCCGAGGACCTCTACAAGTGGCCCTACTACTTCTCGCGCTCGACGCGGCGGCGGGAGCAGTCGGACGCCCTCGCGGCCGACCTCGCTGACGTCGCCGACCACATCGTGGAAGAGCAGCACATGGGCGTCGCACTGCTTTGCATGGAGCAGCTCGACGAGCCCCTCGCGCGGAGGGTGCACGCCTGCATGGCCCACAAGGACCGCGCGCGCGTGTTCTCGTCGCGGGAGCACACCGCCTCGCGGATGACGGCGGTGCTCCGGGACCTCGACCTGCTGGTGACCTCGCGCTACCACGCATCCGTGCTATCGCTCGCGTCCCAGGTGCCGATGGTCGCGCTCGGGCACGACCTGCGGCTGCGGACCCTGTTCTCGGACCTCGGCATCGCCGACCGGCTGTTCATCGAGCACTGCTCGGCCGACCGGTGCGGCAACGTCAAGGTCATCATCGACTCGCTGGCGACGGACCCCGAACCCGAGCGCGCGCTCCTGCGGAGGGGCTTCGAGGACCACATGGCCCGCGCGAGGCGCAACCGCGAGCTGCTCCGGGCCTTCGTCAAAGGCAGGGGCTGGGTGGTGCGCGGGTGAGCGAGGCCGTCCTCCTTACGGGCGCGACGGGCTTCTTGGGCTCGCGCATCGCGTCCCGGCTGCTGGAGCGCGATGGCACGACCGTCCTCGCCCTCGTCCGCGCGCAAGACGACTCGTCCGCGACTCGCAGGCTCACGCGGGCGTGGTGGGACCTCCCCGGGCTCGCGTCCGCGGTCGGGGGCCGCGTCGAGGTGCTCCGCGGCGACGTCTCGGAGCCGCGGCTGGGCCTGGCCGAGGTGGCATACGCCTCCTTGGTCAAGAGGGTCACGCACATCATCCACACCGCGGCGGACATGCGGCTGGACGGGCCCATCGAGGAGCTGCGGAGGGCCAACGTTCAGGGCACCGCGAACGTCCTCGAGCTCGCGCGCGCGGTGCAAGCCGACCACGGCCTGACCCGCCTCTCCCACGTCTCGACCGCGTACGTCGCGGGAGGCCGCGTGGGTCCCGTGCCGGAGGACTCGCTCACGGACGAGTGGGGCTTCAGCAGCCGGTACGAGCTGTCCAAGTACGAGGGCGAGCTGCTGGTCAAGGCCGCGAAGGCCGAGCTGCCGATCTCGGTGCTGCGGCCCGGGCTCGTCGTCGGGGACTCGAGGACGGGCGCCATCAAGACGTTCAACACGCTCTACTTCCCGCTGCGGCTCTACCTCACGGGGCAGCTGCGGGTGCTGCCCGCGCGCGGCTCGCTGCGGGTGAACATGGTCCCCGTGGACTACGTGGCCGACGCGGTCGCGCACCTGACGTTCGAGCCCGGTGCGGAGGGGCTCAACTTCCACCTCACGGCCCCGCACGGGAGCCTCCCGACGGCGCGCGAGCTGCTCGACGCCGTGCGCGAGTGGGCGGCGGCCCACCTGGGCTTCAGACCGCCGCGCGCGGTGTTCGTTCCGATGCCAGTGCCCGCCTCCCGGGGGCGGTACCGCACGCAGCGCGCGCTCGCGAGGAAGGACAAGGGCATCTTCGACGCGCTCGTCGCCCTCGCACCGTACTTCAACGAGCGCCGCGAGTTCCAGCGCGACAACATCGACCGCCTCATGGGACCCTACGCGTTCGACTGGAGGCAGGCGCTGGGCCCCATCCTGTCCTACGCGACCTACATGAGCTTCCTGCACCGGTCGGACCGCACGGTCCACGAGCAGATCCTCTTCCGTCTCGGGGGGAGGAGCCGGCCCGTGACCTACAACGACGTCTACGACGGCACCGACCACCATCGGACGGCCGCGGAGGTCAGGCGCGACATCCTCGCGGCCGCGGGCGCGCTCGGCGCGATGGGCATCCGACCGGGCGACCGCGTCGCGATGCTGGGAATCAACAGCACGCGCTACTTGACGATGGACGTGGCCATCGGCCTCACCGGCGCGTTCAGCGTCCCCCTCTACTACACGAGCCCGCCTGCGGAGATCGACGGCATCATCAAGGCGAGCGGCGCGAGGCTGCTGTTGGTGGGCGCCCCCAAGTTCCTCGAGAGGCTCGGCGAGATGCGCGCAGACGTGACCGTGGTCTCGTCCTGCCGGGGCGCCCTCCCCAAGGGGCTCGCGAGGCCGGTCGTGGCCTGGGAGGACTTCCTCGCCAGGGGCGCGGGGGCGGACGTGCCCGCGACGGCGCCCGTGGGGCTGGGGGACATCGCGACTCTTCGGTACACGTCGGGCACGACGGGCACGCCCAAGGGCGTCGCCTTCAGGCACGACGGGCTGCGGTGGATGGGCGAGTCGTTGATCTCGATACTCCCCTGGATGCAGCGCAACGAGCGCATCGCCTACGTCTCCTTCCTGCCAATGAACCACGTCGTCGAGGGCATCCTGGCCGCCTACGCGCCATACTACGCCCCCGCCCCCCTCGACATCCACTTCCTCGAGGACCTCAAGGACCTGCCCGCGATGCTGCCGCGCGTGCGGCCGACCATCTTCTTCGCCGTGCCCCGCGTCTACGAGAAGGTCTGGGAGGCGATGGCGAAGGGGAGGCTCGGCCGCAGCTACCTGGCCGCGGGCGATGGACTGAAGAAGAGGCTGCTGCGGTCGGTGCTGCGCAAGGGCCTACTGAAGCGCGCCGGCTGGGACCGGGTCGCGCAGCTCATCGTGGGCTCGGCCCCCACGAGCGCCCACCTGCTCAGGCAGTACTCGGACCTCGGCATCCAGGTCTACGACGCATACGGCCTCACTGAGGCCCCGCTCGTGACCATGAACCGGCTCGGGCGCAACCGGCCGGGCACTGTGGGCGAGCCCATGCCGGAGACCGAGATGCGAGTGGCCAGCGACGGCGAGATACTCGTCCACGGGCCGCAGGTGGCGGCGGGCTACTTCGACAACGGCAAGGTCCGCCCGTTCGACGCCACCGGATGGCTCTCCACGGGCGACCTGGGCCGCCTCACGCCCGAGGGGAGCATCGTCGTGCACGGCCGCAAGAAGGAGCTCATCGTGACGTCCTACGGCAAGAACGTCTACCCCGCGAAGGTCGAGGGGATGCTCCGGGACATCCCCGGGGTCGTCGACGCGATGCTCGTGGGCGACGAGCGCCCGTTCTGCGGCGCGCTGGTCTGGGTCGCGGAGGGCCACCGGGACCCCGCGTCGGTCGAGTCCATCGCCCGCGCCATCGGCGAGGTCAACGGCCGGCTCTCGCACCCCGAGCAGGTCAAGCGGTGGGCCATCCTCCCGTACGACCTCTCGGTGGATGGCGGGGCCCTCACGGCGAGCCTCAAGCTCAAGCGCCACGTGGTCATGCAGCGCCAGGGCGCGCTCATAGGCTCGCTCTACGGCTCGGGCGGGGCGCCGGAGGGCGTGCTGCAGCTCGGCGGTGCGGGGAGGGAGTGACGGTGGGCCTCAGGCTGCGGCTCGCGGCCGCTTGGACGCCCGAGGCCACGCTCCTTCGGGAGCTCGACAGGGTCAAGGACCTCACGGTCCGCGGGCTGGACGGGCTCCTCGCCCAGCACGCGCCCGGTGCCTTGGAGAGGATCAAGGGCGAGGAGGAACCACCGACCGGACCGGGGCTCGTCCCGCGCCGCGCCGCGATGGCGCAGGCGCACACCGCGCGCGTCGAGGCCCTCGTCGAGGCCGTCGGGCGGGACGAGGCCCTCCGGCTGGGCCGGGCCGCCATGCGCGAGGTGGGCGTGGGGCTCGGCGAGGACGCGCGCGCCCGGCTCGGCGTGGGCGGCTCGGTCGACGACCTCGTGCGCGCCGCGCGCGTGATGTACCGTGTCCTCGGCATCGACTTCCGCGTCGAGCGGCCCTCGCCCGACCGCGCGGTCCTGCGGGTCTCGAGGTGCGCGCTCTCCGACTGGTACACCGAGGATGCGTGCATGGTGCTGAGCGCGGCCGACGAGGGCGTCGTGAGGGGCCTGTACCCGGACATGGCGATGGCCTTCTCGAGCCGCATCACCTGCGGCGCGCCCGAGTGCGAGGCTGAGATCGCAATCGGGGCGCCGTCCGGGGCACCCGCCGGGCCGGGGGCGGGCCCGTGAGGGTGGTGGTCGTGGGCTCGGGCGCGGGCGGCGCGACGGCGGCCAGGGAGCTCGCGACGAGGGGGTCCGAGGTCACCGTCCTGGAGGCCGGCGACCCGTTTCGGCCCTTCACGAGGAGGCTCGGGTGGGCCAAGCCGCTGCGGCGGGCGGGGCTGCTCGGAAGCGAGCGGACCATCACGAGGGTGTTCCCGCACATGGAGGCGCGCAAGTCCAGCGAGGACCTGGTGCTGGTCAGGGGCGTGACGCTGGGCGGCTGCACCGCAATCTCCACGGGCAACGCGGTGAGGGGCGATGCCGCGCTGCGGGAGATCGGGCTCGACCTCACCCCCGAGCTCGAGGAGCTCGAGGGGCTGATGGGCGTCGCGACGGTCCCGAGGGACCGGTGGAGACCGCTCACGGGGAGGATGTTCGACGAGGCCGAGGCGCTCGGCCTCTCCCCGACGCCCACCCCCAAGGTGGTGGACCTCGGCAGGTGCGTCTCCTGCGGGATGTGCGAGATGGGATGCGCCACGGGCGCCAAGTGGGACTCGCGCCGGTTCATCGAGGACATGCGCCGCCTCGGCGGCACCGTCCGGACCGGCGCGGCCGTCACGCGCGTCGTCCTGGAGGGCGGGCGCGCGAGGGGCGTGCTGGTCGGGAGGGAGCGCGTGGACGCGGACGTGGTCGTGCTCGCGGCCGGCGGCATCGGCACGGCCGCCATCCTCAAGGCCTCCGGGCTCCCCGCGCGCGATTCGCTCTGGGTCGACATCGTGCTGACGGTGGGGGGCGTCCTCGAGGGCGCCCGCATGCTCGAGGAGCCACCGATGGTCTGGTACACGTCCCGCGACGGTTACATCCTTTCCCCCTACATCGACGTGCTCTCCCACTGGTTCCACGCCCCCTGGCGCACGGTCCCGCTCGAGGACCGCGTGGGGGTCATGGTCAAGCTCGCGGACGCGGCCACGGGCGCGGTGGGGGCCGACGGGACGGTGCGCAAGGCCCTCACCTCGGCCGACATGGCGCGCCTCGAGGAGGCGGCCGCGCTCGCGCGGAGGGTGATGGAGGCCGCCGGCGTGCACGGCCCGTTCGTGGACGGGATGCCCAACGGCGGCCACATGGGCGGCACGGCGCCGCTCGCCCGCGAGGACGTGCCCGCGATGAGGCCCTCCTGGCTGCCCGATGGCCTCTGGGTGGCCGACCTGTCCCTGGTCCCCCGCTCGCAGGGGCTGCCGACGATGCTCCTCACGGCCGCCGTCGCGCTGCGGGTCGCGAGGACGATCGCACGGTAGGGCGGGGAGTCGCCCCATCCCGACCGCACAGGGATTCGCACAAGACGCCATGCCCCAAACCCCATGGGCACATCGGGAGCCAGCTGGCCGGTGGCCATCCCGCGGCCTGGCCGTCCCTCTCACTTACTGAGAGCCGTGGACAAGCCTACAAATAGAGCGGGGGCCCGTTTGAGCGGGCGGGTGGCCGAGCCATGGCATACTTGAGTATCGGCGGGCGCGGCGTTCGTCGCGCGATCGTTTCAGCACTGCTCCTCTTGACGGTCTGCCCGCTCGTCCTCGCGATGCTGGGCGGTGCCTACCTCAACCACCCCGACGGGCGCACGGGCGCGCCCGGCGAGGGCACGTGCCAGGGTTGCCACGGCAGCTACCAGCTCAACTACGGCGACGGCTACGTGATGCTCGCGGGGCTCCCCGAGAGCTACAAGGCCTCGACGCTGTACACGCTAAACGCCACCGTCTACTCGTACGACATGGACCGGTGGTGCTTCGAGCTCACCGTGCGCGCGGCCGTCCCCAATCACCCCGTAGGCTCCTTCTCGTGCGTCGACAAGAGGGGCACGACCGTCAGCGAGGACTGCCGGTACATCAAGACCTCCCGCTACGGCTGCGGCGACGCCGTCAACGGCACCCGGTGCTGGCAGTTCCAGTGGACCTCGCCGTCGCGCACCGATTCCGACCTGACGTTCTACGGCGTGGGCATGGGCGAGGACGGCGGCGGCACGGACGGCGACTACGTCTACACGTGCATGATGACCGTGAAGGCGCCTCCACGGGTCCCCGAGAGGCCCGCGGGCCTGCTCGCCGAGGCCGGCGACAGGCATGTCGTGCTGACTTGGTACATGCCCCAGACCAACCCCACGGGCTGCGGCGACGAGCTCTACCGGATATACTGGACCGACGAGCCCAC
>Ga0315276_10000812_pt1 | contig 27346 bp, 21 predicted proteins | sample YL17G05_0_MG_FD_204542 | JGI IMG/M metagenome (GOLD analysis project Ga0315276, IMG submission 204542) | Sediment microbial communities from Yellowstone Lake, YNP, Wyoming, USA - YL17G05_0 | ecosystem: Environmental > Aquatic > Freshwater > Lake > Sediment | place: USA: Wyoming | collected... | reverse complement strand
ATTGGTAGCCATACCAACCTCCTTGTCGTATATGGTTGCTCTTTACCAATACAATCATCGGGTGGTTGGTATTTTTTCGTTTATAAATCATGCAAATTAGCTGCTTAAAAAGTGCGAAAGTTTACTTTATAGTGGACTGGTAAGTGTGCCGATGAAAACAAAGTGTTCATAAGCAGCCGAGGTTGATGGTTGCGTTTGTTTTGGTTCCGATAACATAATTTGTCCAAGAGTCTCATGGTGGCTAAAAAGGCCGGTTCAATATCGATTGTAGTACCATTGCTGAACGAGTGCGAGAATGTCAGCGAACTGATCGACAGTATCGTCGCCGTGATGGGCGAAGTATCCGTCAAATACGAATTGATCATGGTCGATGACGGTAGTACCGATGATACGATCGAGGTTCTCCAGCGGTTGGGGCAGACTGAACCACATTTGAAGATCATTCAACTGCGACGTAATTTCGGTCAGACGGCGGCGATTTCCGCCGGTTTCGATCACGCCCAGGGTGAGGTGATTATCACGCTGGACGGTGATCTGCAGAATGATCCGACCGATATTCCGCGGCTGCTGGCCAAGCTGGAAGAAGGCTATGATGTGGTCAGTGGTTGGCGTCGCAGTCGTAAAGATCCGCTGATTACCCGTAAGATTCCGTCCCAGGCGGCAAATTTCATTATCGGCAAGTTAACCGGGGTGAAGCTGCACGATTATGGTTGTACCTTCAAGGCATATCGCCGCGAAGTTGTCGAACACATAAACCTGTACGGCGAGATGCATCGTTTTATCCCGGCCATTGCCAGTTGGTCGGGTGCGCGGGTGACTGAAATTGAGGTTAACCATCATCCGCGTCGTCGTGGCACGAGCAAGTACGGGCTGAATCGCACGGTAAAAGTACTGCTGGATTTGGTAACGGTGAAGTTTCTCGGTTCGTTCAGTACCAAGCCGCTGCACATATTCGGTAGTATGGGACTTGTGGCATTGATGTTGTCAATCTTGAGTAGTGTGGTCATGCTGTACCAGAAATTCTTCTCCAGTTCACCCTTGAGCATGAACCGCAATCCGCTGCTCACTATGACCGCCATGCTGCTGATGATGAGCGTACAGTTCCTGCTGATGGGTTTGCTTGCGGAGATGATGTGTCGGACATATCACGAATCACAGAAAAAGCCGACCTACGTTATCCGTCGCATCATCGGATCGAACGAGAATAAATCATCATCTTGTCCATCTGAGGAAGACAGCAACCATGGCTAATCGCAGAAAAACCGGCCCCGCGGAACGGCCGATCACACCGAAAAAAACCCGACCAACAGAGACAACAGGCAAATTTGCGAACTCAAACGCGATCGGTATAAGCCGCCCCGCGATGGGACTGCTTCTGTTGGCGATGGTTTTGGCGGCAATTCCGTTCGCTTACGGCAAGTATCTCGAATTCAACACCAAAAGCGCCTTTGACAGCGCCTTAAATATTTACAGTGCCCAGTGTATCGCTAATGGTCGGCAACTTGGCGTTGAGGTTTTTCCCAGCGCCATGCCGGCGACATTGTTGGTTAACGTTATCGGTGTGAAGCTGTTCGGTTTCAGCGAGTTTGGCCCTAAATTTATCCAGATGCTGTTTCAGTTGGCGGCCCTGGTTTTGATGTTTTATACACTGGGCAGGCTTTACGGCAATTTCCCGGCGGCGGTGGCTTTGATCCTGGCGGCGTTTTATCTTAGCTGTCCCCCGTTTGCCAAGTTAGGCAACGTCAAAGAGCAGTTTATGATTGCCTGTATGATCATAGCCGGGTGTGGGCTGATGCTGCATTATGCCGGGGGCTCATGGTGGTGGTTGATTGTTTCCGGCGCTGTGGCGGGCAATATATATTATTTCAAACCCACGGGCGCTTCAGCAATAATTGCCATGGCTGTTTTTATGCTGGTCCAGCTTATTCCGCGTCGCCGCTGGGCCGATTTTGGCTGCGATCTCGCCGGCTTGCTGATCGGGGCGGTGTTGGGACTGACGCCGCTGATGATCTTTTATGCCGGGCAGAAACAGATGGCTGTTTTGTTTGGGGGGCTTACCGGCAGGTTATTTATAAAAATGCTGGTCATTTATCTGGTTATTTCTTTTGTTATCTGGTTATTTATGGATCGTCGAGCGGCCCGTTGGACAGGTCGGCAACTCAAATCAGTGCGTGGGGGGATATGGAGAATTGGGCTTATGTTGGTAGCAGCCGTTTTTGGGCTGTGTGTGGTTGGCTTTGCCTTGTTGCCGCGGGAAGACAGATTCATGCTCTGGTGGTTCCTGGAAGATCTTCATGTTGTGAGATTAGCCAGATGGCTTCGGTTGTGGACCGTAGTGGAGATAAAGTTATATATTTCCGGTGGCGGATATTTGACCAGCAGCAGAGCGGTAACCGATTTTTCCAGTCTGTATAACACGGTATTTGGCTATTATCAATCTTTTGTTGTTCCTATAGGCGCCGGTTTGCTGGCAATTTTCTGGTGGGTTCATGGTCTGATTATCGGTTTGATTGCCCGCAGGAAAGATCGCCGACAGTGTTGCGACGCTGAGAAATCTTCCGCCGAAACCTTTTGCTACAGAGAGAGCTTTGTTTTATTGCTGGGCCTATGGTGGATTCTCGATATGCTTTTTGTGTGGATTTCGCCGCGAAGCTATGTGCAGTATTTCCTGCCCCTGAACGCCTCGGCGGCCATGTTGACGGCTTATGTGCTGTATCGTTGTCGAAAAAACCCAATGGGGTTTGTTTGGCTGCTGGCAGCCTGGTTGATAGTCGATTTGCTGCTTAAGTGTGTTATTCTTTCAGAGGCGTTTCCATATATTGCCCTGCGTTCGTCGGAGTCGATGGTGGCATACTGGAAAGCATTCTTTCCGCGGGCCATACCGTTGGCAGTTGCCGCGGTGATCGGTTTGTTAATGAGAAAGAGACAATTTCAGCCTGCCCGAATGGTTGTGTTGGGGCTGATTTGCTGTGGTATGTTTTTCTGGTGGAACGCGGATAATCTCAGCGAGTTCAAAAAAAAGGTTAGTGATCTCCGGCAGATGCGGCGGGACGGCGTTGTTAACCTTTGGGAGCAGGTTGCTTACTATGTTCGGAAAAATTCCTCTGCCGATGACGGTCTTTATGTCTGGGGGTGGTATCCGGGGATTTACGTTCAGGCCCAACGGTTTAGCCCTACTGTTTATCCGGCGGAAGCGAACCTACACACTTACAAGCCCCAGTTGCTGAAATCGAAAGCCAGACAAATCGTTGAACAACTAAAGGCCGATCCGCCCAAGTTTATTGTTGATCCGCAGCACTGGCTTTATCCTTATTACAGTAATCCGGTTTTTGACTTGTGGCCGCGCTGGCGAAGCAGGGACAAGGTCAGATTTGACTTGCGGGTGAGGACATCATCGCCGAGCTATTCGGTCGAGTATTGCACTATCGAAGATGTAATTAAATATGACAAGCAGCTTATAGAGCAGGTTGGAGAATTTGCTTATCGGCAGCGAACCGACCCCAGGCGCCCTAGCGGACCGGTCGGACCGGACGAGGCCGGCCGATTGGCCCAGGAGGAGATGGCTCGTCACCAGGCCATGTTTTCCCTGCGCGAATTTATCATGACGAACTATCGTCCGGTCGTGCCGGCAAATGCGGGTATGTTCATTTTTCTGCATAAAGATTATTCCAAATAGTAGTCTGTCAAAATTAAAACTGTAAGTAAAGGCGTCATACCGAGCATGAACCCACTGATTTTACATTGAGGGCCGGTCAGCAGTCGAAATGACGTACAAATATAATATACTTATGCTGAACTATGAATTTCCTCCCATCGGCGGCGGGGCGGGGCAGGCCCATTATCGGCTTTTGCAACAGTACGCTTCGATGACCGATTTGAAGGTGGACGTACTAACTTCCGGCCTGAACAAACCTATTGTCACGGAGCGGCTTTCCGAGAATATAACGATATACAAAGTTGGTATCCGTAAGAAAAATCTGCATTACTGGCGCAAGATTGAAGTGCTCGAATGGCTGTTCAGGGCAAAGGGTTATTATCGCAGGCTGGTGGATGATGAGGATTACGATCTGGTACATGCTTTTTTTGGATTTCCGACTGGGTGGCTTTGTTATCGGGACGGGAAGCTGCCCTATATAATTTCGTTGCGAGGCTCGGATGTGCCTGGTTTCAATATTCGTTTGGGACTGGATTACAGGCTGCTGGCCGGGTCGTTTCGCAGAATATGGCAGTCGGCCTCGGCGGTGATTGCCAATAGTAGAGGATTGCAAAAACTGGCCCTGAACTTTATGCCGCAACTGGATATAAAGGTGATACCTAATGGTGTGGACGTGGAACGATTCAGCCCCAGCCCGGACAAAAAACTGTCCAGGCCGTTGCAGATATTGACCGTATCCCGACTGATCAGCAGGAAACGGATTGATGTATTAATAGAAGCGGTCGCCAAAATACAACAGGGGGGCCTTGATGTGTGTTTGAATATTGCCGGTGAAGGTAATTTACTGGGAAATTTGCAAAAACTCAGTGTTGATTTGTCAGTTGCTTCAAAAGTGCGTTTTCTGTCGCGCGTACCGAATGAACAGATGCCGGATATTTATCGCCGCAATGATATTTTTGTTATGAGCAGCGCCCATGAGGGTATGAGCAATGCGATGCTGGAGGCCATGGCCTGTGGCCTGCCGATTGTCAGCAGCTCTTGTGAGGGTACGGAAGAACTGATAGCCGACAATGGCGTTATTGTCCCGCAGGCAGATCCCGAACTGTTCGCTCAGGCAATAAAAAAACTGGCGGATAGTCCTGAAGTTTATCTGGCTATGTCCCGCAAAGCAAGCGAGCAGGCGAAAAAGTTTAGCTGGCACAATACAGCCGGGCAATACTACAATTTGTACGGTAGTATTGCCAAGGCGGCTAAGGAGAGATAAACGGTGGCGTTGAGAAAAACCGTTATTGATGCAATGTTTTATCTGAGCGGCAGTGGCATTCCGCGTAATCTCAAAGAGATTAAGAGGTATGAATATGCTTCAAACCAGGAGCTTAGGGCATTGACCGAGGAAAAGCTGACGAAACTGCTGATATATGCTTATGAGAATGTGCCGTATTATCACCGGATACTCGAACAGGTCGGGGTGGTTGTCAAGGGCACGGTCAGATTGGAAAACTTCGGATGTGTTCCTTTGCTGACTAAAGAGATCATCCGTAAAGAAGGGGCGAACCTGTACGCCAAAGATTACAAAACCAGAAAGCCTTATCATAACACTTCCGGCGGCAGCACCGGGGAACCGATCGATTTCGTACAGGACAAGGAATACGACCAGTGGAACACGGCCAATAAACTGTATTTCAATTCCGTATTGGGAAAAGAGCCGGGCTGGCGGGAGATAAAGCTGTGGGGTTCGGACCGGGATATAATTAAAGGGACCCTGGGGCCGAAAGACCGGATCATAAATTATCTTTACAACCGAAAGTTTTTCAACGCTTATCGTCTGAACGACCGGACCCTAAGCGAGTTAGTCAGGTTGAATAACAGTTTCAAACCCAGGGCTTATTGGAGCTATATGGAATCGGCCCTGGAGCTGGCGGATTTTTTTTCCCGAAATGAGATAGACTTCCATCCGCCGGATATTGTCATATCGACCATTGCGCCTTTGACCGAACGGGTCAGAAGCAAAATCGAATCGGCAATGAAATGTAAGGTCTATGACCAGTACGGTTCGCGGGAGGTGGGGGCTTTAGCCTGTGAATGTCGCCGGCAAAACGGGCTGCACTGTTTTGACTGGTCCCATTATACTGAGGTCCTGGACGAGAACAACAAGCCCGTTACCGCGGAGGCGGGCAAGATAATCGTTACCACCCTGTGCAATTATTCTATGCCGCTGATCCGATATGACATTGGTGATGTTGCCGAGGCGGATTCCAGCGAGTGTCCCTGTGGGCGGAATACATTTCGGCTGAAGAAAATCCTGGGCCGAACCCTGGGCTACTTTAAAAAATCCGATGGCTCACTGGTGCACTCGCATTTCATAGTACAATCGCTTTTCTTCAAAGACTGGATAAAAAAATTCCAGATCATTCAAACACAATACGATCGGGTATTGATAAAGCTGGAAAAAAAGGACAGGTCCACCCCCCCACCGCCGGGTGATCTCGAAGATATAACGGAAAAAACCCGGATCCTAATGGGCCGGGCGTGTGTGGTTGACTTCGAATTCGTCGAGGAAATAACCAAAACCCAAAGCGGAAAACTCCTATATACGATATGTCAGGTAAAATGAAATCCCAAGACAAACCAATCAGGATATGTTTTATCGCCCCCAAGGCGTATCCGTTGTTCAATCCCGAATCAAATGAAGTGTTCGGTGGTTCGGAGGTGGACTTGTATTTTTTGGCGGTGGAACTGGCACGGGACAAAAATTACCAGGTAAGTTTTATCACCGCCGACTATGGGCAGCAGCCCATCGAAACCATCGAGGGTGTGACGGTTATAAAGAGCGTGGATTTTAATCGAAGTGCTTTGCACGGCGTTTTGCGGGTCTGGCGCTCACTAGGCAGGGCTGGGGCCGATATATATATGATCAAGACGCCGTCTTTGGGAACATTTTTGACGGCTTTGTATTGCCGGCTGCACCGCAGGGTATTCTTGTACCGCTCGGCGCATACGGACCATTGTGACGGCACATATCTTAAGCGTCATCGCGTGCTGGGCAGACTGTTCGAATGGGCCTTACTCACAGCGAAAATAGTTTTCGTACAAAACCAAACCGATATAGAAAACCTTAAACGTACTACAGGTGTTTTTTCGATGATGGTGCCCAACGGCCATTGCCTGGACGAGCTGCGCGAAACGAAGCGCCAGACCATACTCTGGACAGGTCGTAGTGCCTCGTTTAAGAAGCCGGAGAAATTTATCGCCCTGGCCCGCGAGTTTCCCGAGCAGTCGTTTGTTATGATTTGTCAGCGGGCTACCAGCGACAACCAATATGATCAGTTTTGTCGGCGCGTTCGGGAGGTGCCTAACCTGGAATTTCATCAGCGTGTGCCGTTTCGCCAAATCGATGGTTTTTTTCAGCGGGCCAGGGTATTTGTCAATACCAGTGATACAGAAGGTTTTCCCAACACCTTTATTCAGGCCTGCAAATGCGCCACGCCGATCTTGTCGTTGAACGTCAACCCAGATGACTTTCTGAACAGATATTCCTGTGGTGTATGCTGCCGGGGCGATTCGACGCGACTGGCCGAGGGCTTGAAATTTATGCTGGATCAGCAGCGTTACCTGCAGCTTGGCCAAAATGGACGAAAATATGTCATGGAACATCACGATATAAAAAAAATTATTGAGCATTACAAAAAAGTGTTTGTATCATTACGATCACAACAGGAATGTGAGGCTTGACCTCTTAAAGACGCCGTCGATTGCGATTAGAGGTTCCCATAAAGAGAAGTTCAATGTGTGGAATAGTTGGTTTTAACTGGGAGGATAGGGGCAAAGTAACGGCGTTGGCCGAGTTGCTCAACCATCGTGGGCCGGAGCAGCAGGGTTTTCACGTCGCCGATGGTGTATCCATCGGCCACAAGAGGCTGTGCATACTGGATCTTTCCCAAAAGGGCCGCCAGCCGCTTTACAATGAAGACCGGTCGATCTGTATTTCCTATAACGGAGAAATATACAATTTCAAACAACTCAGAGAGACGCTCCGGCAGGCGGGACACCATTTCACCTCCGCAACCGATACGGAAGTCCTGGTTCACGGTTATGAGCAGTGGGGCACCGACATTCTCTCGAAGGTTAACGGTCAGTTTGCTTTCTGTATTTTCGACCAGCCTAAAAACCTCTTTTTTCTAGCACGGGACCGCCTGGGGATAAGACCTCTTTATTATTACGCTGATGAGGAAAAATTCATATTTGGTTCCGAAGTCAAGGTTTTCTTAAAGAGTGATATTAAGAAGAAAATCAATCAGGAAGTGCTCGATCACTATATGCTTTTCGGAAACAGCACCTCCAACCGGTCCATATTGGAAGATGTCCATAAGCTGCCCCCGGCTCATTATCTTGTCTATGACCTCGCGAGCAAAAAAATTCAACAACGCCAAAGGTACTGGCAACTGTCTTTTCCGGAGGACATCAACGCTTCGGAAAATGAAATTACCGAACAAATAAGCCGGAAACTCGAGAGCAGCATCGAAAAAAGACTGATCGCTGATGTCCCGCTGGGTGCTTTTTTGTCCGGCGGAGTGGATAGTTCCATTATCGTGGCAATCATGAGCCGATATGTTAAGGACTTGAAAACCTTTTCTATAAGGTTCGATTATCCTGAATTCAACGAATCGCGGTACGCAAAAATCATTTCTGACAAGTTCCATACTACCCACTATGAGATAGCCTTTGATGCCGGGGATGTAAAAAACCTGATCGGCGAATTGCCATACTATTACGACGAACCATTTGGCGATCCCTCGATGGTGCCCACCTGCCTGGTTTCCCGCGTAGCCAAGGAGGAGGTCACGGTGAGCCTTTCCGGTACGGGCGGAGATGAACTGTTCGGCGGTTATCCGCGATACCGGGAGCTTGTTTGGCTGAGAAAAATAAATCGACTGCCCACGGTATTGAAGCTCACATTGAATTATATGATCGACCTTGCCAATGTTTTTTTGAAAAAGGACAAGCTCAGCAAGTTGCAGTCATTTTTGGGTCAGCCCGAACCGGCCTATCTCATATATCTCAAGCTCTTTAGTTACATGTTCCGCAGCAAACATGAATCAATCGACAAACTGGCCGCTTTCAAATATCTGGCCGAATACTTTTGTTATGAAGACGACCTTACCAACGCCCTGAACTTCGATTGCAGTGAATATCTGCCGGACTGCCTGCTGACGAAGGAGGATCGCGCTTCGATGGCGGTCAGTCTGGAGGCGCGGGTTCCTTTTCTGGACCATGAGCTGGTCGAGTTTGCCGGGCGGATACCATCCAAAATGAAGATACAAAAAGGAATCAAAAAGTACCTGCTGAAAAAAGCGTTTGCCGATGTTCTGCCGGGCGAAATCCTTTACCGCAGAAAACAGGGTTTTGGCGTTCCACTGGTTCATTATTTTCGAGATGAACTAAGGGATTTCGCTTGCCGGGAAATTTTCGACTTCAATGAATACAACTATTACGATAAGACCTTTTTGCGGGAATTGTGGAACGACCATCAAAGCAGGCGATCAGATTACTCACGGCTGTTTTGGAGTATTATGATGTTCAACCTGTGGTACAAGCAATGGATGATTTAGGTTTCCGGCATGAGTAAACATTATTTTGGACGTCGGACGACGCGTCGGCGTAGATTAAGAAGCCGGACAATCCTGGAAATCAGGTGCAGACCCGCTGCGGTGGTCCGTGGAAAACAGAGAAGTGTCCATATAAACATCTTGTAACCCGGCGGAAAGAAATCATCCAATCGCTTAAGCATGTCTCGAATAACAGGTGCCAAGCTATCATTAAAAAGACAGGATCGTATGAACCGCCGCAAATAAAAACCGGCACACTGTCTGTATTTTTCCGTTCGGTTATATTGCTCTGCTAGTCTGAGATTTTGCTCAACCAGTTCACAAACCACTTTCATTTTCTGCTGGGTTTTGGTACTTTCGATCAGGCTGCCGGGATGGTGAAGATAATAGACGGCAATAGGTTGGCAGACGTAGCCGACTTTCGGCCGGCGGATAGCCAGACGAAACCACAGGTCTATATCTTCGCCGAACGGTATGCCGGGCAGAAACAGGCCGATTTCCTGCAATAGTTCCCGTTTCACCAGTATGGTGTCGGTACATCCATGGGCACCGAACATAAAGGCGTCAAAATAATCGTCAAAATAGTCCTTGCCGCGCATAAGCGTTTTGACTTTTTCAGGAACCAGATAAGGGGTGCTGCGTTTTTCATCATATAGACAACTGTTATAGTTGCCGACGGACCAGAATATATCTGGGTTGCGATTTAGCAGATCCGTTTGCAGTTTCAGATTGTCTGGCAGCCATTCGTCGTCGCCATCGAGAAAAGCGACCCATTCACCGCCGGCTGCTTTTATACCTGTGTTTCGAGCGGCACCGGGACCGGCGTTATCCTGGTAAATGTATTTTACCTTGGCGCCGAATTTTTTTATCTGGGCAGCGGTCTCATCGGTCGAACCATCATCTACTACGATGATCTCGTCAGGCCCACGGGTTTGAGCAAGAACAGATTCGATCGCCCGGCCGACGAACTTGCCGATGTTATAAGCCGGTATAACCACACTTATGCGATATTTTACTTCACTCTTATTCACTCTTAACTTCCGCAGTTTTTTTAACCCAATTTTACTCGTAAGGCACTAATCTTTTTGGTCATTACGCATATTTCAGACGGTCTTTAGAATTTGCCACAGTCTCTCACCTACAGTCGCGGCATCGAAATTATTTTTTGCGACTTCCCGGCCGTTGGCGCCGATTCTGTACGCTTCGTCCGGATGTTCTATTAGAAACTCGATAGCTTCGGCAATAGCCCCGATGGAACCCGGCGCAATAACGACGGCATTTTTCCTGTCCTCCAGATATTCGCCGATATCGCTCACCTTAGAAGCGATCACCGGTTTGCCGGTGGCCAGATATTCACCCAGCTTGAAAGGAAAACCTGTATTGGCAAAGCCGGAACCTGTTCGCGTCATGCACAAAATGTCACAACTGTTTAAGCAATCATAAAAATCATCGTTTTCCAGATAGCCTTTATATACGATTCTGTCGCGGTAATCTGATTGGGCAATACTTTTTTCGATAATATCCATACGGCTCGGAGAACCTTTGCCGGTGAGTATGAGGTTGACGTTGTTGTGTTTCGAACAAACGGCTTCAAAAGCGCAAATCAGATTTTCGACACCATCTTTTTCTCCGAAAGTTCCTCCATAGAATATCCGTATCGGATCGTGAAATTCCTGGCCGGCAAAGTCGAAATTTTCAAAGTTGACCGAGATCGGGTAAAGTCGCACGGGAAACCTGTTCTTTGCTATCGCTGTCGTTTTCTGGTACAGATGCTTCGATATGACGATCGCCGCATCGGCAAAAAAACCAAGCCTTTTGTAAAATAATTTTCCGGAAGCATTTTTGATTCTGGCAAATATATCGGGCGAATGCCCTACGAAATCAACATCCTCTACGATATCGAACACGAATTTATACCCGAGTATTTTCCCGAACAGAATAATGGGGACATTGTCCGTACTGGGATGATCGTAAACATATATGATGTTTTTTCGTCTGCGTCGGCGGTTCTTTTTGATATAAGCCATTCCATCGAGGAAGTATTTCATACTTTTGTACAAAGCCGTGATGTTCGGTTCGATATCGGCCCCGATGGTTACGTATTCGACGCCCCGGTGTATGCCGCATGGCTCACTGTCAGCCAGTTTCACGCGTTCCCCGCGCAGGAGCAAAACCTTAATATCGATATTGCCCGTCCGCATCAGATAATCAATGGAGTTTTGCACCCTTTTGGTATTGGCCATGCCATGGGGATACTGAAAATGCCCCATGATAATGAGATTGATTTTTTTATCGTTTTGTAATGACATTGGATATTCTCATCTGTTTTTTTGAGAAACATCCTGGCGTCGTTTCGGCCGCGGGACTATCTGCCGACGTAGATGTAAGGCTCTCACTATTCGAGAGATCGTATGACAAACAACAGCCGTTGCCCGTGGAAATATCAGCAGCAAACGAACAATTATTTTGAAACGCCGGCTCAATAACTCGCCAAAGTCATTTAGCATACCGCGGATGTTTTCCGGCCGGTTTTCAAAAAGCAAGCTGCGTATCCAGGCCCCCGCCATTTGGCCTGCGCATGGCTTGAACGCCTGATCCCTGCCGTGCTCGGCCGAGAGCAGCAGATGACGTTTCAGCAATTCACAGCGAATTTCCAACAGCCTGTATTTTTTTGTTATACTTTGCGGTATGGCTATATGATAGATTGCCAGCGGCTCACTGATAAATCCAAAACGCCCATGTTGATACGCAATCCGAAACCAAAGATCGAGATCATTGGCCATGAGTTGACCAACCCGAAACATGCCCGCCTGTTCTAAAATGTCTTTCCTTATCAACATCGTTATGGTACAGCCGGAGGCGGCGTTGCGGAATGCCCAAAAAAAATCGTCAAAAAACTCTTTACCGTTAAGTAATTGTTTAGCACGAGCCGGAGCAATACATGGCCCTCGCCGGTTTTCGTCGCACAAACAATAGTAAAAATTGGCACCGGTCCAGACCAGTTGCGGATTTCGCCCGAGGTGCTCGATCTGGAGCTTCAGTTTTTCTGGCAGCCATTCGTCGTCGCCATCGAGAAAAGCAATCCATTCGAACTGAGCCGCCTTTATCCCCGTGTTACGGGCGACGCTGGCCCCGCCATTGTCCTGATAAATATAGCGAACTGCGGAGCCGTATTTTTTTACCTGCTCACCGGTGTTATCGGTCGAACCGTCGTCGATCACAATTATTTCATCAGCCCGATGGGTCTGATTCAAAACGCTTTCAATAGTTCGGCAGATATACGGACCCGCATTGTACGCTGGTATGACCACGCTGACGCGACGAAATTGATTGTTATCGTTTGCGTTCATTTAATTTCTTACGAGTAAAATTGTGCGCGAAATGGTCACAAAACATTTATCTTACTGCAAATTCTCACATAACCCTATTCGGTACCAGTCCTTGCCAGTTTAAGTCTATAACTATAACAATATCATCTGCCTGTCAAGAAATCAACAGTCTCTGAAAACGATAACTTGAGATTTGAGAATAAGTTACACATCTTATGCTCTAAAACAAAGGAATTTTCACATGTGTGTTTACTCCATTCGCCTTGTTGGTCCTACCATTTAGCGATGAGTGGTCGGCATGATCCATTCCCAAAGCAATTCTCCTCGGAAATACCTTTATTACACATCCAGGTTAAAGTAAAGCCGCCCCTCTGGACGATAGGTTTGTGTAACCTTTATGGGACTTGATAATTCGAGGAAAAGTTACATATTTCGCTCAGTTTGGGCAGCTATAAGGCCGATAAGACAAACAAAGATACCATTGGGCATTACGGTTAGCGGCCTCCGAACCAACGGAAAAAGCTGGGCAAATCGGATGGGAAATCGGCGAAAACAAACCGGCGGACTGCCGGAAAACAATGCTGGGGCAGGAGTTCCCGGCGATGAACAAATTGGCGACTTCTTCCCCTGTTGCTTAGCTGGAGGCGGGTGGTTGGGGAGAGCAGCGAAGGAATCCCAGGGGAGATTCTTTTATTAGGGATGGAAGTGTTGCAGCTTAATAGAATAAAAATTTTTGTTGCTGGTGTTGCGATAGCAATATTTTTGGGGATTGGTTGTTCCAGCGTGTCCTTGCCGCTACAATCGAACAACAAAAAAATTGCGTTTTCCTACCCCACTCTAACCGCAAACCATCAGGGGTTTGACGACTGGACTCCGGTGGAATTTGCTGCCAAACCGTTTTCTTCTCTCATGCAACACACCTTCTGTGAGGAGGGTGGTGATTTCGACCCCGATATCAGTAGTGATAATCAATTAATGGTTTTCAGCTCCTTACAACATTCGCCAAACCCCGATCTTTATATCAAGCGGATTCACGGCCATACCGCCACCCGCCTGACCAGCGATCCGGCCAGTGAGATTCAGCCCTGTTTTTCGCCTGCCGGTGACAAAGTCGCTTATGCTAGTGAGCGCTCGGGCAATTGGGACATCTGGGTCATCGGCACAGACGGTACCAGCCCGGTCAGAATGACCACCAGCAGCAGTAACGAAATGCACCCTTCATGGTCGCCGGACGGCAAGAGTCTCGTTTACTGCCTTTTTGGGGAGCGCTCCCAACAATGGGAGTTGTGGGTGCTGGACGCCGAAAATCCCAGTATTAAAAAATCAATCGGGTTTGGCATGTTTCCCCAGTGGAGTCCTGATCCCAAAAACAATAAGATTGCCTTTCAGTTAAACCGCTTCAGGGGCAGCCAGTGGTTCAGTATCTGGACCGTGGATATGGTTGGTGATGAGGCCAGGTTCCCCACCGAAATTGTCACCAGCACCGAGCATGCCTGTGTTTATCCGAGTTGGTCGCCTGACGGCAGCAAAATAGCATACCATACCACCGGACGTAACCAGGATAAGAACAACAAAGCAAATTCCGACGCATCCAATAATTCCAACGAGGATATCTGGATCGTGGATATCAACGGCAACAACAATAACAGACTTACTACCGGACAGAGTTCCAACTATGCACCAACATGGGCGCCGGACGGAAGAATATTTTTCTGCTCTGACAGAATGTTTGTTGACAATATCTGGTCGGTCAAAACCGACATGATAGATTTTACTGCCCCGGCGCCGATGCAGATGAGCAAACATCCACAGGGTAGTGTCCAGGCTAATTAGCTTGTTTAGTTGTAAATAACGACCCCACACAGTTATTGAAAGAAAAAAAGTGAATATCGAGAAACCCAACGGGCCTGACAACCTTGGTCTGGCGAAAGCGTCCTTGGTAATGTTCCTGTTGATCGCCGTAGTGCTCATTGGTTGCACTACCAGCGGCAGGGTCGAGCGTGTCTATCACAGCCCCTATCCGATGGAGTACTCCATAGCCGTAGTGCCGTTCCGAGACATCTCTGGCACTAGTGCTCTGGACGTCATGGCGGTCACCGACGAGTTCTACTTCGAGCTTCAACAGGTGGAAGTTCTGGACGAACGATCAAGCAGAACGTTGCAGGTTGTTCCAGTCAATCGGGTTCTGGCGGCTTTGACGGAATTAGGGTTCCAAAACGTCAGTAACCCGCAGGACGTGATGGCTCTGGCAAACAACCTGGGCGCGGATGCGGTGATCGTAGGTCAGATCACCAAATACGAACCGTATCGACCGCCGCAAATAGGCATGATGCTGCAGTTGTATGTCAGAGAACAATTCGCAGATAAAGGATGGTCTCGCAGCATCGATGCCAGGAAATTGGCTACTACCGGTACGAGTTTTGAATTGTCTGATGATTTGACAATGAAACCAAAAACAATGGTTGTCAGAATGTTCGATGCCGGACAAGAGGATGTGATCGAACAAATTAAAAAATATGCCCGGAGACGCAAGGCCGACGAAACACCTTCCGGCTGGGAAAAAATCCTTACCAGCAGGAACTATTTGTCCTTTGTCTGTCACGAGATGGTCGGCGAACTCCTCGCCCGGGAAAAACAACGCCTGACTAGTGTTAAACAGGGAGAAAGATAATGCCCCAACTTAAAGAGATTTCTTTACTGAAGGCCTCAGCAGCCGAAGGCGAATGCCGGGAAAGATTTGTGTTTCGGTATCAGCCGGGCTGTGAAGAAGAATTGCTGGACGCTTTTGTAGATATGGCTAATGATCGTGGTAATGAATTCGATTGGTTTGACGCCGCGGTCCTGAGTTTTCAGTTAAGTAAACAACTGGTCGAGGAGGCTGACGAGCTCCTGTGCCCCCACGGTCAGTCTGCGCAAACCGGTTCGACGGATTCTAATGATAAAAATCATTGGAATTTTCCGTAACCGTACTTGCGCGGAGCATACGAAAAGAGGACGATTCGCTTTTTGCTCCTGACGAAAAACCTTTGCTGTCTGATTGACCCTCAGACAACCGCAATAGGGCTGTGGATAACGATCCCCGGAAGGGGTTTTAAAAAACCAGTTATCGACTGGTATTCACCTTTCGCCGTAACTAAGAATGGCATGATAATGCAAGAATATCCAATCATAAAAGAATTTCTAGAATATCTAAATTACGAAAAACACTTTTCGCATCACACGGTAAAATGTTACAATGCCGACTTGCTGCAGTTTGCCGGCTATTTGTTGGAACGTAATAGTGTTTCCAGGGAAGAGTTTTCTGGAGACGCCGTTGTACATTTGCCTGCTGGCGACCATGCGAATGAAACCGGCTCGGCTACCAGTGTTGCGGTCGATACCAATACCAAACTCGTGCAGGCCGATGTGGCGTGTATTAGAGCGTATCTGGCTTATCTTAACGAACAGAACTATTCCAAAGCTACCGTCGCGCGAAAACTGGCTACCTTGCGTAGTTTCTATAAGTTCATGGTCAGACGAGGTCGCGTTGAAAGCAGCCCGGTAACTTCGATTCGCACTCCTAAGCAGGAAAAAAGACTGCCTCGATGCCTGGGGGTGGAACAGATTAACATCTTGTTGAATTGTCCTGATACCAACACGATGCTCGGTGCACGCGATCGAGCTATTCTGGAAACGCTTTACAGCAGTGGACTGAGAGTCAGTGAACTGGTGGGGCTAAACCTCAGCGATGTGGACTTCCTGGGAGAATCGCTTTTCCTGCGGGGAAAAGGTAAAAAAGAACGACTCACACCTGTCGGCGCTTCAGCTTTGCAGTCGATCCAGAGATATCTCACCTTCAGGGACAGCCATCCTCGTAAACAGGATTTCGATCAGCAGGCACTGTTCATTAACAAGCACGGACAAAGACTTAGTACACGTTCCGTCAGACGTAAGCTCGATAAATATCTCCTGAAGTCCGGTCTCGATCCTAAAATTAGCCCTCATACGTTGAGACACAGCTTCGCCACACACATGCTAAACAACGGCGCCGATCTGAGGGTCGTACAGGAGTTGCTCGGTCATCAGTCTTTGAGCACCACACAGATTTACACCCATTTGACGACCAATAGAATGAAAAAGGAGTACGATAATTCGCATCCTCGAAATGATTATACTCACAACGATTGAGCTTTCGCTTACGCGGCTCTACGTGCCCCGTTTTCTGATTACGTATTTTTATTACTTGTCCCGAAAACCTTTACAATTGACACTGGCGTCACAATTGGCCCTGCCAGGAATTATCATACCCATTGGGTATAGATGGTCGGATGACTAGGTGGGTAACCAGCCCATCTGTTTATTTACTGAGATGTTGGGGAGTTAAGAACCGGCCCAGTCGAGCGAGCGAGAGTCCGATTGGGCTGTTTTTATGTCTGTCCTGATACTCATGATTACCAGCCGATCATGCCTTGTGCCCGTTGCCTTCGAAACGAACGATTCGTTGGAATCGGTCAGTTTGACCATGAAAAATAATGCTGGAATTGACCGGTGACTTGTGGTATAATATTAGTGTGTGCTCATCAAGTAGGTAGAAAAATAAATGGCTTCTGAAAAAAGAGCAGACCATCCGATAGAACCGCCTTGCGATTCGCAGCGGCGATCGCTTTCCGAACAGGCCCTTTCCGTCCTTAACACTATTGGCGAAGGCGTTTGCATTGTAGATCGTGACGGCACGATAATATGGGCCAATTCCAAAATGGAGGGCTTTCCCGAACCCATCCGTAGCGGCCTGATCGAGCGATGCCGCCAGGCTTATGAGTATTTCCAACGGCAGATCGCCGCCAGTCGTTTTCCTGACGATAAACAACTCCACCCGCGAAAGTATTCCTTTACAGACGAACAGTCGAATCGCTATTTCGAGATAGTGGTTAACCCCATGATGGACGAGCAGAGCATGCTCACCCAGGTTGTTGTGGTCGCCTGGGAAGAAACGGCAGGCAGAAAGCTTCAGCAGCGGATCAACGCCATTGACAACGCCGGCCGGGAGCTGGTACGCCTCGAAGCGGAAACCTTAAGCGCCATGACGGTAGAACAGCGAGTCAATCTCCTGCAGAACAAAATCGTTCGATACGTCAAGGACCTGCTTCATTTCGACCATTTTGTCGTTCGGCTGTTAAACCGCGGCACCAACCAGTTGGAGGTCCTTTTGGGAGCGTCTTTGCCGCGTGATGCACATACGGAGATATTTGCCAGTATTGAAAACAACGGTATCACCGGTTACGTGGCCGCCACCGGTCGCAGTTACATTTGTAACGATCCCACTAGCGATCCACGTTATCTGCCCGGCTTGGACGGAGCCTGCTCATCTATGACGGTGCCACTGCTCTTGCACGACAAAGTGGTTGGCACCCTTAACGTCGAAAGCGACCAACCGCGAGCCTTCACTGAAGATGACCGGCAAATGGCGGAAATCTTCGGCAGATACATTGCCATAGCGCTCAACATCCTCGATCTGATGGTGGTCGAACGCTACCAAAGCACCGGTCAGGTTGCCGACGATCTATATCGGCAGGTTTCCGAGCCGCTAAACGAGATCATGACCGAGGCTTCTTTGCTGATAGACGATTACATCGGGCACGACGACATCCGTCACCGTCTCCAGGGCATCGTCAACAACGTTGTCAAAATAAAGTCAAGCCTCAAAAGTGTGCAGGATCAACCCAAGGGAGTTTTTGGTATTCCCACCATGGAGGAGATCGAGCCTGACCCCGATTTGTTGGCTAAGCATATTCTCGTAGTTGACGACGAAGAGTTCATCCGTCAGACCATCGTCGATGTAGTTGGAAGATACGGTTGCATTGCCGACACCGCCCGAGATGGACGGGAGGCTAAAGCACTGCTGGCTCAGTGCAAATACGATCTTGTCATCTCAGACATAAAAATGCCCTATGCCAGCGGTTATGAAATTTTCGCCGTCGCCAGGGCCGCTGACAAAAACATACCGGTTATTCTTATGACCGGATTTGGATATGACCCTAATCATTCTATTGTTCGGGCCAACAGTGAAGGATTGACCGCTGTAATTTACAAACCGTTTAAGGTGGCCCAGCTTATCAACGAGATCCGCTGTGGCCTCGGAAAAGCGAAAAAATAAACGTCAAACGTATCGTGCCAAAAAATTACGCAATACGATATATACGATACACGAAGGAGCATACTGACTTATGTACCAACATCTTTCGGAAACCGCCAAGGAGGTATTGAAATTAGCTGAAGAGCTTGCTCATCAGGACCATCAGGAATATGTCGGAACTGAGCATGTATTATTGGCTATTTTGGACCATGGCCTGGGCGTAGGCGCCCAGGTATTGCAAGACTGTTCGATTTCACCCTCGGCGGTGAGAAATCAAATCACTCGGTTGAACAGGCGTTCCCTGGAAGAGACTTGGGTCTTCGGTCGGCTCCCGGGCACGCCGCACTTCAAACAGGTAGTCGCTTTTGCCATCGAGGAGGCCGAAAAGGTCAATGATAAAAAGGTCGGCACCGAATATCTGCTTTTGGGTCTGATGCGGGAAAAAGGCTGTGTCGCCGAGCAGACCCTGCGAAATTTAGGACTTACCCTCTCCGTGGCCAGAAAAGAAATCGCTCGCCTGCAGGGCCGATCAGAACCACAAACCAGCCGCTGAATACGTCGCATTACTAACGAGCAAATTCTTATTCCCCATCGCAGCCCACACCATACTCGCCATTCATCCTAACCTGTCACCCCCGCGAACAATTGTCACCCCCACGAAAAGCCTGCCATCCCGTTTTATGAGCCGAGCCAATTCAGAGCTTTGTTATGCCTTTAAAAAACCTGGTAGAACAGCCCCGCCAAAGGCGGGTTCAGTATCTACCGAAGGCAAGAAAAGGCTCTTAACTGTGAAACGGATTTGTCCAATTCACGCTGAACCAATACAGTCTTGCACAGCCTTGGAGAATAAAGTAGAATGGCTTGGTAGTGGTTCATCTGCGGCTTTGTTCGCAAGAAACGAAACCGGTAACATCTAATTCAGGAGTATGACATAAAAATCACGTCTTTGGGAAAAATGGCGGCAATTGTTCTGGCCGGTTTATTACTTGTGAGCCTGGGCGGCTGTCAATGCAATATTGGAGAACTTGGCGGCAAGTGCCACAGTGACAATGATAATAACGATGATGGTAAACGTATCAGGCTGCATCCGATCTACACAGCGGTACTGACAGGCGCCCTTGTTGGCCTTATAGTGGGCCATCAGTCAGATGAGGACTGCAACGGTGTTGCTATCGGGGCCGGCATTGGCGGCATAGGAGCGATTCTTAAAGCTATCGATTGGCAGGCCGATCAGTTAGAAAAATCGAAAGAAACGGAGAAAGCTGTCACCGTGGTCGAGCTCACCAACAGCAATGGCGCTGCCAGGTATGTAATATTGAGAAAACACAACCGTGGTTATCTCGGCCCTGCGGGCGAGTATTACAAAAACCTGCCCCGCGAAGATGAACTTGCATCGGTTTACGGACTGTAACCAGCCGGCGCGCATTTTGAGCATGAGTCAAAAACGAAAAACCAAACAAAGCAAATCAAATGAACAATGCCCAGACAATCCACCGGCGGCCGGTTGGGCCAGATGGGTGGGCGTATTGATATTTTTGTCGGCATTGCTTGTACGGGTGGGGTATCTGTATGACAGTCGTGACAATCCCACTTTTACCGTACCGATTGTTGATTCGATGACTTATGACCAGATGGCACAAAGGGCGGTGCAGGGGCAGGGTCTGACGAGGGATTTTTTTTGGCAGCCGTTTTTCTATCCATTTTTCTTATCATTGGTTTATCGTTTGACCGGTTCGTCGATTTTGGCTGTCAAGATCATTCAAGTTGTACTCGGCGGCGGCACATGCGTTTTGACTTACCTTTTGGGGAAAAAGGTTTTTGGCCTGAAGATCGGCGTTGGGGCCGGGCTGATAACGGCTGTTTACGGACCGCTGATATTTTTAGAAGGCGAGCTGTTGGCCGGCGGCTGGGCCGCCTTTGAGGCGGTGCTGCTGGTGCTGATTTTTCTGTACGCTTGTGAAAACAGGACATGGCGGCTGTGTTTTCTGGTGGGTTTGTGCGGTGCTGTCAGTATTATTACCCGCCCGACGTTTCTACTATTTTACCTGGCCGGTTGTGTGTGGCTGACGATCGGTCTTTGGCGAGCGGAGGTGGGTTGGCGGTCATTGATCCTGCGTTGGATGGGCATCCTGGCAGGTTTTTTGTTAATCGCAATTCCGGTGGCCACGCTGAACCATCGCGTGACCGGGCATTTTGCGGTTTTGCCGTCTTCCGGCGGGATCAACTTATATATCGGCAACAATCCCAACTATGGGCAAACGCTGATTGCTCGGCCCGGTCTGGCCTGGAAGAAGATAACCGACCTGCCGGAACAAAACGGCTTCACCGGCGATTCGTATGATACACAAGGCTTCTATTACCAACAAGTCAAGAACTATGCCCTCGATGAACCGTTGGCCTTTGCCTGTGGGCTAGCTCGTAAAACCGTTCAATTTATCAACTCCAGGGAAATCCCCAGAAATGTAAATATCTATCTGTTTACCAAATGGTCGGGCCTGCTGAGGGTGCTTACCTGGAAGGCCGGTGGATTCGGATTTCCTTTTGGTATTCTTTTGCCGTTAGCGATATTGGGTTTGATAAACTTTTGGCGGCGGATTCCCGGCCCGATAGTATTGTTTGTATTCCTTTATCCGTTGTCGATCATTTTGGTCTTTGTGGCGGGGCGCTATCGCATACCGGTAATTCCAGTCATGTCGGTTTTGGCGGCGGCGGGCGTAACGGTTCTGATCAGGTTTATCCGTATGCGCAACCGGACCGCTTTGTCGGTGGCCGGGGCGGTTGGAATTGTTATAATTCTGCTTGCCAGTCTGCCCGGTCCGTTTGCGGAAGAGACGCCTAACTACGAAGCGGAGTTGTATTTCGGTCTGGCCGATTCGCTGAATAAACAGCAAAGACACCATGAAGCGATAACCGCCTATTACCAGGCTATTGCTCTAAGGGGCGATTACGTAGAAGCTCATCACAACCTCGGACGGTTGCTGGCCGATGCGGGTCGGATACAAGAAGCGATGGAGCACTACCGAACCGCCCTGAAGCTCGAACCGCAATTTTCCGGCGTTTATAATGATCTGGGCAGGGCGTTTTTTGAACTGGGACAGACCGCCGAGGCTGTCAAACATTATCATCAGGCAATTGAAATCGATCCTCGTAACGTCAATGCCTATAACAACTTGGGCAACGCTCTTTTTCAACAGAACAAGCGCCAGGAGGCCCTGGAACAGTTTCTCAAAGCGGTGGAGCTTGACCCCCATGACGGGGCGATCCATAACAATATTGGAAATATCTATTCCATACAGGGTAGGCACGCTCAGGCGATCGAACATTATGAAACGTCATTGAGTATCAGACCGGCCGATGCCAAGACCCTTAGCAATCTGGGCAATGCCCTGCTGGGCATGGAAAAGTACCAGCAAGCGACAAAGAGATACAGACAATCGCTTGAAATCGAGCCTGGAAACGCCAAGACCCATTTCAATCTCGGCATAAGCCTGGAAAAACAAGGCCAAATCGACCAGGCCGTGCTGGAATACGAAACAGCCCTTACCCTGGACCCAGAATACAAAGCCGCCTACATGGCATTGCAAAGACACAAAACCCAAATAGAAAACTCAAGACAATAATTTGACTTTATCGACGGTCTGGAAATACTTGCGGGCGGTTGGGGAAATTGATGTAAGTCTTTATTTTTCGTAGCATGAAATTGATGTAAGTGCTTATTTTTGCGTAACGATTATAACGATTAGGTAAGATAGGTAAGAAAAAAGTGCAAAATTTGGATGAATTCTGATGAAAAGTGATGTGGTTTGTACTATGTTTGCACTATGTTTGCACCCACTTTGCACCATGTTTGTACTATGTTTGCACCCACTTCTTAACAGAAGTGGGTGAGTAAATGGGTAGATGAGTAAATGAGTAGATGAGGGGAAGAAAGAGGGCGGACCACTTGGGGGGGGTTCGAACTTGGAGGGTGGAGTTGGGAGGATCGCGGACTTGGAGGGGTCGGGAGTCGGGGGTCGGGGGGCGGGGAAGGAAAGAGGGCGGACCGGGGTGAGGGGAAGGGTTGGGGGGAGGAGCTGAAAAGAAATGTGTAATCAGCCAATATTTTACAGAAATAGGTTTTGACATGATTTGAGCATATAGCTATGATATGAGATTAAGGCTATGGAATTGTGGGGCCTTTTGTGAAATCCCACTGAGAAAATCGGAAGAAGGCACGAGGCACTAGAAGATAAGAATAAAAAGATTAACCACGGAGGCACAGAGACACAGAGAATTAGAGATGATATGGTTTAAGAAAGAAAAGAATTCAGCACGAAGAACACGAAGAGCACGAAGGAGATTAATTTAGTAAACGCAAAAGACGCGAAAGGCGCAAAGAAGAAAAAAGAAAAAGGCGGAAGGGGAAGAATAGGGGACGCAGATTACGCGGATTGACGCAGATTTGAGATTAGGTTTGAGAATAAACCGCTAATCCTACTTCGCTAAAGCTACGAAGGACAAGTGAACGCGAATTGACGCGAATAGAAAAAAATAAGTACGAAGAAGATTTATTTAGTAAATGCAAGAGACGCTAAGAAGAAAATTGGCCATAGAGGTGAGGATAAGAAAATAAGAAGCCCGCAAAGGCGATTGGAGGAAGGCAATAGGCACGAGGCAATAGGCACTAGAAGATAAGAATAAAAAGATTAACCACTGAGGCACAGAGACACAGAGAATTAGAGATGATATGGTTTAAGAAAGAAAAGAATTCACCACGAAGAACACGAAGAGCACGAAGGGAATGAATGAAGGGATGAAAAAACGATGAGTGTCCCGAATTATTTAGAAGGCGTGTTATCTGTAAGCAAGACCCGAAAGCGGGTATATGTGGAAAGCATATAAATAGAAGTTCTGTGCAAAGGAATAGGTAAAGGGATTTTAATCTTAAATGAAAGTCTTTATTATTCGACATTGTGAAACCAAAAAAAATATTGATAATAAATTCGATTCCACGGCTACGAGTGATGATCTGACTCCAGAAGGTAAAGAGCAATTATTATTCTTATGTAAATTTTTGAATAAACATTGGGAAAATGCCCCAGTAATATATTCAAGTCCAAGAGAAAGATCTGTATTAACAGCTAAAGAAATAGCAGAACATTTTGATACAAATTATAATATTGTTGAATCATTACCTCCTATAAATCCTGGCAAATTAGCTGGTTTAACGGAAAAGCAAGCTATAGAACGATATCCTTTATTAATGGATGCAAGATTGCGATTTAAAGATGGCTTGACTAATGGATATGATATATGCTTTCCCGGCGGTGATTCTGTCTATAATTATGAGAATGTTATCTCGGAACGCATACATCTATTGCTGTCAAATAATAAAGATTTTATTTTAGTTACACACAGGTCTGTAATTCTCGCACTTTTAAACATTTTTTGTAAACAACTAAAAGGATATCGTAAGGATAGATATTTCTATTTCGATACTCCAAAAGGTATGATTCTGGTATTAAATACTGATGCCTTGGGTACGTCTGGAAATTTAGAAGTGATAGGAAGCTATGAAGTATGGAAGAAGGAATGCTATGATTAAAACTCACCTTTTGAACAATGTGAATAAGGTAATTCCTGTTGAGCATAGAGCAAAATATATACAAGAATATATTTTAATAAGTCAGGAAGATTTGCGAATATTTTCTAAGGCATTCAATAAAGAATCTGATCCCGCATTCAGAAAGCTTATAGCCCTTAAAATAATCACGATTGCAGAGAAATTTTTTGAAAAACAACTCATAATGGTTCTAAAGGATAGATTCAAATTAGATCCTGATGATTTAAACGGAGCGATAAAATGGCGGCTACCAAGATAGGTAAAATCATTAAAAGCATTTTTATCGCACATGATAGCGTAAAAAGCATTTTTATGAAATATTATTTCAAGAATATCATTGGTAGTATCAACAGTCCATTTTCAATACACTCCAGTGTTCTATTAAAGAATGAAAAACAAATTGCGATAGGCTCTAATGTTTTCATAGGGAAAGACACTACCCTAAACGGAAGAAGCAAAGATCACCCATATGGGATTATTTTAGGGGAATCAACATATCTTAAGGGATGCTCTTATTTAGATGCATACGGAGGCAAGATAGAATTTAAGGGTAGTTCTAATTTGAGCCAATTTAGTTTAGTCGCTGGTCATGGAGGCATTACTATCGGGAAATATGTTGTTTTTGGATCTCATTGTATTGTTTTATCAAGCAATCACATTTTCAACGATTTAGAATTGCCTTATATGTTCCAGGGAGATGCTTTAAGCCCTGTTGTTATTGAAGATAACGTTTGGGTTGGAGCGGGAAGTATTGTTTTAGCTGGAACTACAATTGGAAGAAACTCAGTTATAGGCGCAGGAAGTATTATCACGAAGAATGTTCCATCTAATTGCTTGTATGTTAACAAGCTTGAAGGGAGAATTGTCCGTGAATTGAGTAATGAAGAGAGGAATAATTATGCCAAATACAGAAATAAATTATTCAAAATACGCTAAGAAAATTATTTTATTGTTTGTTACTTGTTTAGGTTTTCTTTGGTTGATGATATCTATAATCGATTGGTGTTTTTCCTATAAAATTCTATCTAGTTCAAAACTAAATGGTTTTTTGTGTTTGGTTTTCATTTCAATTTTATTTGGTATGGGAAACTTGATTTTTGGCCTTATCTTAGAATTGAGAGAAAGTAAGCTATTAGCTCTCGAAACTTGTTCTGAACCTCAGATACAAATAGAAGAAGATACACATGTAGTAGATACATTATTTTTGGATTTGAAATCAGCATTCGATCAAGAAAATTGGCAGGAAGTAGTGAAAATTGGTAGTGTCTTGAGCCGTCCTTTGTGGGTAACTGGAAAATACAGTCTACGAATAAGTATAGGTAAACTTGTTGAAGAAGCTTCTGCATATTCAAACAACCTAGAAAGACAGGCCTCCACCTTAATAGATGATTTAGGATGGACGTATGTAGCACTGAAGGAATATGATGAAGCCAAAAAAAATATTAAACATGGTTTAGAGATTGCTAACAAGATAAAAAATTGGATTATCGCATGTAAAGCTACAAGGCATCTTGCAGGGATTTACCTACGAGAAAACAAAGTAGAGAAAGCGAAAGAATATTTAGAAAAGGCAAAGAAATATTTTGATTCAATATCTGATCTTAATGCAAAAAGGGAAATGGAAGCAGGATTATTATATTTTGAAACTGTCATTCTTAAGGCTGGAAAAAAATACAGTGAAAGCCTTGTCCAGTTGGAAAAGGCCGCAACAATATATCAAGCAGAAAAAGATAATGATAGGTATTCTAAGTGCTTATCTTTGCAGGGGAATGTACTATTTGAAATGGATGATTATAGTGCAGCAAAGGACATTTTTAGGAAATGCTTAGCCTTTTCTAAACAAATAGGAAGAAAAGACCAGATCATTGAAAATTATTTGGGTTTAGGGAAAATCTTTCAGTTTGAAAATGAACTTGAGGAAGCTCAAAAACATTTTCAGTATGCATTTGATACTGCTCAATCAATAGGTAATAAAAAGTTGGCACACGAAATTAATCAAAAATATCTTAAAAAGGGAAAATGATTATGTCAGAGAAACTTGATTACTTTGATGACAAGATGAATTATTTAGGTACAGCAAATCGAGAAGAAGTACACCAAAAAGGATATTGGCACCAAACATTTCATTGTTGGATAATAAGGAATGTTGAAAATGAAAAATATGTTCTATTCCAAAGAAGAGGATCTGAAAAAAAGTCTTTTCCAAACACTTTAGATATAACTGCAGCAGGCCATTTAATTGCTGGCGAGTCAAAAGAGGATGGCCTTAGAGAACTTAATGAAGAACTTGGAATCAATGCAAAATTTGAAAATTTAATATACTTGGGTGTTCGCATGAGTTCTGCTCGTGTCGGGGATAAATTAAATCAAGAGTTTGCCCATGTTTACCTACTTGAGTGGAATATACCTTTGGAAAAATACAAATTACAGCACGATGAAGTTAGTGGCCTTGTTCAAATGGAGCTGAAAGACGGACTTGATCTTTTTTCTGGTAGAAAAGAAAAAGTTCGAATCACTGGATATTATGTGGATAGCAGAAGAAAATTAAATACTGTTGATAATGAGATAACAACAAGTGGAATAATTCCACGCATTGACCCCTATTACTATAAAATATTTATTATGGCTGAGCGTTATTTCGAAGGTAATAAATATCTATCAATCTGATGTAATAAATGAGAATGTGAGCTTAACAAAAGGTTCCAGCAGACCGCAAAAAGCAGCGGCTGCTGAACCTTGGTCGTTGACTATCGAATCGAGAATGCGGTGGTGGTACGGGGAGAGATTGTTGGGGTGATGTTGTCCACGGGGGTGGGCCTGGCGGCGTACACCCGGCGGCTATGCATATTCGACCCCTTCGGGGTCGGAAGATAGACCCCTGCTTGCGCGGGGGTGACATGCGAAAGTCCGCGTGGGCTAAGAGCCCACCCTACGCGCGCTTTGCTCCTTCGCAATGTCAGGGAAGCGAGATTTTATTTTGCCCTTGCAGGGCTCGAAGAAGATATTGGGGACATTATACCCAGGGCGATGCCCTGGGCTGGT
>Ga0315276_10000811_pt1 | contig 27358 bp, 20 predicted proteins | sample YL17G05_0_MG_FD_204542 | JGI IMG/M metagenome (GOLD analysis project Ga0315276, IMG submission 204542) | Sediment microbial communities from Yellowstone Lake, YNP, Wyoming, USA - YL17G05_0 | ecosystem: Environmental > Aquatic > Freshwater > Lake > Sediment | place: USA: Wyoming | collected... | reverse complement strand
GGGCGGAGAAGTCTTTCGTCATAACAATATTTCAGTGTCCGTAAGGAAACTTCGGCGTAAAAAACTTGCCGAAGCGCTTGTTTCAAAAATATAACGGCGGTAATAGCAGACCTCATAACGCAGGATTTTTATGTCCTGGTCGGACAGAATTCGTTTCTAAAAATTCACATATTTCGGCGAAAAACGTGTATCCAGTTCTTCGACTGCGGCGAATACCCAATAGCATCCTGATTCCAGCGGTAAACAGACCCCGCAGGTCTCATAATGTCAACCACGCCTACCAGATGATAATACTTCTGCTGGTATTGCTTAAACCATCTTAAAATCAGCAATTCTGATTCGCGACGCTGCAGCCACGATGATGGGTCATTCATAAAAACCACAAATTCCGGAAACGCCGCTTCTACTTCCGCAATCATTTCTTTCTGCATCTGCAGAGCATAGCTGTGCGGCTCCATCAGCGGGTATGTATAAATGTAGCCTGTAGCCGAATGCCTTCCTGAGTAAAAGAAAATTTCCGGTTCAGAGCCTAAGACTGCTATTCGGTCACCTGCCTTTGAGTTTTCCTTGATAAAACGGGCAACCTCCTGCGTTTCTATAAACGGATTTCCGTAATAGCTCATCAGCAACGCCTCTGTTAGATTATCAACAAAAAAGAAATGATACTGTTGACAAACTGTGTGTAGCAGAACAGCAAAACCTAATAAAACTAAAATCAACTTGTTCTTCGGTAACAGGCGACCTTTATCAAAAACTTCCTCAATATAATACACAACACCTGTTCCGACCAAAAGGGCGACCGCCGGCAGCAAAAGAATAAAATAATGTGGACGAAAGTAAAAACCGGCAGAGACGCCCATAAATGAAAAAAGAAGAAATCCGATTGCAAAAGCACTAATTTGTCGGACTCTGGGATTCTGCCACAAGGCAACTAAACCAACGCCTGCCAGAAGCCAAAGCAGAACGGCTGAACCGACAATCTGACTTACCTGAGTTTTAAAACCGCTTATGCCCCCGAAAAGCGACGGCATGGAGACATATTTATGTGCATAATCAAACGTCCAAAACCAGAATTTTTCAAATATGCCTGCCTGCCAGAATATCATACAAATTACCGCATACGGCAGCAGCACACCGATTAAGTATACCGTCATTTTCCCCAGAAACTGTCTTTTTACAAATGGCCGGCGACGCAATTCTGTAAACAGCAGATAAAATCCCCCGAAAGCAACAAAAGCAGCACCGTGCTGTTTCATTAGAAAAGTCAGCCCGAGCAACACCGCCGCCGCAAAGATAGTCGCCGGCTTTTGAGAATCCGCAGCATAGACCAGCAGCAAAATGCCGCTTACCGCAAAAAAAATGACAAAATGTTCGGCGTTTGCAAATATGCCCTGAACATGCTGGCCGAGAGAAAGAAGAGCAAAGGCTGCTGCTGCTACAACCCCGGTAAGCCGATTGAGCAATTTCCTGCCCAGCAGAAACATCAAAAAGACAGTGGCTGTATTTATAATAAGCAGCCCCAGATGAATGGCCCACTGGGTCTGGCCGAATACCTTCATAATGACCGCGTATGCGGCATATACGCCCGGCATCTTTGCACTGTATAGTTTGTCATAAGGATACTCTCCCCGCAGAATAAGCTGGCCGCCGTATGCGTATTCCCCCTCATCCCGCTCCAGCGGAACATCCAGAAGACGAAACCGCACCCACACCGTAAATGACACAACAATCAGCAGCAGAACAAGTCCTAAATGGTTTTTTAATCTTACATTATTGCTCATAATTGCACAAAAAAGTAACTAACCGCTCAAATTCGCTGTGGAAATTCAAATATTTCGAAGAATATTATCTGATTCTTTTCAAAATAGTAACTTTTTTTTCATCAACAACCGTGCGATAATAATGATAAGCAGGGTCTTCCCGGTTTTCGGTAGGAATATCCGGGTAATCAATCGTTACCTCTTCGTAATCTTCCCCCTGAAGGTTTTGCACCAAATATTCCCTGACTTTCTTATCCTTCAAGCATATCAGATGCTTTCGCAGGATAATCCATTTCGCCTTTTTCGCCGGAGACAGGTCTTCGCCGGTAAACCCACCAAGGACCCTCATCTGAGTATAAAACTTCAAAGGCATATCATCATAAGTAATTACCACAACATCATTTCTGCTGCCGTTCTTGTTTAAGTATTTCACTATACCTTCGACCGGCCCATCATAATCGTGCGTAATCTCGTACAAAAAGTCTTTCAACGGGCTGGTAAATATCAGCAAGGCCAAAATTGCAGCCGCCGCGGCAGGATGAACTCTGGCTGCACTGATTACAAGCAGTGCCGTAATAATGACAAAAATCGGAATCAGTGGTGTCAGGTAACGAAAAAAAGGATAAGAGCTGATTACTCCCAGTATAACAAGGTTAATGAATATAAATAGCAGCAACAGTAAAAGTCTTTCCCAGAATAATCTGTCGCGGCTGATGAAATATCCATTCCTTATCCTGCTGCAGATGCTCACCAGCAACACAACCAGAAAAAGGTAAAATGGGAAAATATATCTGCCGATACGCTCGATATATGTCTTTATAAGCGGAACAAACAAGCCTGATTTCAAAAATTCCTGTACGTTGATTTGCCCGCGGCCTGCACTAAGCAGCCAGATAATCCAGGGAACATTTATCAGCACCGACACAACGGCCAGCAACAATACCTCTCGAAACTTCTGACGGCGAAAAAACAGGGTATGTAAAATAACAGTGGACAACAAGGCGATACAGCAGGAATACTGTGTGTTGAATAATGATGCCGCCGATAAAACAAAAACCGCATAAGCCCGATACTTTTTACCATCAAGAATTCTGACATAGGCATAAAGTCCCAACAGCGAAAAAAAGGCTGCTATACTGTAATAACGACACTGCCTCGAAAGAAGCAAAAACGGCACGGAAACAAGGAGCAGAAAAGCCGCGGTAAACGCAATTGTCCTGCTCTGCCAAAGTGCCTTGCAAAAATACCAGGTCAGAAAAACCGTCCCTATGCCGAAAAGGGCCGCTGGCAGACGGGAAACAAAAGTATTGACCCCAAATAGCTTAAAGAATGCTGCTATTACATAAAACGGCAGCCAGGGATGCCATATCCAAACATAGTTTTTTGTATAATCCCTCCCCAATTCCTGCGAAAATGAGTTTTGACCATCATACCCATGTGGAATGCCATACGTAAGAATAGTCTTGCTGATTAGGGCTGTTTGTGCCTCATCTTGCCAGAGATATTGGTTGCCCAGATTGAAAAAAAACAAAAAAAACGAGACGAATAAGATAAATATAAGAAACAGACTTTCTACTAACGGTTCGTCGACCACTTTTTTCATAACCAGCACCCGAATTATAAAAAGCAATCGCCAAAATCATATTGCACAACAAACGGCTTATGCAATAATAACTCACTTACATCTCAGGCACAACCTCCGGATATATCTGACCGGCAGAATTGATTTTGAAGATGTAGACAAAACCCTTTGTCAGCTTCGAATAAGTAACGTTGCCATATACCGCTGCGATACCGTGCATCTTCAGCCTTTCGGGATTGTTCGCCAAATCCCATATCGCCGACCAGAAAAGCTCTCTCTCCTTCACCGGCAGTATCTTCAAAAGGTCTTTATATCTTTCCGGCTCACCCCCCTGCTGCTCTATCGCAAAACCGCTCTCCGGCGTCATTTTTTCGCCGTAGACCCGCCGCCATAAATATAACGCCCTGCTTTTGCCGTCCATTACCATTTTATCGCCGAACTTGACTATCAGTGCGTCGAAATGAATGATGTCCCCTTCTATCGTGCAGTCCTTTTCGAGAATCTTTTTCAGCTTATCGTCCCGTGCGGTCTCGACAAACTTTACCGTCGTAAACAGTTTTCCCTCTTTTGTCTCCTGCGCAGTTACCTTTGCATAGCCGATTTGGTCTTCCTGCGTCAGGTTGGTTATCGCCTGCTTAAGCTGCTTGTTCTCAGCCAGAAGCTCGTGTATAGTCATTGCGCTGTAATAAAACCCCCGCATCAGGTATGCCACAGGAACAAGCAATACGCAAACAACCGCCAGAAAAACATATCTGCGAATTTTGCTTTTCTCTGCCATATATAGGTATAATTGTCATTCCTGCGAAAGCAGGAATCCAATTTTTTTAACAACCAATCCGTGTCAATTTGACAATACCGTAGTAAAAAAGAGAGTTATTTTTCCTGCATATACGGATACTTCCAGTTTCTCGGCGGCAAAAACGTCTCCTTAATCGCTCGCGGCGAGACCCAGCGTTCGAGATTGAGCCAACTGCCGGCCTTGTCATTCGTTCCCGATGCCCGCGTCCCTCCGAAAGGCTGTTGCGACACAACCGCACCTGTCGGCTTGTCGTTCACATAAAAATTGCCCGCAGCGTGCCGCAAAACATCCATCGCCTTGACGACCGCACTGCGGTCCAGTGCAAATATCGACCCCGTCAGTGCGTATGGCGATGTCTGGTCGCACAACTCCAGCGCCTGGTCATACTCCTTCTCAGGGTAAATATATATAGTCAGCACCGGCCCGAATATTTCCTCCGCCATCAGTTTTGATTTCGGGTCTTTGCTTACCACCACCGTCGGCTCAACGAAATATCCCTTTGAATCATCGCTTCCGCCGCCGGCAATGATTTCCATATCAGGCGAAGTCTTTGCATATTCGATGTACCCAACTATTGTCTCGAACGCCTTCTGGTCGATAATCCCGCCCATAAAATTCCGGAAATCGGTAATATCGCCCATCTTAATCTCGCTTATATCCGCCAGTAGTTTCTTCTTTACCTCCGGCCATTTCGAATCAGGAATATAAGCCCGCGAAGCTGCCGAGCACTTCTGTCCCTGATATTCAAATGACCCTCGCACCAAAGCCGTAACAAGGGCGTCCGTATCGGCGCTTGCGTGTGCGAAGATAAAATCTTTTCCGCCCGTCTCGCCCACGATGCGCGGATACGAAACATATTTACGAATATCTGAGCCCACCGCCAGCCATATTGTCGAGAAAACGTATGTGCTTCCGGTAAAGTGAATACCGCCAAGCCTTACATCATTCAGCGCAACCGGCCCCACGATTGACCCGGGACCAGGAATCATATTGATAACTCCCGGCGGCATACCCGCCTCCTCCAGAATCTTCATTATGTAATAAGCAGGTAAAATCGCCGATGACGCCGGCTTCCATACCACAGTATTACCCATAAGCGCAGGTGCTGTCGGCAAATTGCCCGCAATAGACGTAAAATTAAACGGCGTCAATGCCAGAACAAACCCGTCTAACGGCCGGTGCTCCATATAGTTAAGAATACCCGGCGAGGACATCGGCTGGTCGCCATACACCTCCTCCATAAAGTGCGGATTAAATCGCCAGAAATCTATCAGCTCGCACGCAGAATCAATCTCCGACTGGTGCGCCGTCTTGCTCATATTCAGCATCGTCGCCGCATTAAGCGTCTGCCTGTGTTTGCCCGACAACAGTTCCGCCGCCTTTAGCAGTATCACCGCCCTCGATTCCCACGGCATCCTCCCCCAGTCGCGTTTCGCCTTCTCCGCCGCATCTACCGCCTTTTTGACAAATGATGCGTCGGCCTGATGATACCTCCCTAAGAGGTGTCGATGGTCGTGCGGACAGCGAATGTCTGCAAGTTTGCCGTTGCGGACCTCCTGCCCGTCGATAATCATCGGCACATCGACCTGTTTGCCAAGCATCTCCTTAAGTTTGGCAGACAATTCCGCACGTTCGGGGCTGCCCGGTGCGTATTGAAAACAAGGTTCATTTTTCGGCTGCGGAATTCGGAAAATACCGTTAAACATTTCGGCCTCCTCGAACAATTTACCTCTAAAGTTCAAAACAAACAGAAACCTGTATTATACCCCCTTACTCCGAAAAAATCAAACCCCAAAAATCACAAAAAAACCAGTGGGTGCACGTCAAGAAAGTAGGTAACAGTACATTTGCAACGTGGCACGGCCATCCTGGCCGTGTTTTCACGGGCTGGAAGCCCGTGCCACGAACTGTAAAAACACTTTACCTACAAAGATGACGTGCACCCAAAACCAGTTTGCCCGGCGCACCCGCTTATGTTAGTTCCTTATTACCTCGAATAACTTAAAAGAAGCCGACAGCTTATCCGGCAGTTCAACCGCCCTTATCCAGCTTGGACACTCGTTCTGCCACAACCTCTGATAGAACGTCGATTCCCCTGCCGGCTTTGAGCAACTGCCGAATTTGGGTGAATTCAAACACAGCAGAACCAGCTCAATTTTGCGCTGTTCTATCAATTTCTGTGCCGTCTCATCGGTCCCGGCTGTCATAATATCGTAAGTATCCAGTATTCCTCTCCAGTTGCGATGATAAGGCGTTCCAATCACCTCGCATCCGGTGCGGTAGAGAATTTCGGGGCCGGAATCTATGTCCGCCAGTATTCGCATATTTCTGCCCCGCCACTTCTCGTCTTCGTTCAAATACCGGCATATCTTCACTAATGATACTTTTTTGTCCTGTCCCCTTATCTCCTTGTTTCCCGCGGCCCACTCTGCCGCCAGACCCGCAACAAAAAACGTCGCGGAAAATACCAGTATCACCGAAACATTCTTTAATACCCTCACTATTCCCGGCCTATGTCCCTCCAGCATTTTCAACACCCTGTTCATCAGCTCGGCCACAGGGAGCATAACAAGAAATTGCGAGTAAGACATCCACCTTATCTGATAAATCGAAGGCAGGATAAAAATAAGCAGCAGAATCAACACATAGCCCCAGCTTTTTTTGTCCCGGCAGTTCCTGTTCCAAAACAGATAAAAAAGAAAACCAACGCTTACTATCGCTGTGCCGGCAAACTGAACCGATGCCCATATCGACCCCCCTTTTGAAAACATAGGCTGCACCTCGTTTACTCTGCTCAGCCATATCCCAACTATCCGCGGGTCAATATCAGCAAACGGCCCTGCGTAAAATTTAGGAAACAAAAACCTTATGCAAACCATCGTCAGCCCAATGCCGCCCACAAAAAACATCAGCCGTGCGATTCGACGCCCAAACAGACCGGAAAAACGTTCTATCAGGCCGACAATAACCCAGAAAGCCGCCAAAAAACCACACATACTCCAGTGGACAATAGACAGCCGGTCAAATTCCTGGGCAGTCAAATTACCCCACGGACGTTCCAGCAGCAAACTAATCCCTATCGCAACAAAAAGTGAACCGCCATAAAAAACGCTCTTTTTCGCAAAATCACCATTTTCCCAAATCCACAACAGGCCAAGTACCGCCGCAATTGCAAAAACAGTCAGCATCGACTCAACACTTACCCACATCGCCAGGCCGCCAACCGCACCAGCCGCCCAACAAACCCACGGGTTCACCGGCCTGGAAACAAAACGAAGGCCAAAACCGAACAGCACAACAAACAACAATATCAACAGGCTGTGATGGTCGCATCTGCCCGGCCGATAATACGTTATCACTATTACCTGAAAGAAAAGCAGGATTCCGAGAAGAAACGGCCCCTGCCTGCTCAGAATCGGCCTGCTCGCCCACAGCATTGCCATCAGCATACCGAGAAACAATACGGGACTGATGAATACCCCCCACCAGAAAAGTGCTGTCCTGAAATCGACAAAAGCCGACCCCGGAATCGCACCGGCCAGCAGCAGAATATCTAAAGGCCGTGTCCAGTGCAGGCTTTCGCCATAAGGGGCATTGCTGCGGAAAAACATCGACTCATACCACCCGGCCCCTTCATATAGTCCCACCACACGATTCAGACGCATATAGCAGTCCGGGTCTACCAGTTCTGCTTCTTTTCCCCATGCAAATAAATACAGGTAAACCGCACACCCTAACGCACAAATTAAAGCGCAGAAAACAAAAAAACTTATTAGCTCTTTTTTTTCTTCTTGCATCACAAATATTTATCGGCAAAAACATCGCCCAAACTAATGAGCAATCGGATATCAGCCTAATGGCGACAGGCCCCGGAACATAAAATAAGCGGCTCCAACCACGCACAACGCCGCCCAGAGATAATCTAATTTCACCTGCTCCTTCATATAAACTATTGAAAACACCGCAAATACGCTTATCGTGATTATCTCCTGCAGAATCTTCAACTGCGGCAGCGAGAAAAAATGAAACCCTATCCGGTTGGCCGGCACCTGAAGACAATATTCCAGAAACGCCACCCCCCAGCTTACCAGCACAGCCAGCATTATCGGCTGACCCTTCATATCCTTCAAATGTCCATACCATGCGTATGTCATAAACACATTTGACCCGATTAAAAGCAACACTGTCGTCATTCTGCTCATACAAACTCCTTCTCATTAAAACCAGACTTTTAAAAACGCCTCAAATTATATCGTCCACCGCCCCGCCGTTCTAACAAAAAAATCAATACCCCATCCGTGCGTTTTGTTTGGCCCGCCGGTTTCTCAAATTAAAACGTTACCTGTTATCAGATGTTATCAGACGCAATCAGAAGGTGGTCAGAAGTCATCAGAACGCTTTCAAAAGCGTTCAGAATGATGTCAGAGATATGTCAGAATGCATCAGAAGACACCAGTTATGAAGAATTGATTTTGTTCCAAGCTCTTGTGTCATAATAGGTTATATTCAAAATTAACCACGGATTAACACGGATTTTCACGGATTTTTTTATTTTTCATTAAATTTTGTTTCATACAACATCGGGATATAGAATCTTCCCATAATTGGGCGGAGATGCGTGTTTGAGGTGAAAAATCAGGGGATAGGAACCAGGGTGTAGGGGATAGGAAGGAAGATAAGTTATTGTGAAATAAGGAGTAAGGGGATTTGGAAAAAATTTTGGGATTTTGGGATTTTTTTATTTCACTACCTGCATTTTTGATTGATGAGCGATTATTGATGATTGATAATTTGTTCGTATTTCTTGGTTGGTAGTTTGTAGAAAAATTTAATCGCGGATAACATTGATTACGCGGAGAAAAAAAACAAAAATCGGCGTGCAAAGAGGGAAAAGAGAGATTAAGATAATAAATGTTCCGCCACAGGTTAAAACGAAAGAAAAATTTTGCTTTGGCGAGAAATTAGAATGAAAAAAAGGTGACTGTCCATAGATTTAAAAAGGACACGTTATGATTGATCCGAAACAGAAAGAAAAACTGAAAGAGGATTTTAGGAAAAAACTTCTCACGCATATTGAATTGTTCAATGCGGCGGTTTCTACACAAAAAGGTGACTGGGTCGTTAAAGGTTTTATAGATATCGCAAAAAACATTTACACAATTTCGGTTGATACAAAAGTCGTCTCAAAAATAATGGAGCTTCTTCTTTTCCCCAAGATATGCACCTTTGCTGAAGATAATTCACTCAGAATGGTTCTATGCAAAGAACAAAACTTTTACCCCGATATTACCTTTGTGGATAAACAGGACAACAAGTTCGCCGTTGACCTGAAAAGCACGTATAGGAAGAATGCCAACGAAGTCAATGGGATGACGCTGGGGGCATTTACAGGATATTTCCGTAACAGGACCAGTAAAAAGAATATTACATTTCCTTATGAGGAATATGTTGGCCACTTTGTATTTGGTATAATCTATTCTCGGACAGAGGAATTGTCCGACGAAAAAAGGATTTACTGCCTTGATGAGCTGCAAAAGATTACATCGGTGGTGCGTGATTTTACATTCTTTGTGCAAGAGAAATATAGGATTGCTACTGACCGACCAGGCAGCGGAAATACCAAGAACATAGGTTCTGTAACAAAAATTGAAGATTTGATTAATGGAAGGGGACCTTTCTCCAAACTTGGAGAGGATGTTTTCGATGATTATTGGATGTACTATCTTACCAAGGATATGGCCAAAGCGGTTGACTTGGACCGCTCGCCTTATAAAAATCTTAAAGAATACAAGGAGTACAAGAAAATAAAGCAGTAAGCGAAACGATGAGGTCTAAAATAAATACTATAGGTAAGCAACAAATGGCTTTCATTGAAGACCCGCAATTCCCCTCCACGCGGTTCCAAGGGAGCAAACTCAAAATATCAGACTGGATTTGGGAAGCAATTAAAAATCTGGAATTTGAGTCCGCCTTAGACGCTTTTGGCGGCACAGGCAGCGTTGGTTATATGCTCAAAACCAAAGGCAAACAAGTCACATACAATGATATTATGAAATTCAATTGGTATATCGGAACATCGCTAATTCAAAACAACGAGGTTATTTTTTCAGAAGAAGATGTCGAGTTTCTTCTCTGCGAACATAACGAGTACAAGTATCCCACATTTATTTATGATACCTTCAAAGACGTTTATTTTACCGATGAAGAAAATGAGTGGATTGACAGAGTAGTAACCAATATAGAACTACTCGATGATTTTTATAAAAGGGCGATTGCGTATTTTGCCCTTTTCCAGTCGTGCATTATCAAACGGCCTTTCAATCTGTTTCACAGGAAAAACCTGTATATAAGATTTTCTGAGGTTAAACGCAATTTCGGCAATAAAACCACTTGGGACGCTCCTTTTGAAGTTCATTTTAGACAATTTGTCCATGAGGCAAACGAGGCGGTTTTTTCAAACGGACGAGAGAACAAGGCACTAAATTTAGATGTTTTTGACATCCGGGGAGATTTTGATTTAGTTTACATCGATACACCCTATATAGCTCACAGTGGAATCGGTGTGGATTACTTTGGTTTTTATCACTTTTTGGAAGGTTTGGTCAACTATTCTCAGTGGCCAAATATGATTGATTATAAAACGAAACACAAAAGGTTAAAAAATGGCAGGTCTGTTTGGACGGACAAGAATAAAATCTACTCTGCTTTTGACCGGCTGTTTGAAAAATTCAGAAATAGTATCTTAGTCATTTCGTATAGAGCAGATGGAATACCTTCAGTGAATGAACTTATTGAGTTGCTGAAAAAATATAAAACGAGTGTTCAGGAGCTTAACCGGACAGCATACAAATATGTTTTGAGCTTAAATAATTCTGCTGAAGTTCTTTTGATAGGAAAATGAGGAACGGATTACACAAACTTTCACTGACTTGTCCGCCTGGGTAGTGTCAAGAATCTCCTCCTTCGGCGGATGAATTTCGGACATTTCCCGGTAAGTTCGAAAACTACCCTTCAACCCCCGCCTGTTTTAACAGAAGATGCCTGATTTCAATGCGATTAAAATCCGTGAAATTTTCCTGCTTTGCGGTAAAATATAAGTGTATGGGAATATTTAAGTTAATTAGTGAGTTTAAGCCTTCCGGCGACCAGCCGGCGGCGATAGCGAGGCTCGTGGAAAGCCTGCAAAACGGCAAACGCTATCAAACCCTTATGGGCGTTACCGGCAGCGGAAAAACCTTCACTATGGCCAACGTAATCGCCCAGTGCGACCGCCCTGTCCTCGTAGTCTCCCACAACAAAACCCTTGCCGCACAATTATACGAGGAGTTTAAGGAATTATTCCCCGAAAACGCCGTCGAATATTTCGTCAGCTATTACGACTATTACCAGCCCGAAGCATATATTCCTCAGCGTGATATTTACATCGAAAAAGACGCCTCAAAAAACGCCGACCTCGACCGGCTGCGGCTTTCCACAACGACCAGCCTTTCAACAAGAAAGGATTGCATCATCGTTGCCTCGGTATCCTGCATATTCGGCCTTGGCTCGCCGGCGGATTATAAAGCCAGCGTAGTCAGTATTCGCACCGGCGATATAACAGACCGCAACGACCTTTTAGGCAGATTAGCCGACATTCAATACACCAGGAACGACATTGCTTTCGACAGAGGAACATTCCGCGTTCGCGGCGACGTCGTCGAACTGCACCCATCTTACGAATCCTTCGCCGTTCGTATCGAGTTTTTCGGCGACCAGATACAGCAGATAACCTATATCAATCCTGTATCCGGCGAAACCCTGGCTGTCGAAGAGCAGGTCTTCATATATCCGGCGCAGCATTACATTATGCCCGCCGACAGAATCGGCTCAGCGGTTGAAAGTATAAGGGCTGAACTGGAAGAGCGCCTTGGGCAGTTTCGGCAGGAAGGTAAACTCTTAGAAGCACAGCGGCTTCAGGCCCGCACGATGTATGACCTTGAAATGCTGCAGGAGGTCGGCTATTGCAGTGGGATAGAAAACTACGCCCGCCATCTCGCAGGCCTGCCCCCCGGTTCAAGACCATACACTCTCATCGACTATTTCCCAAAGGATTTCCTGCTGTTCATAGATGAGTCTCACGCTACCATTCCGCAATTACGGGCAATGTGGGCGGGCGACAGGAGCAGAAAAGGGGTGCTTGTCGAACACGGCTTCAGACTGCCCAGCGCATTAGACAACAGGCCGCTGCGATTTGAAGAATTTCAGGAGAGATGGGCCAATGTGATTTTCGTTTCGGCCACGCCCGCCCCCTACGAACTGGAAAAATGCAACTACGAGGTCGTCGAGCAAATCATCAGGCCCACCGGCCTTATCGACCCCGAAATATTCGTCTACCCGGCAAGAGACCAGATTCCGCATCTGCTCGGCGAGATTCAAAAACGTATCGAGGTAAAAGAAAGAGTGCTTGTTACGACCCTGACAAAAAGAATGGCTGAAGACCTTTCTGCCTACATCGCCAAAAAAGGCTTCAGATGCCGTTATCTGCACAGCGAAATCGATACCTTCGAAAGAATTGAGATACTTCGCGACCTGCGTAACGGCCAATTTGACGTGCTGGTGGGCATAAACCTGCTGCGGGAAGGTCTCGATTTGCCGGAAGTATCCGCCGTCGCAATACTTGACGCCGACAAGGAAGGTTTCCTGCGAAGCCGGACCTCGCTGATACAAACTATCGGCAGGACCGCACGAAATATCAATGCAACCGTTTACCTCTACGCCGACAACGTTACAGAATCGATGCAAAAAGCTATTGACGAAACCAACAGACGCCGTAAAATTCAACTCCAATACAACAAAGAGCATAATATTACGCCCGAAACGATAAGAAAAGAAGTTCGTAAAAGTCTAACGGAGCAGATAAAAGCAAGGCAGACTGCCCGTCAGGCTGTGCGGTTCAGCGACACCGAATACGAAAAGGTCGAACTGGCCGCTCAAATCGAAGAGGAAATGCTTGAGGCCGCCCAGATGCTTGACTTTGAGCGGGCGGCTTTTTTACGCGACCAGCTCAGGAAACTAAAGGATTTGCCGGAATTTGCCCTTATAAAGGGGAGTCAAATCAGGCAAAAAAAGAAAGCAGAAAGGAAATGAAAAAACTTAACATTGAACAGGTTCAGCCAATAATAAAACTGGCAATCGAGGAAGACTGCGGCGAAGGCGACATTACCAGCGCACTTTTTTCTAAAACCAATGCTATTGCTCACGCAGACATCGTTTCACGCGAAGAAATAGTTGTCTGCGGTATGGACGTTGTCAGAGAAATCCTGAGGTATTACGACAAAAAACTCAAACTAAAGGTGATTATAGGCGATGGCCACCTCGCCCACGTCGGCTCTAAAATCGGAACTATCGAGGGGCCGGTGTGTTCGATGCTGACCGCTGAACGGGTTATGCTGAATTTCCTGCAGAGGCTCAGCGGCATAGCCACCACAACCGGAAAATACGTCCGGGCGGTTTACGGCACCAAGGCAAAAATTTACGACACCCGCAAAACCACGCCCGGCTGGCGAATCCTTGAAAAATACGCCGTCCGATGCGGCGGCGGACACAACCACCGCCTCGGCCTCTATGACGGCATCCTTATCAAAGATAATCACATTGCCCAGCTCGGCAGAAATTTTTACCCAAAGCTTAAAAAAATAGTCGAAGAGGCTCGAAAGGTAAAACACGCCAAGTTTATCGCCGTTGAAGTCGACCACGTGGACGACCAGCTCAATTACGTACTGAAAATTCCCGGTATCGACATCGTGCTTCTGGATAATATGGGCCAGTGGCAGTTGAACCACGCTGTCGAAATGCGAAACGCAATGTGCGGCAAAAGTAAAAAACCGCTGCTGGAAGCCTCCGGAAACATAACCTTAAACAGCGTTTCAGCTATTGCCCAGTGCGGCATTGACAGAATTGCAGTCGGTGCAATTACCCATTCAGCCGCAGCGGTTGACATCGGCCTCGACAGGTAGCTGAACCTATGCCAAAATCAGATACCCTCGACCCCGACAAAATAAAGGCCAATCTGAATACAAAACGTATCGGCAAAAAAATCCTCGTTTACAGCAGCACCTCAAGCACAAACGATATTGCTGCCGAGTATGCCAAAAATAAGAAAAATGACGGCCTGGCAGTCTTCGCCGAGCAGCAGACCGCCGGCAGAGGCAGAACAGGCGCAAAATGGCTCTCCGGACAGGCCGACAGCATTCTTTGCTCAATCCTGCTGACAAAAGCCAAATTAAACGCCGAATTGCTGTCACTCGCCTGTGCCGTTGCTGTCGCTGATGCCATAGGCAAACCTGCAAAAATAAAATGGCCTAACGACATAATACTAAACGGCAAAAAAGTTGCCGGCATCCTGCTCGAATCAAAAGCAAAGGACGATACCACTGTTTACATCATCGGCATAGGCATAAACTGCCATCAGCAGGAGAGTGATTTCCCCACAGAGCTAAAACAGATAGCAACAAGTATTGATATCGAAAGCCAGACAGTATGCGATAGAATTTCACTGGCAAAAAGGCTGTTGACCTCAATAGAGCATTGGCTCGAAATAGCGGAGCAAATACCTGAAAAGGTAATCGAGCGATGGAACAAATTAAGCACCCAGTTGGGTCACAGGGTAATGTTATTGTATAATAGGAGGAAATTTACCGGAACCTGTATCGGCATAGACCCGCAAAAGGGCCTGGTGCTTCAACTAGACACCGGCGGTGTAAGAATGTTCGACGCCGTGCATACGACCATCGCAAAGCACCATTAACAGGGGGTGTAAAATTATGCGAATCTATCGAAAAATACCCGATTTTTCCGCCATACTGCTTGAAACAGTCAACCGTTTTTTTGTTGTTGTCATTTTCAGTATTGCGTTTGGGTACATAGAGGCGGCGGTGGTGGTGTATCTGCGGGCGATTTTTTATCCTGCCGGCTTTAATTTTCCTCTGACACTATTCGGCCTTGATAATCCGCTCTGGAGAAAATTTTTATTCACCGAAGTCGGCAGGGAAGTCGCGACGCTGGTCGTGATTTTTACCTCCGCGTGGCTGTTCGGCAAAAGCAGACAGCAGCGATTTGCATATTTTTTAATCATTTTTGCGGTCTGGGATATTTTCTATTATATCTGGCTGAAGGTCCTCATTGGGTGGCCGGCCTCGATTATGGACTGGGACATATTGTTTTTGATACCTGCTGTCTGGGCTTCGCCGGTCCTTGCGCCGGTTTTAGCTTCAGCCACAATGCTTCTGTGTGCCGTAGAGATACTTTACAGGGATTTTCACAACAGGCATCTAAAGGCGAGTCTGATAGACAAGGTCGGCTTCTTCCTGGCTGCTTTTGCCGCGGTTTTTGCCTTTTGCTTTGCCGGGCTGCACATTGCGGAGCCGGATTACAAAACATACTTTTACTGGCCGGTATTTGCGCTGGCCAATATATCCGCTGCTGCACTGTTTCTGAAGTGTCTCTTAAAAGCAGACCCTCTCGCCGTGCTGTCGCCCCGGCGCAGCAGGGATGCTACGAAGTCATATGATAGCTGAATTCGAGCACCTTTGGGGCAGCCAGTTTCAGGTAATCCTCCATACTTATCCGTATTGCCTTTTCGTGTGAGCCGGCCTGAAACATAATATGGTCATTTCCCTCCAGCGTCTTGTCCATCACAGTGGGCAGGTCATACAAACTGCCGAAGGGAGCCTCTGCGCCGATTTCGCAGTCGCCGCATATTTTGGCGATTTCTTTTTCCTCAGCCAGCTCTACCGATTTGGCCTTCAGTTGAGTTTTCAGCGCTCGCAAATCAATTTTGAAGCACGCCGGCAGAACGCACATTATGTATTTGCCGTCTGCTTTGACAATCACCGGCTTGGCAACATATTTTCCCGGCTCGTGTTCAACCGCCGCCATTGTTTGCGCCGTGAACGCAGGCTCGTGGTCGGTAACCTTATACTTTATCCCGGATTTTTTTAGAAATTCTGTTATCTGCATATCCAAACCTCCCAAAAATGTGAATGATTGTTTAACGGTTTTCTCCTTTGTCCATTTTTATCCGGGCAGATTTGCCCTGTCAATAGCGGATATTTTCCTCCGATAGAAATTTATTGACAGGTATACTCGCTGCCCTTACACTTTTGGCAGCGTTGGGTTACGAACATAAAAACCAATCTTAAGTAAAGCTATATGGTGTATAACTTTGCAGCAAAATTCAGCAAAATACCACTTGTAGCCGATAATCTATTATAAAGGTATTATTACTGATGAGCATAAAGAAAATAACCAAAAACGCTTTAATGGATTTTGTTGATAGCCTTATATCAACAAAAAAGGTCATAGGGGTTCAGGCAAAAGGCGACAGATTCGATTTTGGGCCTTTGCGGTCGGCAAAGGATTTGCGGCTGGACTATGATGTTACACTGCTGCCGCCCAAGAAGTATTTCCAGCCGCCGGTCGAAACGCTGATGACCTATAGCGCAGAGCAGGGATACAAACCAGAGTATAATACCGAAGAGTTTATTTTAATCGGCGTGCATCCTTACGATATGATAGCAATAAACCAGATGGACAAAATTTTCTGCTTAGACAACTGCGATATACATTATTTTGCCCGGCGAAATAATGCCACGATAATCGCCTGCGACGTGGTAACACCCTCGGAAAACGTGTTCGCCTCGTATATGGGAACAGCGGTCGTTAAAAAAGGTTACGACATACTTTTGACAGATATTGGCGAAGATTACATCACAGAGGCTGCTACGGAAAAAGGTGAAAAACTTCTTGCGCAAGCAGCCGGTGCAGGGGAAGCAATAAAACAGGATTTGGAAAAACGTCAGCAGGTATGGGACAGAAACCAGAAGATACTGAACAAACACAAGCTGGACTGCAAACCGTCTGATTTGCCGCGACTTTTGGAAAAAGCGTATAACCATCCTGTCTGGGAAGAAAAAGCCAAAACGTGTTTTAGCTGTGGCTCGTGCAATCAGGTATGCCCTACCTGTTATTGTTTTAACGTTCAGGACGATGTTAGCTGGGGTATGAAAACCGCCCGGCGGCAGAGGTTCTGGGATGGTTGTCTGCTGGATGGTTTTACAAAGGTTGCCGGCGGACACGAATTCAGAAAAAATCGAGCCGACCGTTTTCGGCACCGGTTATACAGGAAGGGCAAATATGTGCCGGCCAAAATAGACGGCGAAATCGCCTGTGTCGGCTGCGGAAGATGCGTAGGCGCCTGTCTGCCGGACATCGCAAATCCTGTCAATGTATATAACAGGCTTGTTAAAGATATAGGCGTTTAATTAGCATATTGGAGACTGATAAATGTGTCAGTGTAGCAGTGAGAAAGATATTTACCTGCCGCACCTGGCCACCGTAAATAAATCCAGGCTGATGAACGGCACAGAGCTGTATTTGCGTCTTTCAATGGATGACGGGCAGATTAAGTATCAGCCGGGCCAGTTTGTTGAGGTTTCGGTGCCGGGTATCGGCGAAGCAACGCTTACAATTGCTTCCTCGCCGACCCTCAAAGACGGTATCGAACTTGTTGTCCGCAGGGTCGGCAGCGTTACAAATGCGATTCACCGGCTAAAAGTCGGCGACAAACTTGGTGTTCGCGGCCCTTACGGCCACGGCTATCCGGTCGAGGAAATGAAAGGCCAAAATCTCGTTTTTATCTCCGGCGGAATCGGACTTGTGCCTCAGCGATCGTTCATCAATTATGTGCTGGATAATCGCAGCAACTACGGAGACCTGACCGTTCTGCTTGGAACAAGATGCTACGCCCAGCGTTTCTTTCATTCAGAACTGGCATCGTGGACTAAAAGAACCGACATCGATTTTCTGGAATCCGTTGACCAGGTCGACGATTGCTGGAGCGGAGATGTCGGCGTGGTTACAACCCTGATACCTAAAATAGAGCCGAAACTCAAATCAGCCTGGGTGTTTGTGTGCGGCCCGCCGGTAATGTATAAGTTTGTATTGATGTGCGTAGCCGAAGCCGGTGTGCCGAAAGAGAGGATTTACCTCAATATGGAAAGAAAAATGAGGTGTGGCGTGGGCAAGTGCGGGCACTGCCAGATAAACAGCTTCTATGTCTGCATAGATGGGCCTGTATTTCGGTATTCTGATTTAAACATTGCGCCGGAGGCAATATGACAACGACAATAAGCAAACCCCGAGTGGCTATTATCGATTTTGCCTGCTGCGAGGGCTGTCAGCTTCAGATAGTCAATCTTGAGGAGGAGTTGTTGGATTTGGTCGGCGCAATCGATTTGGTTGTATGGCGAGAGGCGATGAGCGAGGAGAGGCAATGGTATGATATCGCCATTGTTGAAGGCTCCATAACAAGGCCGGAAGACGAGTTTCGCCTGGAGGTCATAAGAAGCAAAGCTAAAACCCTCATCGCAATCGGCGCCTGCGCCACCATCGGCGGCATAAACAAACTCAAGAATAATTTTAACCTTGCAGACGTTAAGAAGTGGGTCTACGGCAAGGACGCCGATATGCCCCATCTCGATACGACGATGACCAAGGCAGTGGATGAGGTGGTCAAGGTCGATTATAAGGTTCACGGCTGCCCGATGCACAGACCGGAGTTCACGTACCTGATACGCTGCCTGCTCATGGGCAAAAAGCCCGAAGTGCCGGAGTATCCGGTATGTGTTGAGTGCAAGGCAAAGGGCAATCCCTGCCTGTGGGATTACGGCCAGATATGCCTGGGGCCGGTGATAAGGGCCGGCTGCGGCGCAAGATGCCCCACAGCATCTCACAGATGTTTCGGCTGCCGCGGCTATATGGACAACCCCAACATTACCGCAGCAAAGGATGTTATCGAAAAATACAATTTAACCGTTGACGGTCTTAAAAGTAAGATGGTTCTTTTTGGGAGCAAACAAGGGCCTACAAATGAGTAAAGATGTGAAAATTGACGTGCATCACCTGACCCGCGTCGAAGGACACGGAAATATTGTTGTTGACGTCGCCGACGGCAAAATCGAAAAAATACAATGGCAAATTGTCGAGGCGCCAAGGTTCTTTGAGGCAATGGTACGAGGCAGAAGTTACGACGACATCCAGATTATTGTCAGCAGAATTTGCGGTATCTGCTCAATTTCGCATTCCCTGGCCGCAATAAAGGCGATAGAAGAGGCGCTCGGCATCGAGGTCTCGGAGCAAACAGATATGATTCGACTGCTGATGCACTATTCCGAACAGTTTCAAAGCCATATCCTGCATATCGGATACCTTGCTGCGCCGGACTTTTTCGGCGTTCCCTCGGTTTTGCCACTTATCGCCAAAGCGCCTGATGTCGTCAAGACCATTGTAAGGACCCATCGCATTGCAAATTCATGGTCGGAGCTTACCGCCGGCAGACCCACACACCCTATAACTATAAAACCCGGCGGTTTTATGAGTATACCAACCGAAGGACAGCTCGAAGAGCTTGGTGAAACTATCAAAAACACTATCGGCGACCTAAAAACTATCGCAGGCGCGATTTTTAGCGTCGTCGGCAATATCCCAAAATTCGAACGGCAGACCGAATACGTCTCGCTTAAACAGACCGACCCTCCGACCTATACCTTCTATCACGGCGATATTGCTTCAACCGACGATAACGGCAAGACCGTCCCCATCAGAGACTGGCATAAGGTCATTAATGAATACGTTGTTGAGCAATCGACCGCAAAGTGGTCAAAATGGCACCGTGATTCTTATATGGTAGGCGCACTCGCAAGATTTAACAATAACGCCGAACTGCTCTCGCCTACCGCAAAAGGGCTTGCTATGATGTTTTCTCTCGAAAAAGGCTGCTGCAACCCGTTTATGAACACCATCGCACAGCTTGTTGAATGCGTTCACATTGCTGAAACGAGCGTTGACCTAATCGACAGGCTTCTGAAGAATGGCTTAAAGCAGGAGAAGGTTGTTACCAAACCGCGCGCCGGCAGAGGAGTCGGCATCGTCGAGGCCCCTCGCGGAATGCTCATTCACGAATATGAATTTGACGGCAAAGGAAACTGCCTCACCGCCGATATGTGCATCCCGACCAATCAGAACCACGCCAACATCCAGAAGGATATTGAGAAATTTTTACCTCAGATAATTGACGAAAGCGAAGATGCTATTCGGCTGAAACTCGAAATGCTCGTTCGTGCCTACGACCCCTGCATCTCCTGTTCGACCCATCTGCTCAAGGTGCGGTTTGTCAGGTAATCGGCTTCTGTTCGGCTCTTGAACTTATTCGTGCCGTATAGTAAATTGGATTTATGGCCCGATTATGCCAAAAACTCACAGGAAAAAACCAACAAAGCGACTCCTGCCCATTCCTTAATGCCGCCTTTTTTACAAAATTTGTTGTCCTCGCTGCGGTTTCCCTGCTTGTATACATTCCTGCTATGCGAGCCGGTTTCGTTTGGGACGACGACAGTATGCTCACGGAAAATATCGTCGTTCAGAATGATGGCCTCTACCAATCCTGGTTTACCACAAAGCAGGGCAACTATTGGCCGATAACCTGGACTTCATACTGGCTGGAGCATAAACTCTGGGGACTCAAACCCGCCGGCTACCACATCACAAACATCCTCATTCATACAGTCTGCTCACTGCTGATATGGCGAATCCTAGTTCAACTAAACATCCCCGGCGCATTTGCCGCTGCGCTTATATTCGCAGTGCATCCGGTGAACGTTGAATCGGTAGCGTGGATTGCCCAGCGCAAGACCGTTCTGTCGATGCTGTTCTTTTTGCTGTCGCTATTTTATTATCTCCGATTCGACAGAACCAGCAGAAAAATATTTTATGTGCTGTCGGTAACGTTATTTATTCTGGCGATGCTGAGCAAAGGCTCGGTTGTCGGCCTGCCTGTTGTGATTTTATTGTGCGTATGGTGGCTGCGGGGGACAGTCAGCAAACGTGACATCATTCGCAGCATACCTTTTTTCGCCGTCTCTGCCGCAATGAGCGTTGTGGAGATTTGGTTTCAGTATAATTGTGCGATAGGCGAGGATGTAGTCCGCAGTGACAGCTTCTTTTCGCGGCTGGCTGGTGCAGGCTGGGCGGTGTGGTTCTATCTTTATAAGGCCATACTGCCGGTAAATCTTACTTTTATATATCCCCGCTGGAAGATTGACCCTGCAAATCCGGTTTCGTATGTCCCCGGCTTGTTGCTGATTGTTTTGCTGGCACTGGCGTGGCGGTATCGGCGTAGCTGGGGCAGGCCAGTCTTTTTTGCGTTAAGTTTTTATATTGTGATGCTTTTGCCTGTGCTTGGGTTTTTCAACATATACTTTATGCGGTATTCATTCGTTGCCGACCATTATCAGTATGTGTCGATAATCAGCGTTATTGCCCTTGCGGTTGGCGTCATTTACCGTTATTTGGGTCTGGGCGTATTGAGGGTTGCTGCGATTTTGGCCTTGATAATATTGGGGACAGCCGCCTGGCAGCGCAGCAGCGTTTACAGGACTGCCGAGACGCTGTGGTATGACACTTTGGCCAAAGACCCCAATTCCTGGATGGCACACAATAATCTTGGTTCTGCGCTCCAATTGCAGGGCAAATATGAAGAAGCGGTTCGCCACTATCGAGAAACTCTGAAGGTAAAACCCGATTCAGATAAAGCATACTACAATTTGGGTATGGCTTACGGCTTGCGGGGTAAATCCGATGAAGCGATAGGTTATTTCAGGAAAGCGTTGCAAATAAACCCTTATTATGCGGAAGTATATTGCAATATGGGAATAGTGCTTCAGGAGCAAGGCAAGCTTAAAGAGGCAATCGACTGTTATCAAAAGGGGCTTAGCATAAACCCTAATGATGCCGATGCCCACAATAACTGGGCCAATGCCCTGCAGGCACTCGGCAAACCCGACGAAGCAATAAATCACTACTATCAGGCAATCCAAATTAAACCTGATTATGCCCAGGTTCACAACAACCTCGGCATTATACTCAGGTCGCGGGGCAGAATCGACGAGGCTATAAAACACTACCGCAAGGCGATTCAAATTAAGCCCGACTACGCCGAGGCACATAACAACCTCGCTAATGTCCTTGTTTCACAGGGAAATCTTGACGAGGCCGTCAGCCATTTTCGTGAAGCACTTCGGCTTAAGGGTGACAACCCCGACATTTGTTACAATCTTGCCCTCGCACTTCAGTCACAGAATAAATTCGATGAGGCAATCGTCAACTATCGTCAGGCGCTGCGATTGAAACCCAACTGGCCTTTGCCTATGAACGGCATAGCGTGGGTACTGGCCACACATCCTGACCCTGCGATGCGGGACCCTAATCAGGCGATTGAACTGGCTGAACGGGCAGATAAATTAACAAATAATCGAAACCCCACAGTTCTTAATACATTGGCAGCCGGTTATGCCTCTGCAGGCCGGTTCGACCAGGCAGTTACCACCGCCCAAAAAGCTCTGGATTTGGCTTCCGCCAACAAAAATAATAACCTATCCGAACAAATCCGCAAAAAATTGGAACTTTACAGACAGAAAAAATATTAGCAGCAACTCTATGCATCAAAAATCTTCAGAAGAAACTATCATCCGGCAAGTTAAACTACCGGCAATTTTAATAATTGTTGTTTGTTTTTTTACTCTGATAACACATTGGCCGGCATTATCAGCAAAAACGCTATCATTTGACGATGCCCAGTATCTCACGCAAAACGTATTAGTTCAAAACCCCGGCTGGATATCCGCCAAAAGGTTTCTTACCGAAATACTGGAGCCGTCAACCGTAGCAGGCTACTATCAGCCTCTTGCGATGATTTCGCTGATGCTCGATTACGCTCTCGGCGGGAGCGAAAATAACCTTATGCCGTTTCATCGCACCAGTCTCATTCTGCACATAGCAAATACCGCTTTGATAATAGTGCTGCTTTATCTGCTTTTCGGCCAGGTATGGGTGGCAGCGGCGGTCGGCCTGCTTTTCGGTGTGCATCCTATGACAGTCGAGCCAATCCCCTGGGTTAGTGAGCGCAAAACGCTTCTGGCAGCATTTTTAGCACTTTGGTCTCTGATTTTTTACGTGCGGTACGCGCAAAAGAATCGATGGGGATTCTATCTTTGCAGTTCTGTGATGTATCTGCTGGCATTAATGTCAAAACCCACAAGCACGCCTTTGGCTGCTGTGATGTTGTTGATGGACTATTGGCCGTTAAAAAGGTTAAATTGGCGGTCTGTTTTTGAAAAGATACCCTTTTTCGTGCTTGGCGGCATATCTACCATTATAACCGTTATTTCGCAAACTCACACCTGCGGAACGACAATGCCCAGTCAGTTCGGCCCTGCACGCATCCCCCTGGTCCTCTGCCACAATATAATTTTCTATCTCTATAAAATGATTTGGCCGGTAAATTTGTCATCACACTATCCGTTTCCTGAGCCGTTGAATCTGTCCCAGCCGATGGTGTTAGCCGGTGTCATTGGGACATTCTTACTGATTTTGCTGTTAGTGCTTTCATTGCGCCGGACACGTGCAGCATTGACCGGCTGGCTGATATTTTTCATAGCCATTTTGCCGACAATGCAAATTATTGGCTTCAGCGACGTCATTGCTTCAGACAAATTTGCTTATCTGCCATCGATAGGATTATTGATGATAATAGCGTCCTTTTTAGTATGGCTTTGCAATAATAGATTTTTAACGCTTTGCAGGGTGTCAGCAGTGATAATTTTGGTATTGGCTTGTGCCGAATCTGTCGCTACTCGCCTCTATCTCACATATTGGCAGAACACGGAATCACTTGTCAAATATATGTTAAAACTGACGCCGGACGTGGCTCCGCTGCATAGTATGTTAGGTCTTGCATTTCAATCGCAGGGCAGATTCGATAAAGCAGTTGATGAGTATCGAAAAACGCTGCAGCTTTGGCCCGAAAGTATCGTGGCATATAATAATATGGGCATCGTTCTTAAATCACAAAACAAATTAGATGAGGCAATCGATTCATTTCGCCAGGCCGTCAAAATCAAACCTGATTATGCCGAAGCACATAACAATCTGGGTAATGCCCTCCAGTCGCAGAATAAATTAGATGAAGCTATCGACCACTTCCGTCAGGCCATAAATAAAAACCGTGACTTTGCCGAAGCATACAATAACCTTGGCAACGCTTTATTTTCTCAGGGTAAGTATAATGAGGCCATAGAGTATTATCGCAAAGCACTGGACGTCAACCCCCGTTTTGCAAAAGCACATTATAATCTCGGCAACGTGTTTGCATCGCTGGGCAGATTCGATGATGCCATAAGTTACTATCGTCAGGCCCTAAAACTCAATCCTGATTATTTCGATGCGCACAGCAATATCGGCATAGCGCTAAAGTCTACAGGCAGATTCGATGAGGCGATTGACCATTATCGTCAGGCGCTTAAGCTGAAACCTGATTCTGCTCAGGTATATAACAATCTGGGAAATTTGCTGCTGGCAGAGGGTAAATTCGATGAGGCTGTCAGCCAATTCCGCCGGGCATTACAGCTAAATCCCCATCTGGCTGATGCACAATACAATTTGGCCTATGCACTTAAGCTGCAGGGCAATCTCGATGAAGCAATCAGCCATTGCCAGCAGGCTTTGCAAATAGACCCGAATCACACCGATGCCAGGAACCTTCTCGAAAAATTAACCAGCGAAAAAAAATAAGTTCCGCATTGGATTTTACAAAATTTAGCTGTATAATTTCGATGTGGTCTTTGTGTATCGCTGTTTGCGGGCGTAACTCAGTGGTAGAGCGTCAGCTTCCCAAGCTGAAAGTCGAGGGTTCGAATCCCTTCGCCCGCTTTTTCTTATTTGCATTCGCCGGCTCTCGGGCTACTCCGAATCCGATTTCTCCAGTGGCAGGTAAAGGAACAAATGCCCCCGCCGGTCACTCTCACCCATATAAATTGTGCCGTCCAAACCGGTTGTCATACACTCGAATTGGTCTCCCCGCCAGGAATAATACGGACTTCTATCCACTGCCATAACCCCTAAATCGGAAAAAACACCGCCTTGCGGATTATACGAAAACAGGCGGCACGGCTCAGCCCGCTCGCCGGCTATCATGTACACCTTCCCATTGCATCCGATTGCTAGCGCACGCATTCGCCGGCTTACACGCGGCTTGCCGAAATTGTTCAACTTCATTTTGTTCGGCTCAAAAGAAAAAAGGTAGCCGTCACAACTTGCCCCGTAAATCAGGCCGTTTGTGCCTTTTGCAAAATATTCAACTGCCGGGTATCCTTCGTATGCCTGGACAGGATAGTATTCGCCCGGAAGTTTAATATTAGTTACTGTTAGCGATTTATCTCCCGGCCTGTAATAATGCACAAACCCGCCCGAACCCGATGTAAATACTGTTCCGGAATCATCACAAACCAAAGCTCGCGGCAGCGTCCGCCAATCACGCTCCGGACCGTGAAAAACAACCTTTTTGTTCGTCTCACCGAGGTCGCTGAATATCCTCTCCCCAATCTGGTACTTAAACATACGGCCGTTAGGATAGGTTAAACCATAAATAACGTTTCTGTCCCCGCTAATTGTCAGGGCGTATACACCGTCACCGGTCACCGGCACTCCCAAATCCTCCACCGGACAATTATAATCGGGCAGATATACCTTATCATCATTTCTGGCCGGGTCGTATCGCAACAGATGTCCCCCCTTGTATCCATCGTATTGTTTTTTAATGTCATTCCACAATGAGCCGTCTATGGAATTGTCCCCAAACCCTGTCTGTTTTGAAATCTCCACCCGTTCCAGAACATTCTTTCCCGTTCCGATATAGAGACAGCCTTCTTTGTCCATCACCAATGAATGGTATACGCCCTGATGTCCTGTCAGCCTCCCCAGATGTCTTACCTTGTTTATTCCTGGGTCATAAACAAATAGATAAGAGGTATCTCCGCTGGTGGCCCCGTATATTTTCCCGTCACCGGAGGTTACAAGCGAGGTGATTGCAGAGCAATCAGGCGGGATGAGATTCACCTCCATATAACCAAGGTCTCGCAGTTCCAGATGGTGACACTCATAGTCAGGGTTCACCCACTGCTGTGCAAACAGCAAAGAGGAAATACAGAAAGATACCGGAATAAACGCAAAATATGAAAAAAACTGGCGTTGGTCCGGTTCGATTTTAATCTCGTATTTCATAACTCATCTCCTGCTTTCGTTCGGTTTATAGGTCAGCAGCGACATCTTAAATGGATATTTTTCCATAGCAATTCCAGCCGTTTCCTTCGCATCTTTTGCCTCCACAGCGCCGCAAAGATAAATCGTCCCGTCTATACCGCAGGTGGCGGCGCCGCAGCCAAATACACCCCGTCCGTCTTTGGTCCTTAAAATTCCAAGGTACTCACGTTTACCTGTCCGAAGGTCGTAGGTCGTTAACTCTGAATGTGGCGACGTCCTGATGCCCCCGAAATCCTGCGCCAGGTCGACTTTTCCCAGGTCGTGAATAAAATCAAACGCAATGCCCACTGGCGAATAATAAATTTTTCTGTCCTTGCCGATTGTAAAGGCAAGTGTCGAATACGGAACATCCCTGCGGTCCGAATGGTAGAAGTATTCGGAACACAATCTTTCGAGAGTGGTTACTTTTCCTTCAGGACCGTCTTTAGGGTCGTAGCGGAAAAGAACTGAATTCCCGCCGTTTACCCCATAAATTACCTTGTCGACCGGGTCCCATTCGACCGCTCGCCAAATCGCCTTTCGTTCCAGCATCGGGTTTGTCATTGTCCGCGGAAAGATTGTAACATCATAAGGAATTGACACGGAAAGGTCGTAAATCCGCTCCGTTTTGGCATCGTATTTCCAGATTCGGGCCTTGGGCGGATAACAGCCATACACATTTCCTTCATCATCTGCTGCAATAGAACGAAGAACATCCCAGTTGTCCACTCGACCCAAATCACGGGTGACTCCGTGGTCGATATCGAAACGATAGACATGACCGCTCCAGTCGGTGGCAAAAAGGTAATTCTTTTGGCGGTCGATAGCCAGACCGTAAGTCCCCCATAAACGGTTATCGAGCCCTAAATCCTCAAGTTTATCGGCTTTCGGGTCATAGCGCATCCAGTGATGGCCCGGCCAGCTGGAAGGTTCTATATTAAGAGGACCCCCGTCTTCACACATCGTCCCGAAATACAGCCGGCCGTCCCGGTCCTCAACCGCCTTTGTGTGCAGTTTACACGTTACTCGTGTCCCCTTGCCCTTTTC
>Ga0315276_10000810_pt1 | contig 27371 bp, 42 predicted proteins | sample YL17G05_0_MG_FD_204542 | JGI IMG/M metagenome (GOLD analysis project Ga0315276, IMG submission 204542) | Sediment microbial communities from Yellowstone Lake, YNP, Wyoming, USA - YL17G05_0 | ecosystem: Environmental > Aquatic > Freshwater > Lake > Sediment | place: USA: Wyoming | collected... | reverse complement strand
AACAAAAAACCTATTGGAGAGGTTTTAAATTCAAATCTTGATAAAGAATTAAAAAGAAAGGTTAAACTTCCAAAAACTGTTAAGAAAAAAATTGAAGATTTTAAACAAGAAGAGTTTGATGATTTAAGAGTTCTTATTTATTCTCAGGTTAAAAAAACACGCATTAAAAAGAAACCAGATATTAATGAAATTGGTTTATCAGGAAGTTTAAATGAAAAATTAGAATTTGTTAAGAAAAATATGACCAAAGATATTTCAATTAAGGATATTTTTAAAGAAGAGGTTGTTGATGTTAGAGGGATTACAAAAGGAAAAGGAACACAAGGTACAATCAAAAGGTTCGGGATAACATTAAAAGCACATAAATCAGAAAAAGGACAAAGAACTTTAGGAAGCGGTGGGCCATGGCATCCTTCAAGAGTAGATTTTACTCAGCCAAGAATGGGGCAAATGGGTTATTTTACAAGGGTTGTTTATAATAATAAAATTGTTGATATCAATAATATTGATGAAAAAGATATTAATCCTGCGGGAGGATTTAAACATTTTGGACAAATAAAAACTGATTATATTCTTATCAGAGGAAGCATTCAAGGGCCTATTAAAAGACAATTATTAATTACAGCCCCATTAAGAATAACTAAAAAACAAAATAAAAAAACTTATGAATTTATTGAATTAAGATGAAAACTAATATTAATAATAAAATAAGATTATTGAGAAGTGAGATAAGCTTAAGCTACTCATCTGCAAAGCTAAACAAAATGTCATATTATCAAAATACAAAACAAAAAAAATGAAAGCACAAATATTAGATATTAGTGGAAAGAAAATCAAAGAGATTACAACAGATTTATTTGAAGAACCAATAAGAGAAGATATTATTTACAAAATTGTAGAAGCTGAAAAAATAAAACATGCTTCTGCGCCTAGGCTTTATGCAGGGATGGACAGGTCTGCTTCTGGAAGAATAAGGAGAAAAAGACATTCTTGGAAAGCAGGTTATGGTCGGGGTATGTCAAGAATTCCTAGAAAAACAATGTGGAGAAGAGGAACTCAATTTTCATGGGTTGGTGCAATTATTCCTTCAGCAAAAGGCGGTAGAAGAGCTCATCCTCCAAAAGGTTTGGGAAGAATTAAAAAAATTAATAAAAAAGAATTAAAAAAAGCATTATTTTCTGCTTTAACATATTCAAATTCTATTACAGAATTAAAAAAGAAATATTCTTCTCTTCAAGATAAAGAAATCAAAGAGCTTAAACTTCCAATAATTATTGAAGATAAAATATTAAAATTAAACACAAAAGATTTTTTAAATGCATTAAAAAACATTTTAAAAGAATTTTATCCTGTTGCTATCCAGGAAAAATCAAAAAGAGCTGGGATTGGCAAATTAAGAGGAAGAAAATACAAAAAAAATGCAGGAGCATTATTTGTTATTTCAAAAACTGAGAATATTAAAATAAAAGGAATTGAGATTGTAAAAACTAATGAATTAAGTGTAAGTGATTTAGCAGACAATGGGGCAAGATTAGTTTTTTTTACTGAAAAAGCAATTAAAGATTTAGAAGATATTAAGAATCGTAAGGAAACCCAGGTTTCCTTAACAAGTCAACCTTCCTTACTTAAGGAGAAAAAACAATGAAACCAATATCAACTGAAAAAGCAGTAAGATTAATTGAAGCTGAAAATACTTTAATCTTTGAAGTTGATAGAAGATTATCAAAAAAAGACATTAAAAAAGAATTTGAAGAAATGTTTAAAGTTAAAACAGATTCAATTAATACTTTAATTAAATTAAATAAAAAATATGCTTATATTAAATTAAATAAGAAAAATCCTGCAATTGATGTTGCAACTAAGCTGGGGATGATTTAAAATGCAAACTGATACAGTTCAAACAAAAAAAATATTAAATAAAGAAGATTTAACAAAGTTAGTGACAAATGATATTGTTGAATTTGGAGTTTGGAGAGAAAAAAGTTTAGTTTATGATTATCCTGATTTAAAAAAAGACGAATTATTTTTGATAAGTAGATTAGAAATGACAGGGATTCCTGGAGGAATTGGGATGATTTTTGAGAATATAGATAATCTTAATGTAAGAAATGGATATCTAATTATAGAAAATTTGAGGACTGGAGATTTGCCTAAAACTCAGGATGGGTTGTTTCATTATGGTGTAAAGATGATTGCTCCTAGAGAGACAGCAGAGGGAACTAAAGAATTTGAAAATCCAGAAATTCATGACTTATTTGATAAAGCATTAAATGAGGTTGGATTAAAATGGGAAAAAGAATAACAAGCAGAGCCAGAGGGCATGGAAGTTTAACTTTTAGAGTTAGACCAAGAGCTTATAGATATAGAGTAACCTATCCAAGTTTAAATGCTTCTGGAAAAGCAAAGATATTAAGATTAATTAATTCATCTGCACATTATGCTCCTCTTGCTAAGATTCAAATTGAAAAAGAAATTTTTATTTGTCCTGCAGCATCAGGAATTTACGAAGGACAAGAAATAATGATTAATAAATTAAGAGAAGATGGAAAACTAATAACAGGCGATATTTTAAAATTAAAAGATATTCCTATTGGAGAAAGAATATTTGATATTGAAACAGTTCCAGGAAATGGCGGGAAGATATTAAGAAGTTCTGGAATTTTTGCAATATTATTAAATAAATCCAGTGGCAAAGTTGAAGTCCAAATAAAAAGAAGAAAAATAAGTTTAAATGAAAATTGCAGAGCTACAATTGGTGTTGCTGCTGGTGAAGGAAGATTAATGAAACCAATTGTTAAAGCAGGAAAAATGCACCATATGATGAAATCAAAAGGAAGAAAATGGCATAGAACCTCTGCTATTAAAACAAATGCTGTTGATCATCCTTTTGGAAGCGGAAGAGGAAAAAGAATTAAAAGCAAAATTGCTAAAAGAAATGCTCCTCCTGGAGCAAAAGTAGGGCATATAAGTCCTAGCAGAACAGGAAGGAAAAAATAAAATGGAAAAATCATATTTTGACAGAGGATTTAAAGAATTAAGAGATGAGTACAGTAAAAAATTTGGAGAAGGAAAAAATCCCGGCCTTTCAAGAGAAGCCTTAGCATTTGAACTCACACTTCAAAAATTAAAAGAATGTTTTGTAGCACAATATAAATTAATTGCTAGAGCAGCACCCATAGGAATAAAGTAAAATGGAAACAGAAGAAATTAAAATAGAAGAAGAAACAACATTTAAGAAAAAAGAATTTACTTATCGCGGAAAGACAATAGAAGAATTAAAAAAAATAGATATTCGTGAATTTGCAAAACTTCTTAAATCAAATGAAAAGAGGACTCTATTAAGGCAGACAGACAAGATACAAAAATTTATTTTAAGATGTAATAAAAAAACTCAAGAAAAAAAGCCTATAAAAACTCATTCAAGATATTTGGTAATTGTCCCTCAGATGATTGGACTAAGAATTTTAATTCATAAAGGAAATAATTATGTTCCAATAGAGATTGATGGAGAAATGTTAGGGCATAGATTAGGAGAATTTGCAGCTACTAGATCTAAAGTTAAACATGGAGCAGCAGGAATTGGTGCAACAAGAGGAAGTGCATCAATGTCTGTTAAATAAGACAAGCCTTTTGATGCAAAAGGCTTGACCCAAAAAACAACATGGCAGAAAAACAAATTAATGAAAAAATAATTGAGAAAACTGAAAAAGAAATAGCTAAAGAAGTAGAACAAATAGAAGAAAAAGTAGCAGAGCATGAAATAACTCAAAAACAAGCAGATAAAGAAATTAAAAAAGAAGTTGATGAAGATATAGAAAAAGTTGATAAGAAGATTGAGACTAAAAGAGAAAAGAAGCCTAAAAGAACAGATGCAGTTGTCAATGCAAGAAATTTGCCTATTTCAACAAAACATAGTATTGCTATCTGCAATATGATCCGAAATAAAGAACTTGATAAAGCTATCTTATTATTAGAACAAGCAGAGCAAGAAAAGATTGCAGTACCAATGAGAGGAGAAATACCTCATAGAAAAGGAATTATGTCTGGAAGATATCCAATAAATGCATTAGGACATTTTATTAAATCATTAAAAAGCTTAAAAGCAAATGCTATTGCTAATGAATTAGAATTAGAGAGATATGTGATATTTTGCAAAGCAGATGTTGCTTCAAGACCTTATAGAAGATTTGGAAGAGGAAAGTTTAAAAGAACTCATCTTACACTTAGATTAATACAACCTGTAAAAAAAGTAAATAAAGCAAAACAAGGAGATAAAGAATAATGGAAGAAATAAAAACAAACACTTTGAATAAAGAAAAAATCAATTGTAGTGATAAGTTTTGCCCAAGACATGGGCACATCAGTGTTAGGGGGAGAAGTTTTAAAGGAAGAATTATTAAAAAATTTCCAAAAAGAGTTTGCATTGAATTTGAAAGAACTATTTATATTAAGAAATATGAAAGATATTCAAAAAGAAAAACAAAGCTTCATGCAAGGCTTCCAGATTGCATGGCTAATGAGATTAATTTAGGAGATTATATTGAAATCAGAGAATGCAGGCCTATTAGCAAAATAATTCATTTTATTGTTATAAAGAAGATAGGAGAAGAAGATAAAGAAAAACAAGAGGCAGGAGAGATAAAATGAAAAGAAGCGATGATTTGAATATTTATGCATCATATGTAAAAGTTGCTGAAGCACATTTAGTTGCTGCAGAAGAGATTAGCTCTAAAAGTAGGAATTATTATGATTCAATAAAAGATCAAATGCAAGAATGGATATATAATATTTTAGATATTTTTAAATCTCGAATGTTGAGAAAAGGGAAAAATTATTATGTTGATATTGTGGAAGTCTTAAGAGAAGATATAGCTGGGAGATTTAAGAGAATAGATAATTTGGAGGGGGCTTTGTAATATGAAAGCTGTAGCTGCAAAATTAACAAGAGCATTGAATATTGGGAGCCAAGTTTTAGCTAGTGATAACAGTGGAGCAAGAATTGTAAGAATAGTTGGTGTTAAACATGGCAAAACAAAACATGGCAGGCAACAATATGCTAAACTTGGGGATTGGGTAAAAATCTCTGTAAGAGCTGGAGACCCTGGAATGAAAGGACAGGTTTTTGATGCAGTAGTAATCAGGCAAAAAAAACCTTATAGAAGAAATACAGGAGAAAGAGTTTCATTCACAGATAATGCAGTTGTATTATTAAAAGATGAAAAAGGAAATCCAAAAGGAACTCAAATTAAAGGGCCAATAGCAAAAGAAGTTGCAGATAGATGGCCATTTTTAGCTAAAATTGCGAAATTTATAATGTAAAATGGTAAGAATCAGGAAAAGGATAATAAGTGTGGAAGGAGGATTGCATAGAGTTGTAGTTGATACAAACAATGAAATTCCTGAAATTGAGATTGAACTAGGAGCAGGAATGAATAACGAAGAATACCTTGTGTGGAATCTTGCTAACGCAATCAGAACTATAAATAATAAACCTCAAGAAAAGGATATTACTCTTACTGTTTACAAAATACATAGAGAGGTTTTAAAAAATAGAGGGGTTAGTGGAGAAAAGTTGGCAGAGAGTGATGAAATATTTAAAAAATATACGGGGGTTGTGGTTTAAAACAACATGAAACAAAAATTTTCAAACAAATGGGCAGCAAGCAGACAGCCAAGAAAGCAAGTGAAATACAGAGCTAATGCTCCAATGCACATAAGACATAATTTAATGTCTTCAAATTTAAGCAAGGATTTAAGAAAAAAATATGGAAAAAGAAGTTTTCCTATAAGAAAAAATGATAGTGTTAAAATCATGAGGGGGGAGTTTAAGGGGAAAACAGGAAAAATAGATTCTGTGGATTTAAAAAAATTAAGAATTATGATTGCAGGAATTTTTAGGAGTAAGAAAGATGGAACAAAAGTAGGGGTTTATTTTAATCCTTCAAATTTACAAATCCAGGAATTAGATTTAGAAGATGTAAAAAGAAGAGAAGCAATTGAAAGAAAAACAACTAAACCAATATCTGATAAAAATTTAAGTGAACAAAAAAGTAGCAAGAGTGAAAATAAGCAAGAAGATACTAAAATTAAAAATAAGGAAAAGAAATAAAATGGCACATACAAACAGGCAAAACATTGGAAAATTCTGGCCAATACCAAGAAAAGGAACAAAATATTTAGCAGTTCCTAGTTATGATAAAAATGAATCAATCCCATTAGTAGTGATTGTAAGGGATGTATTAAAGATTGTAAGAAATAAAAAAGAATTACAAAGACTAATTAATGAAAAAAGAATAAAAATTAATCATAAAGAGATAAGAGAAACAAATTATCCTGTTTGTTTATTTGATGTGATTAATTTAATTGATATAAAAAAGAACTATAAGGCGACATTCTCTGAGAATAAAAAAATGATTTTTGAAGAAATCTCTGATAAAGAATCTGAAACAAAAATCTTTAAGGTCATTAATAAAAAAATTCTGCCGGGTAAGAAAGTTCAGCTTAATTTAATGCATGGTAAAAATATAATTTCTAAAGAAAAAGTGAATACTGGTGATTCCCTGTTATTGAATTTAAAGGATAATAAAATAATTAAAATAATAAAAATGGAAAAAGGAAAAAATATTTTTGTAATAAAAGGAAAACATGTAGGAGAAAATGGAAAGATAGATAATATCATAGAAAGGGGCGGGAAAACCATTGCAAAAATTATTTCTGATAAAGGAAAGGTAAATGTTTGGATTAAAAACATAATTGTTATAGAATAAAATGGAAAATAAAAATATAAACCCTATGAAAGAAGTTGAGATGGAAAAATTAGTACTTAATTGCGGGGGGACTGATGATAAACTTGAAAAATCAGTAAAATTATTAAAAATGATTACTGTAGACAGAAAGGTTTATCAAACAAAATCTACAAAAAGAATTCCTGCATTTGGGATTAGTCCTGGGAAGAGAAGCGGATGCAAGGTTACTATCAGAGATAAAAAGAAAATAATTGATTTGTTAAAAAGATTTTTTGCAGCTTTAGACAATGAGATTAAGAAGAAACAAATTACAGAAAATCATGTTTCATTTGGAATCAAGGAATATATTGAAGTCCCTGGCTTAGAATATGACAGAGAAATTGGGATATTAGGCTTTGAAGCAAGCCTTGTTTTTAAAAGAAAAGGAAAAAGAGTTAAAATGAGAAAAATAAAAAGAGGAAAATACCCAAAAAGACAAAGTGTTACAAAACAAGAGATAACTGATTTTTTAATTAAAAATTTTAGAGTGGGGGTTGTAGAAGAATGACAGCAAGTGATTGGAGAAAAGCATTGAAGCAGTTCAAAAGAAAACCTGCAATTAAAGCTAAATATATTAAACATAACAAACCAAAAGACAGAACCACTGGAATTGCAAAGCAAAAATGCGAGAAATGCGGTAGATTTGGAGCACACTTAAGCCAGTATGGATTAAATTTGTGCAGGCATTGTTTCAGGGAAATTGCTGTGGATATTGGATTTAAAAAATATAGCTAGGAGCGAGAATTTGCATGAAATACAAAATAAAATTAAATAAAATGAATGAAAGTTCGAGATTAAAATGAGCCAAGATATTGTTGCTGATACACTAAACCAAATAATGAATGCTAAAAAAGCAAGAAAAACAGAAGTAGTTGTAAATAAACATTCAAAACTCTTAAGAAATGTATTAGATATAGCTAAACAAGATGGTTATTTAGATTATTCTATTGATGGGACTAGTCTTACAATTAAGATAATTAAATTAAATGAAATTAAGGCGATTACTCCAAGATATACCTTTTCTATTGATAAGATAAATAAATATATAGAGAGATTTCTTCCAGCAAGAAATTTTGGTTTTATTATTGTTTCAACAAACCAAGGGTTAATGAAGCACACAGAAGCTAAAGAACAAAATTTAGGAGGATGCTTGATTGCATATATGTTTTAATGGCAATAAAAAAAGACTTAAAAGAAGAAATTGAAATCCCTGAGGGAATTAATGCAAATATAAAAGATTCTACAATCATAATGAAAAAAAATAATGATGAACTTCAAACTAAACTAGATGCTAAGATAAAAACAACAATTGAAGGAAATAAGATTATCTTAGAGTCTAAAAAACCAAATAAAAAAAATAAAAAAATGTTTGGGACTATTAAAGCACATATAAAAAATATGATAAAAGGCTTAACAAAAAAATTCAAATATAAACTTCAAATTTCAAATGTTCATTTCCCAATGACTGCTGTATTTGACAAAGATAAAAAAGAGCTTGTTGTTAAAAATTTTTTAGGAGAGAAAAAAGAACGAAGAATAAAGATTGCAGAAGGCATTGATGTTAAGATTAATAAAGAAGAAATTGAATTAGAATCAATTGATATTAGAAAAGCAGGGCAATGTGCTGCAGATATTGAAAAAGGAACAAAAGTAAGAAAAAAAGACAGAAGAATTTTTCAAGATGGAATTTTTATTACTGAAAAACCAGGGAGGATATTTAAATAAAAATGGCAAAAAATAAAAAGTTTTTGAGAGGGAATACTCATCAATACTCAAAATTAGGGTTAAGAAGAAGAAAGAAACAGAAATATAGCAAAGGAAAAGGAAGAGATAATAAGATCAGATTAAATATAAAGGGGCATGTAAGAAAAGTCAGGATAGGATTTAAAGATATGAAAAAAACAAGCGGGTTAGTTAAAGAACTAAAACCAATTCTAATCAAAAATTTAAATGATTTAAAAAAACTTGGGAAGTCTGAAATTGGAATTGTTGCAAAGATTGGAGATAAAAAAAGAAAAGAAATTGCAGAATATGCAATTAAGAATAATATTAAGTTGTATTTAGATCCTAAAAGAACTTTAGAAAGAATTGAAGAAAGATTAAAAAAGATTAAAGAAAAACAAACTCAAAGGAAAATTAAAAGAACTGAAAGAGATAAAAAAGCTCAAAAAGAAGCTGAGAAAAAAGCAAAAAAAGAAGCAAAAGAAGAAGCAAAGGCTGAAAAAAAGGAAAAAGAGAATATAGAAGAAAAGGTTGCAGAAAATAAAATAAAAGAAGGTGAAAAAACAACAAATATGGATAACAATCAAAAACAAATTCAAACAAATAATTATGGGAGAGGCAAATAAACAATGGCAAACTTAGCTAAGAAAAAAGCACTTGCAGCAAGAACATTAAATGTTGGAAAAAACAGAATTCATTTTAATAGTGATAATTTTGCTGAACTAAAAGAAGCGATTACAAAACAGGACATTAGAGATTTATATTCTGAAGGGGTAATTAAAATTAAGCCTATTCAAGGAAGAAGAAAAATTAAAAAAAGAAAAACAAGACGAGGGCCTGGAAAAATCAAGATAACAATTAATAAAAGAAAACAAACCTATGTAAAAATTACAAGAAAATTAAGAAATCATTTAAAAGAATTAAAAAAAATAGGAGCAATAGAAACCTCTTTATATCATGAACTAAGAAAAAAAATAAGAATGAGGGAGTTTAAAAGTAAGGCTCATCTTAAAGAATATTTAAAAGAATATAAAGGAGCTATGATTAAACCAAGTGGGATTGTTAAACAGATTAAAAAAGAAAAAACTCGTAAGGAAACTAAGGCTTCAAAAACAAGTCAACCTTCCTTAAAAAAGGAAAATAAAACTACTAAAAAAACAAAAGCCAAGGAGAAAGAAAAATGAAACTGAATAAAAGAAGAAGATTAGAAAGTAAAACAAATTATAAAAAAAGATTAACACTGCTTAAAGGAGATTATTTAAGATTAGTTGTAAGAAAAACAAATAAATACATAACATTACAAATTGTGGAAAGTGAAGATGCTAAAGATAAGGTTTTATATTCGGTTAGTACAAAAAACTTATTAAAATACAAATGGCCTGAAGAAAAAGCAGGAAGTTTAAAATCCCTAGGTGCTGCATATCTTGCAGGGGCATTATTGGGCAAAAAAGCTAAAGAACTAAAACAAGAACTAATTTTAGATAGTGGATTAATTCCAAATACTAAAGGTTCAAGAGTATATGCTGCAGTTAAAGGAGCATCTGATTCTGGAATAGCTATAAAATATGATAAAAAAGCTATGCCTAATGAAGAAAGAATAAAAAATAAATATGAATTTTTTGAAAAAGTGAAAGGAGAGATAAATAAATAAAATGGCAGGAGAAAGAAAACCAAATTTTGGAAGAGGCAGAGAAAATAATTTTTCAAGGGGCAGAGAAAATAGTTTCTCCAGAGAAAGAAGACCTATGTTATCCAAAGAACAAAGGGAAAAATTAAGAGATGATAGAATAAGTCAAGAACAAGTAAAACATGTTGAAGACTGGAGACCAAGAACAAGATTAGGAAAACTTGTAAAAGAAGGTAAAATAAAAGATTTAGATGAAGCTTTAAAATATAAAATACTTGAACCTGAAATAGTTGATTTATTATCTCCTAACTTAAAGTCTGATGTTTTAAATATTGGACAATCAAAAGGGAAGTTTGGAGGAGGCAAAAGAAGAGCATGGAGGCAAACTCAGAAAAAAACTGCTGAAGGAAATGTTCCTACTTTTTCTTGTATGTGCATTATTGGTAATCAAGATGGATATTATGGGCTTGGTTATGGAAGAGCAAAAGAAACTTTACCAGCCAGAGCTAAAGCAGTAAGGAAAGCTAAGCTTGATATTACAAAAATTAAGAGAGGGTGTGGAAGTTTTAATTGTAATTGCGGAGAACCTCATACTGTTCCATTTATTGTGGAAGGAAAATCAGGAAGCTGCAGAGTAAAATTAATACCAGCACCACAAGGAACTGGATTAGTTATTGGAGATGAATGTAAAAAAATATTAAAAGCAGTTGGAATCAAAGATGTTTATTCTGATACTTATGGCCAGATTAGGAGCACAATAAATTTAGCTAAAGCATGTGTAGATGCTTTAAATAAAACTACAAGGATGTAATATGGTAAGTTATTATCCCCCACCTGCCCCTACTATCACAGTATTAAATACTATATGGGACTTAGAAAAATCAAGCAGAGATATAAAAGAAGCAATAGCAAATAAAAATCAACAAAAATATATAGAAGCTAGTGTTTTTCATTTAATGACAAGAAACTTAGCAGAACAATTACCTTCCCCTGAAGCTGAGAAGATAATCTCAATGTATAAGCATAGATATAAAGAATTAACAAAGGACAATCCTTGGAGGATGGTTGCATAATATGGAAGAAAGAAAATTTATTAACCTTAAGAAAGAAGAATTTGGCATAAAAGAATATATAAAAAGAGATTTAGGCAGAGGAAAAATCAGCAGATTAGATATTGAATACACTCCTGTTGGAGAAAAGATAATTATTTTAACAAGCAAACCTGGATTTGTTATTGGGAAAAAAGGAGAAAAAATAGAAGAATTAACCCAAGTATTAAAAACTAAATTTAAGCTTGAAAATCCTCATATTGAAATAAATGAAATTAGAAATCCTTTATTTGATGCTCAATTAGTTGCAGATGAAATTGCAATGGCTTTAGAAAGAATGGGGAATCTTAAATTTAAAGTGATTGCATATAAAAAACTGCAAGACATAATACGGGCTGGAGCATTAGGATGTGAATTAAGGATAAGTGGGAAACTTCCGAGTGACAGGGCAAAAAGCTGGAGATTTGCAGAAGGATATTTGAAAAAAGCAGGGGAATCAAGAAAAGAAGTCAATAGAGCACAGTCTGTTGCACTTACTAAAAGCGGGATTATTGGTATTAAAGTAGCAATAATGCCTCCAGATGCTATAATTTATGATAAGATTAATATTGATAATAGAATAAAAGAGCAATTAAAAAATAAAGTTACAGAAAAAGAAGAAATTAAAAAGAAATCTAAAGAGAAGATTGTTAAAAATAGTGTTAAAACTAAAGAAAAAGCAGAAAAATCTAAGAAAAAAGCAAAAAAACAAAAGGAAAAATCTGCAATAATAGATAAAGAAAAAGTGATTAATAAAGAAGAAGCAAATAATAAACAAGTCTTAGCTGAATCTGACAACCTGGAAACTAAACCTAAAGAAAATGGAACTGCTATTAAAATTGAAGAAGAATTAGAAGAAGGAGTTCCTCAAGAGCAAATTGATAAAGACCTTGAAGATAATAAAATTATTAAAGCAGAAAAACTTGAGGAGGATAAAGAATAATGGCTATTCTTAAGAAAAAAGATATTTCAAGGATGTCTGAGAAAGAGATTAATGAAAAAATAAAAGATTTAAAATTTGAGTTAATTAAAAATCAGATTGGTTCTGGAAAAGGCATGAAATTAAAAACAAATGAGATTAAAAAAACAATTGCAAGACTCCTCACATTCAATAGACTAAACATAAAGTCTATTGAAAAATAAACAAATGGATATATGTCCAAAATGCGGATTGCCTTTACAAGCTTGTGTTTGTGAAGAAATAGCAAAGACAGAACAGAAGATACATATCAAAACTGAGAAAAAACGTTTTGGTAAATTGGCTACAATAATCTCTGGCTTTCAAGGTGTAGATTTGAAAGCTACTGCAAAAAGCCTTAAACAGGTTTTAGCATGCGGAGGAACAGTAAAAGGAAACACTGTTGAACTCCAGGGAGACCATTCAAAAACTGCTAAAGCAGTTTTAGTAAGACTTGGTTTTCTAGAAGAGAGTATTGAAAAACAATAAGTAAATAAAGGCATAAAATTAAAGGTGAGAATAAACATAGAGATAGAACTAGAAAATGGAAGAACAAAATCGTAAGGAAACCAAGGTTTCCTTAACAAGTCAACCTTCCTTAAAAAAGGAAAATAAGAACAAGATTAGCAAAAGCTCTAAATCAGATATAGATAATTCACTTACTGCTGTGATTAGAATTTCCGGGATAGTGGGGGTTCCTGAACATATTGAAAACACTCTTTACAGATTAAGATTAAGAAGAAAATATGTCTGTGTTGTAATTAATACAAACAATGAATCTATCCAAGGGTTATTAGAAAAAGTAAAATATTATGTTGCTTATGGTGAAATAAGCAAAGAGACTCATGATAAATTAATAAAAGCCCGTGGACAAAAAATAAGTGGTAAAAAAAATGAATTAAAACCTTTTTTCAGGCTTCATCCTCCTAGAGGAGGCATAAAGAGCAAGCTGCAGTATCCTAAAGGAGTTTTAGGAAACAATAAAAATGATATAAATAAATTAATTGAGAGGATGTTGTAAAATGGGAATTAGATTACTTGTACGGGGAAAGGTTAGAGAAATATATGAAAATACAAGAGAACAACATAGACGTACAAATACAGATTTAAAGTATAATACTCAACATTATATTATAGAGGGTAGAGTAGTTTTAGATAAAATAACAAGAGCTGTAATGGGGTTTCTTTTTGATGACAATGAATTAGAGAGGATTGCAAAACTAACAAAACAATCAGAAAGAAAAGTTGATAGGGCATTATCTACAATGTTTTTAGGGTATTCAATACCTAATGTAGGAGGATAAAATGGTAGTAAAAACTAAAAAACGAAAAAAATCTGGAAGACAGCGAGGAGGAAATACTTATGGGCATGGTTCTAGAAAAAAATGGAGAAGCAGCGGGGAGCAAGGCGGGCATGGAATGTCTGGGACTGGCAAGAGAGCAGACCATAAAAAATCCCTTATAATAAAGCTTTACGGCAACAATTATTTTGGAAAACAAGGAATTACAAGCAAAGGCACTAGAAGAGAAAAGTCACTTATAATTAATTTAAGAGAAATTATTGAAAAATTTCCTGAGAAGACAAATATTGACTTAAAAAAATATAAAATTCTTGGAGATGGAGAATTAAAAACAAAACTGACAATAACTGCAAGGGCATTTACTAAATCTGCAAAAGAAAAAATTGAGAAAGCAGGTGGAAAAATTATTATCTCTGAAGCAAGAAAAAAACCAGAAGAAAAAACTAGTAATTCTCAAAATAAAAGAGATGAAGAGCAGAAACAAAGCGAAACAAAAGAAATCAAAAATAAATAAGATGAATAATATTAATAACTAATAAGATATAAATTATAAAGAAGAAATTAATTAAATTAATAATATCAATAGCTTACAAAGAAATAAGTTATGCAGAAGAGATAATTAATCTGCTTAAACAAATAATATTAAGCAAAAGAAGTCTTATCTTCAAAACTTAAAAAATATTAATAAAAACAGAAGATTAATAGATTATAAAATCAGACATTAATTATAAATTAATAAAAAAACAAAATACAAAAAATGGAATTTATAAACATATTAAAAAACCTGCCAGAAGTAGCAGGCCCTACTGAAAAAAAATTAAGTTTTAATGTTAAATTAAAATGGACTTTAATCATTCTTATTTCTTTTTTTGTTTTGTCAAATGTTGCTCTTTATGGCCTAGCAAGCAATGCAATGGCAAGGTTTGAATACTTGGCTGTTATTATGGGGACTAGTTTTGGTTCAATTATAAGTCTTGGCATAGGGCCAATTGTAATGGCTTCTATTATATTACAGTTATTAGTGGGAAGCAAGATTTTAGATATTGATACAAGCACTGCAGAAGGCAAGAAATTTTTCCAAGGCTTGCAAAAATTATTAGTTTTCTTTTTTATAATTTTTGAAGCACTAATCTATGTTATTATGAAAGGGCTTGAGGCAATGCCTGGTTTTACTTTTATTGTTATTTTACAATTAATTTTAGGTGGTTTAGTAATATTATTTATGGATGAGGTTTGCCAGAAATGGGGATTTGGAAGTGGAGTCAGCTTGTTTATTGCAGCAGGAGTTGGTTGGAGATTAATAACAGCTGCTTTTGGATTTTTAGGAGCTCAAGGAAATTTTCAAGCATCTGGTAAGGTTATTGCGTTTATAATAAGTTTAATTAATGCAGATTCTCAAGGAGCAATGCTTGCTTTAGCAGCACTACTTACTACAGTAATATTATTCTTAATGGTAGTATGGGCTCAATCATTAAAAATTGAAATTCCATTAAGTTATGATAGATTAAGAGGATATTCAATGAAATGGCCCTTGCAATTCTTTTATGCTTCTGTAATACCAGTTATTTTAACTGCAGCATTAATTGCTAATTTGCAATTATTTGGAGGATTATTACAAAACTGGATTGGGCATGCTACTTTTTTAGGAAATATGGCTAATGGAAGAGCTGTTTCTGGATTTTTATACTGGATTAGTGACTCAAATGCTGTAGAGGCCTTGATTACTGGAAGCTGGCACTGGGGATTATTAGGGCAAACATTAGGACATGTCTTGTTTTTTGTATTTTTTTCAGCTTTATTTTCTGTATTTTGGGTAAAAACTTCTGGGATGGATGCTTCAAATCAGGCTCAGAATATTTTAAAATCAGGACTTCAGATTCCTGGGTTTAGAAAAGATGAAAGAATCTTAGAATCAGTATTAAAAAGATATGTTCTGCCTTTAACAATTATGGGTGGTATTGCTATTGGGTTATTAGCTGCTCTTGCTGATATTTTAGGAACCTTAACTGGAGGAACTTCTTTGTTATTAGGAATTATGATTATTTTCCAGTTCTACCAGAACATCTCACAACAACATGCAATGGATATGAATCCTACATTAAAGAAAATGATGGGTGCTTAAAATTTTTAAGTTATATTCTCTTGTTCATTAAGCTATGCTCTCATCAACACAGCTTTAAGTTTTATATCTTATTGATACTACTTACGAAAGTAAATGGATTTATTTTATATTTTAAGAACTTTTTATTATTAATATCTGATGAATATTTTAAGTTTTGCAGATGAAAAGATTAAGCTTGAAAATTAGTAGCTTAAAATTAATTTTCAGTGATCTTAATAAATATATTAATAAATTTTACATAAATCTAATTTTGTGAAAGCTTTTTAAACTATCTTTAATTAGAGGTTATTAAGATAAAAAGAGTATAAAAAATGATAACTGAATTTATTCAAGCAAATGCATGGAATGCAAGGATTTCTATTCTTGTTTTGTCTTTTTTAGTTACTTTGTTTATCACAGTTATAACTTATTACATGACAGACAGGAAAAGAATGAAAGAACTTAAAGATAAACAAAAAGCTTTAAGAATTGAAATTAAAAAATATAAAGATAATCCTCAAAAAATGATGGAGCTTAACAAGCAAATGATAGAGGATATGCCTGAGCAATTAAAACATTCTTTTAAACCAATGTTAATCACAATAATTCCAATTATCATTATATTTGCATGGTTGAGAAGCACATTTGTTACAATTTTGCCTCATTGGTTTTGGTGGTATATTATAAGTTCAATAATTTTTAGTATTGGTTTAAGAAAGGTCTTTGGGTTGCAATAACTAATAAGCTGTTTTTTATGTTAATAATATTATATATTATTTAGATTTGTGAAGTTAAAATAATTAATTTATGTGAAAAAGAGAGAAGCATGGCTTGATGAACTAAATAAAAGCTTTAACCTTATTGAATTATATATAAATCCCAGAAGCTATTAAAAATATTAAGAAGATTAATTATAGTTAAGACATTAGGAATTAATAATATAAATCAGGATTGTATTCTTTTTTAGTCTTATTTTTAAATTTTATTCTAAGAGTATATACTAATCCAGCAAATAAAATTCCTGCAGAATCTGTTAAAACATCTGATAAAGAACAGTATCTTCCTTGAACAAATAACTGGTGAAATTCATCACTAATTGCATAAATTATTGAAATTATTATTGCTAATAAAAAAAGATTAATTTTTTCTCCCTTAAGCAAGGCGATTAATAAGAAAAAAGAAAATAAAAAGAAAATTGAGAAATGATAGATAATAGGTTTAGACCTGAATTCAGGACCTGGAACTCCTGCTGCAAAAGTTAGGGAAGACATATAAAAAATAAGTATTGCAATTAAGATACTAATAATTAAAGATATTTTATTGTGTTTTTCAAGCCAAGATATCATTATAACTTACCTTATTTTTATGAAAATACATCCTAACTTCTGTATTTAAGTTTTAATGTTGTTGATTGTTTATTTTATGCTGTTAATATTTAATCTTATTAAGTCATATTTAAATAAATTAATTTGTTTTAGTAATGCTTCTAAATTATTAATAGATAATTTATAATTTATAATTAATAAGACTTAAATCAAGCTGTAAATAATTAACATTAATTTAATGTTTATCTAAAAATTTATCTGCAAAGCTTAAAAATCGTCTTTAACATTATAGATAAGAGCATAAAAATAAAGAACAAATCATATCAGAAAAGTTTAAAAGTCTTGTTTTTGATTGTTTAAACATGAACCAAGAACAAATAATTCAAATGCAGGCATTGGAACAAGAAGCAGAAGCATTGAGCCAGCAATTGCAATTAATTGAACAAAATCTCTCTGAAATAAAGGATTTAGGATTAAGTTTAGAAGAAATTGAAAAAAAAGACAATAAAGAGATTTTAGTAGATATTGGTAAAAAGATTTATCTTCCTGTTGAAATAAAAGATAATAATTTGTTTGTTGAGATTGGAAAAGGTAATTTTGTTAAAAAAACAAGCCCAGAAACAAGAGAGGTTATTGAAGAACAAATTAAAAAGCTCATTATAGGAAGAGAAGAGATTACAAAAAGGCTTGATGAATTACAGCAACAGGCTAATGACATAATGCAGATTTTTATTAAAGAAAGCCAGAAAGAGAAAAAAGAAGAAAAATAAGAAAAAAAGGAAGAAGAAAGAAAGAAAAAAGGAAAAAAGAAGAAAAAATAAAAAAAGAAAATTTTTTAGCCTGTTTGGTTTGTTTGGTTTACACTTAAACATACTCCACCACTACAACTATACACACAATAAGTACCTGTATTCCATTCTGTACAACTATCCGCATCATAATTCCCACAAGTTTGCGCATAACCTACAGAGCATCTTTTTGAACCTGAAACACATTCATTTGTACAGGTTTGGTTTACAGCACATTGTCCAGTAGCATTACAAGAATATCCACTTAAACAAGTCCCACAATTTAAATTGCTTCCACATCCATTAGCCCATGTTCCACAGTTCTTTCCTAAACTTGCACATGTTGTAGGAGTACAAGTAGGAGTACATATTCCATTAGAACAATTCTGCCCTGTTGGGCATGTTCCACAATTTAAATTGCTTCCACATCCATTAGCCCATGTTCCACAGTTCTTTCCTAAACTTGTGCATGTTGCAGGAGTACAAGCAAGAATACATGCTCCATTTTCACATTTATATTCAGAAGCACATGTATAGCTTGCTGATTTTATTGAGCTTCCAGAACAAAAATATTCTTTTAAAACTGTTGTAGATGTACAAACATCTGTGTTAGAAGTGGTTCCTTTAGAAACAGTTCCTTGAACAGCATAGTTTTTCCCACCATCTGAATCAGCGCAAGAACCCTTTAAACTAGCTAAACCTGTGCCAGCACTATCTCCACTTTTTAAGGCAGCATAAACAAAATAACCAGCAACCAATAAAATAAGGATAACAATTATCCAAATAATTAATTTTTTATTCATTTTTACCTCCTTTCATTTTATCTTTTAATATTACTACCTTTAATTATATGTTTTTATATGTTTTTATTAGCTTGTCTAAAAAATATAACTTTTCTTTATTAGTAATATCCAAAAACGAGATAAGCTATGTATGAAAAGCTTAAGCTATGGAGGTAAGAGCAAGCTTAATCGTCTCATCTTCAAAGCAAATAGATTTTATAAATTATTGATATTGATTTATTGATATTAAAAAAAATTATTTCTTAACCCTCTTTAAAAACTGCTCATAACTTAAATTTCCTAATTCACTTATAATTCCTGTTACATATTCTTTTTTTACTAGTTCAAATGCAGGGTTTTTTATTTTAATTTTTTTTGTGGTTTTCCAAACTTCTTTAAAATCTCTTTGTTCTAATTGTATTTTTGAAATATATTTTAATGAGTCTGCTAAAATATAAACAGGAACCTTATTTGCATGAGCAATTTCTGCAAACATGCCGCTTCCGATTTTATTTATAACACCTTTTTTTGTTATTGCATCTGTTCCAAATAAAACTAAATCTGCATGAATTTTATCTTTTTTATTTTCTTTTTCAATTGCAGTTGCTGCTGCAGAATCAACAAACATTGTTACTTTAATTCCTGCTTTTCTTAGTTCTTCTGCTGTTTTTCTTCCTTGAAAAAGAGGGCGTGTTTCTGTATTGTAAACCTCAAATTTTTTGCCTTTTTTATGGCAATAAATCAAAGCATTGACAACTGTTGAAGAATGGCAGTGGGTAAAAATAATTGAATTATTCTTAATAAGCTTAAAAATTAACTTATTAATCATGTCTTGATTTTGCTTTAGTTTTGTTTTTAATTTATTATGAGTAATTTTATCTGCTTGATTTAAAATATTAATTAAAAATGGTTCTGTTGGCCTAAGAGAAATAAGCTTTTTCTTTGTTTGTTTGTTTGGAAAAAGCTTATATGCTTTAAATCCTGCAAGAGCTATGTTTCTTGCTCCTTGAATTTTAATAGATTTGATATCTTTGCAGAGCTGATTAAACTTAGATTGTTTGTTCATTTTCCCTCTTTTATAATATTTTATTATTAATTGCTGATACTATAAAAATATATTGGATCATTAATTACAGATTAAATAAATCCAATCTTATTTACATAAATTATTCAGATTTATTACTCCTGTTTTGTTTTAAAAGTATCTTATTTTATGTTTTGTCCAAGATTATAATGCTCATTGAACAACTGATATCTTATTCTGTTCTGGCCCTTCAACACCCAAATCTTGTTTAGTTAAAAACCAGGCAAATTTCAAGAAATTTTTTGCAATAGGATTGTCTATATTCAACTTATACATATCAGATTTTCCAACTCTTCTTGTTTTGATAATTATGCCCTTTTCTAAAAACTCATTAAAAAAACTTATCAAAGAGTTGTAACTTATATTTGCTTCTCTTGCCATGTCAGTCATATTAAAATCAAAAAAATGATTTCCAATTAAAAAATTTAAAAATCTTAGTTTAGGAGTATCCCCAAAATATTCTAAAAATGCAGAGGTGTTATCTTCTTTCATCTTAAAGATATAATAAATTTGTAATTTATAAATGTTTCTATAATTTAGGTTAAAACTATCAAAATCAGAAACATTTAAATAATCTATAATATTGTCAAAAATATGGAAAAAGAGAAGGCGCAATTAATGTTTAAATTAGCATTTTCTAAAAAGAATTGGGGAGCAAAATATGACAGAACAGAACATTTCAAAAGATTTCAAAATTTAGATAAAATAATTAAAGAGTTAAGCAAAATAGGCTGGCTGTTAATTAAACATAAACCAAAATATACAGGAATCTCATTAAACCCTGCTTATAAAAAAGAGATTATAGAGTTTATTGAAACAAATATACCTGAAGTTAGAAGGTGGATAAAATAATCTAAAGGTTATTGATTACAAAATTAAAGTTATCTTTATCAACAATATTTAAAAGGGTTCGTGTTTATATAATCATATAATTAAAAGGGGTAAAAAAGGTAAACAATACTAATATGAAATTAAAAACATCAATTGCTCGATATAGGAGGCATATCTTCGCATGCTAGAAATGTTAGTCAACCCAGCAAAAGCAGAAAAAAAACCTTGGGAGCTTTTTTTTATTGGAGCATTTTATGCAACAATTTCTTTATTTCTTGTGAGATGGATTTTTACTCCTGACCCTGTTTTATCTAAATATTCTGGAATTTTAATTGTTACTTTTTGTGTTATGTTCTCTATTCCTTTTATTTATTATACTTTTAAACTTGAAGAAGAAAAAGACCTTGCTATCACAGGTTTTAAAAGACTTTTAATAGAACATGATAAAGCAATTTTAGCATTTATGTTTTTATTTTTAGGTTTTGTTGTTGCTTTTTCTTTTTGGTATATTGTCTTTCCTACAGGAAACCAATATTTTACAGCACAAATTGAAACTTATTGCATGATAAACAAACCAGCTCATTTTGATGAATGTGTGTCTTCTTATGGAATATCTCGAGTTTCAAAGACAACTGCTTTTCTTACTGCTAAAGATAAAATAGTTAATATTTTTGCAAATAATATTTATGTTTTAATCTTTACTTTAGTTTTTTCTTTAATTTTTGGTGCTGGAGCTATATTTATTTTAGCTTGGAATGCTTCTGTTATAAGTTCTGCAATTGGAATTTCTGCTGGTGCTAATCTAGCTAATCTGCCTCTAGGACTTATGAAATATATGATACATGGAATCCCAGAGATTGGAGCTTATTTTGTTGGAGCCTTAGCAGGGGGGATTATTAGTATTGCTGTAATCAAACATGATGTTCATTCAGAAAAATTCTGGGTAATTTTGCAAGATTCCTTGAATCTTGTTATTATATCAGTAATAATCTTGTTTATTGCAGCTTTAATAGAAGTGTTTATCACTCCTGCTTTGTTTTAAATATTTATCTTGAGTTTATAATTTGTTTTTGTTAATTTTATACTAATTTAATAGATAAGTTTAGTTTTCTTAAGCAAGAATTGAAAAGGTCTATTTTTTCTTACAAAACTTATTAATCTTAAAAAATCTTCAGGATTTTTTTGGCCCAGAAAACTATAAGAATTTTCTTGGGTTTTATAGATTATTGATGCTGCATTTTAAAGAGTAATTATCTTAGATATAATATATATTAATAACCTTTATATTAATTATAGATTAATATAGAAATCAAAAATTTCTATGTTTTCATAAGATATACTCAACTTATGAAAACTTTAAAAACAACCTAATTTTAATAAAAACATAAAAAACAATGAAAATTAGAAATAATTTTCAAGTATTTAAATTTCAAAAAATTTAAACATGGTAAAATTTTTATGTAAAAATTGTAATTATAGATTTGAGTCAGAAAAGGCTTTTGACTGTCCTTATTGTGGCAAGGAATCAATTGAAAAAGAAAAATCTGCAGGAGAACTTTTAGAAGAGGTTGATAGGATATTACAAGGTTAATCAGATATTAAAAATAAGATTAGTAATAGTAGAATAAGAGGGTAAACATTAATAAGTTTATGAATAGCAGCTTAACTTATTAAATAAAAAATAAACTAGATTACTAAGTTATAAAAAACAAGCCAATAAAATAAAAATGAATGAAAAAAATAGTATAATTAATGACATTCGAGAAGAAAATATTGTAAAAGATACAAGAGCTAAAGGAGATTTAGTAGAAACTGAAAAACTTATTGAAAAAAGGACTGAAAATTTTTTGAAATTTTTTAAAAAGACTCATATTTGGGTTCTTGGATTATTAATAATTGCAATTATTTTAGGAGTTTATATAAGAAGCATGCCTATGCAGGACCATGGAGGAAAACCAGGGTTATGGGATATTACAACAAATACTTGGACTTTAGGGCCTGACTTAGACCCTTGGTTGTTTACAAGATATGCTAAAATAATTATAGAACAAGAAAGCTTGCCTGAAAGAGATATGATGAGGAATGTGCCTTTAGGATTCGCAACTTCTGCTGAGACCAGATTATTGCCTTATATGATTGTTTGGACTTATTATTTAATTAATTTATTTGGAGAATATCCTATTGAATTTGCAGCAGTAATTTTTCCAGTTATAATGTTTGTATTAACAATAATTTTCTTTTTTCTTTTTGTTAGAGAAATTTTTCTTAAGAAAGAAGAGAATACAACTAAAGCAAACATTATTGCTTTAATCTCTGTATTTTTTATGATAGTTATTCCTGTATTTTTATCAAGAACAATTGCAGGAATTCCAGAAAAAGAGCCTGCTGGTTTCTTTTTCATGTTTCTTGCTCTTTATTTATTTTTAAAATCCTGGAAATCTGAAAAATTAAGAAATAGAATGATTCTTGGTATTTTAGCAGGGATTACAACTGCTTGTCTTGGATTGATTTGGGGAGGGATTATTTATGTTTTTATTACTATAGCTATTGCTAGTTTAATTGCTTTTCTTTTAAACATGGTTCATAAAAAAGAATTAATAACATATTGCTTATGGATGGTTTTTTCATATTTGCCAATGTTATTATTTTCTACAAGATTTTCTATAAAAGGATTAATAACTTCTCCAACTACTGGCTTGCCTTTTATTGTTTTTTTTATATTTTTTATTCATTTTATTTTATGGAATACTCTTATTTCAAAAAAAGAACTTTTTAAAAATCCTGAAGGATTTTTAAGCCACAAAAATTTTCAATTTTTGATGTTTAAAAAATTTAATTTATCAAATAAAACTATTTCTTTAATTATCACATTTATTTTAGGGTTAATCTTAGTAATTTTTATTCTTGGCCCTAGTTTTATCATAGATACAATAAAAAATCTTAATAGTATGTTAATTAATCCTATTACTGGAAGATGGGGGCAAACAGTTGCAGAAAACAGGCAACCTTATTTTACAGAATGGGGGGGTAGTTTTGGGCCTTTTATAAAAAATATTCCTATATTGTTTTGGTTATTTTTTATTGGTTCTGTGGTTTTGTTTAAGAATATGCTTAATAAAATAAAAAATAAAGAAGCATGGATTTTAACAGGATTATATGCATTATTTTTCCTTGGATTGGTTTTTTCAAGATATGCTCCTCATCCAGCTGTTTTAGACGGAGAAGGATTTATCAGCAGGCTTTTTTACTTTGGTTCTGCATTATTATTAATTGCATTTTTTATTTATTATTCTAGAAGATATTATAAAAATAAAGATAATAGTTTTGAGAAAATAGATTTTTCACTTTTATTTTTATTTTCATTATTTATTATATGCTTAATTAGTGTAAGAAGTGCAGTTAGATTAATTATGGTATTAGGGCCTATTGCCCCAATTTTTGTAGGATATTTGATTGTTGCTGTGATTATTAAATTTAAACAAACAAAAGATGAGACAGCTAAGATTGTTATAGGAACATTAGTTGTTTTAATCTTATTGTTAAGTTTTTTTATATTTTTTGGGAATATAATCACTAAAACTCCTGGATTTTATCAAGAGATAAATAGTCAGGCATATAGTTTTGTACCTTCATCTTATAACCAACAATGGCAAAAAGCAATGCAATGGGTAAGAGATAAAACTCCAGAACAGGCTGTTTTTTCTCATTGGTGGGATTATGGTTATTGGGTCCAGAGTATTGGAAACAGAGCAACAGTTTTAGATGGAGGAAATGCTATTTCTTATTGGAATTATCTTATGGGAAGATTGGTTCTCACTGGAGATAATCAAGCTGATGCTTTAGAGTTTCTTTATAATCATAATGCAACTCATTTATTAATTGATTCTAGTGATATTGGTAAATATGGGGCTTTTTCAAGCATTGGAAGTAATAAGGATTTTGATAGATACTCATGGATGGCTGCTTTTTTACTTGATGAAACACAAATTCAAGAAACACAGAATCAAACAATTTTAGTTTATCCAGGAGGGGTAAGTTTAGATGAAGATTTAATTATTAAAGAAAATGGAAAAGAAATTTTATTACCTGGAAGAGGAGCAGGGATAGGTGCAATAATTATTCCAACTCAGAAAAAAACTGAAAATGAAACAAATTTTGAACAACCTTATGTTATTGCTGTATATCAGGGGCAACAATATAAAGTTTATTTAAGATATTTAGCAGTTCAAGGCAAGGTTATTGATTTTAAATCTGGAATTAATGCTAGTGTTTATGTTTTTCCAAGTTTAATTGTTCAGGGAAATGGGGTTAATTCAAATCCAATTGGTGCTGCAATGTATCTTTCTCCAAGATTAATGAGAGGGATGTTAGTTCAGGTTTATATTTTAAATGACCCTTTTAAAAATTTCCTTAATTTTAAATTAGTTCATTCTGAACAAAACATAATTGTAGATAGTTTAAATCAGCAGGGCATGAATCTTCCAGAATTTATATATTATCAAGGGGTCCAAGGGCCTATTAAAATATGGGAAATTGAATACACTGGAAAAGAGAAAATAAAACAAGAATATCTTGATATTGATGCAACTAAATATTTAGACTGGAATTTGTAAAAATGAATCCTATATTAGTAATACCTCTTATTCTTAGTTTTGTCTTGACTGCATTAATATTGCCAAAATGGATTAGAAAATCCAGACAGGTTGGGCTTTTATGGGAAGATATGAATAAATTTAATCATCCAAAGAATGTAGCTTCTTCTGGAGGGATTGTGGTAATTATGTCTTTTATTTTAGGTGTTTTATCCTATATTGCAATTAGAACATTTATTACTGAAGGAAATGGATTAAATCTTAATATATTTGCTTTATTAAGTGTAATTTTAATTTTGGCTATTGTTGGATTAGTTGATGATTTATTAGGTTGGCAACATGGAGGACTGTCTACAAAATTTAGATTATTTTTACTTTTTATGACTTCAATACCATTAATTGTAATAAATGCTGGAACACATGAGAGTATTATTCCTTTTTTTGGTTTAGTAAATTTAGGGATTTTATATCCTTTATTACTGATTCCTATAGGAATTGCCGGGGCTACTGCTACTTATAATTTTTTAGCTGGGTTTAATGGATTAGAAACAGGGCAAGGAATTATTATTTTATCTTTTCTTTCATTTATTGCTTATATTACTGGAAGCCCTTGGTTAACTTTAATTGGGATAATTATGGTAGCTTCATTATTTGTTTTTTATTTTTATAATAAATATCCTGCAAAAGTTTTTCCAGGGGATATTCTAACCTATTCTATTGGGGCCTTAATAGCTTGCATGGCTATTTTAGGCAATTTTGAAAGAATTGCAGTTTTTGTTTTTATTCCTTATATAATTGAAACAGGATTAAAATTAAGAGGGAAGTTAAAAAAACAATCTTTTGCTATTCCTCAAAAAGATAAAAGTTTAGAAATGCCTTATAATAAAATCTATGGACTAACTCATTTGTCTTTGTTTTTATTAAAAAAATTTAAAAAGAAAGTTTATGAAAAAGATGTTGTTTATTTGATTTTTATATTTCAAATAATAATTTGTTTGCTTGCTTTGATTATTTTTTGGAAGAGGTTATTTTAAATGAAGATTGAAAAACCTTTAAATATTTTTGAGAGAATAAGTTTTTTTATAATTTTAAATTTCAGTAAATTTATGATATTTTGTTTTGTTGGGGTTACTAGTGCGGGCATTGATTTGATAACATTTAATATTTTCTTTTTTTTTAAATTTCCTTTTTTTGTTTGCAGAATTTTAGCAATTGCAGTATCTATTATCTATAATTTTTCTATGAATAGAAATATTACTTTTAGGGCCGGAGGGCATTCTATAAAAAGACAGGCCTCGCGTTATTTGATTGTTTATGGAATCGCAGTATTAGTTGGTTTAACAACAAGCATAATTGTCTTTAATATTTTAGGAGATGGGACAATTAATGCAAATATTGCTTCAATTATAGGGATTTTATTAAGCATTCCAATTAGTTTTCTTGGTTCATTATTCTGGGCTTTTAAAAATCCTGATAAAAAATAAGGTTGTTTTTGTATACTATTAAATATCTTATTTCTATAGATTTGTAATTTTATTAGTTCATAATGAGGGTTAGTCTCTAATAGATACTTAATTTAGTCAAGAGCTTAATTATAAAAGAAGTTTTATAATTTATAAATCAAAAGTATTGGTTGTTGTTGTGCTTGATCTGCAAAATAAGCATTTACTAATGTTAAATTTTTGTTTTGTGGATAAGAATAGGTCCAGGGCGGACTGTTTTGAATAATAGAAACCATATAATACTTTAGATTTTTGTTTCCTTGCCTTAAAACCTCAAATTCTTCTTCTGTGTTTGGGAATGAATTTGCACTCCTTCCTGAATAATATTCTATTTGATGCATGCTTTGAGACATAATAACATCTGTTGGTGCTGAATTTTCTTTTAACCATAACCCTGCATTTTTTATTTCCAAATAAGAATAACTTTTTGATTTAATTAAGTCATTTGCATGCCCTGCAGAGAATATTTGAATATATATGTTAAAACTTAATAAAAACACTAAGAAAATTATTGCAATAATTTTATTGTATTTTTTTATATAATCATAAATTTTTAGAAGAAATATGCTTGAGATTATGAATATAATCGGAAAAGTATGCAGAAGATATCTATCTTCATTATGAGTAATTAAAATAGAAGATACTAAAAAAGGGATTACTAATACTAAAAAAATAAACCAGTCTTTATTTAATCTTTTATCTTTATTTTTAATTAAAATATCAAATCCTAAAAATATTTTATACATTGAGGCTAATCCTAAAATAAAGATTATTAATAAAGGCCATGAAGAATAATTAGGAAATAGAATAAGATAATTTTTTAAAACTGTATACCCGCTTGTAAAATAATTAGTAGTTCCTGGGTATGGAACGAATACACTCGAG
>Ga0315276_10000809_pt1 | contig 27384 bp, 25 predicted proteins | sample YL17G05_0_MG_FD_204542 | JGI IMG/M metagenome (GOLD analysis project Ga0315276, IMG submission 204542) | Sediment microbial communities from Yellowstone Lake, YNP, Wyoming, USA - YL17G05_0 | ecosystem: Environmental > Aquatic > Freshwater > Lake > Sediment | place: USA: Wyoming | collected... | reverse complement strand
CCGGTGTTGTACCGGCGGCTGATGAGCTCGTCGAGCATGGAGCGCTCCCACTCGGTGCCGCGCTCCTTGCCCAGCTCGTCGATGGCCAGCACCGGCACGCTGGCGAGCGGCCCGAGGATCTCCATGTGCCCGCGATTCGAGCTGAAGCCGGCGCGGATGTCGGAGAGCAGCAGCATGAACTCCACGTAGCGGCAGGAGATGCCCTTCTCGAGCGCCAGCCAGCGCAGCGAGGCGGCCAATAGATGCGTCTTCCCGCAGCCGGGCTTTCCGTGCAGCAGCACCCCTCGGCTGGCCTGGTCGGTCCGGACGCCGTGGGCGAACCCCTCGCAGGAGGTCTTGGCGCGCGACTGGCTCTGTGACCACGGACGAAACGTCTCGAAGGAGGCCTTGGCGACCGCGGCCGGGATGTTGGCGGCGTTGAAGGCGGCGATGCGCTGGTCGAGGTGGCGGCAGCTGCAGGCCTGGGCCACCCGCGCGGCGCCGCTCGCCACCATGATGTAGCCGGTTCCCCCGCACCGGGAGCACGCTGCCTGGCAGGTGCACCGGTGCGCCCGGGCGGAGCCGCCGACGACCTGTTCCACGGCGTACCCTGCACCGCCGCACGTGGTGCAGGCGCCGCTCTCTCGCGTTTCCGGCATCGGGCGGCGAAGTCTACACGGTCCCGCGGAGGCAGAGTATCCCCGCCCGCCGGGCTGCCTCGAAGAGGTGCGTCCGGAGTGTCTCGCGGTAGGCGGCGCGCCGGGCGCGCCGGGTGCGGTCGCCGGCCAGCAGCCGGCAGCGAGGGCCGAGGGCCGAGCGTTCGGCCCGCTCCATCGCGCCGATCCACCGGTGCAGGAGCCGGTCGTCGGCGGCCTCGACGGCCCGCTCGACCTCGTCGAGGGTGTTCGCCCCGGCCGGGAGGAGGTCCGTCGCCTCCAGGTAGGCGGCACGTCGCGCACCGATCGACGACGCCTCGGCCTCGGCGAGCCTCGCCCGGGCCGCCTCCAGGCGCGAGCGGGCCACGTCCGGCTCGGGGCCGCGGGCCCCTCCGTCGCCGACCCGCCCGTCCCGGTAGGCCCGCCATTCCTCCTCCACGAAGCCGCGCATCGCCCGCAACGACCGTGGCGCCGCCGCCGCCGGGGCGCGATCCCGCGCCAGCTCCTCCCAGCCGCGCCGGAGGCCGCGGCAGACCACGGCAGCCGGTATTCCGCGCCGCTCCCACTCGCCCACCAGTTCCTGGTCGAGCGGAGAGAGCAGGAGCCCCGACCCCCGGAGCTGGAGGAAGAACTCCGCCACGAGCGCAGGGTAGGAGAGCGCGTCCGACGGGATGAGCGACACCGAAGAAGAGTAGCGGCAACGTCTGTCACGCCCGTGGGCGAGGCGTGATCAAACGCCGGCTGCGGCGCGAAGCTCGGAGGCCGTCTGGTAGCGCATGGACGGGTCCTTGCGCAGCAGCCGCTCCGCGGCGGCAGCGAGGATCCGATCGGCCCCGGGATTCAGCTCGAGAACGGGCGGCGGCTCGAGGCTCGTGATCTCCCGCCAGAGCTCGGCAGGCGCCGACGAGGGGAAGGGGGGACGACCCACCAGCAACTCGTAGAGGATGACCCCCATGCTCCAGAGGTCGGCGCGGTGGTCCACGTCGCGGCCGGCGGCCTGCTCCGGCGCCATGTAGCGGTAAGTCCCCACCACGCGCCCGGAGAGGGTGAGGGCGCTCGAATCCGAGAGCTGCTTCACCAGGCCGAAGTCCATGATCCGGGCCCGCCGGGCATCGTCCACCATGATGTTCGAGGGCTTGAGGTCGCGATGCACGAACCCCCGGCCGTGCACGAATTCGAGGGCGCAGAGCACCTCCCCGAGGACGCTGCGGAGGCGGGCCACTCGCTCGGGCCGGTTGAGCTGGAGGGCCAGCCCTGCCGAGGGAGGCTCCGGCTCCGGTTCCTCGCCTCCGGCGAGGTCCACCGCGCGCGGCGGGTCGGCGGTGCGTCGCCACGACCCGGACCCGTCGTCGGTCTCCGGCTCGTCCATGAGGTCCGCAAAGGCCCGGATGTCGGCGACCCCTGCCCCCGGCGGGCGGGCCACGAGGGCCTCGACCTCGTCGTGGGTCTCCGGCTCCCGCAGCCAGGCCTCCATGTCGAAGACCAGCCCCGCACCTTGCTCCAGGGCCATGCCGGACGCGTGGGTCGAGGAAATTTCCAGGATGGGACTGCCGGCGAGCGGTGCGAGGTAGGTGCGCAGGTCGAGCCCCTCCACCAGTTCCATGGCCAGCCACGAGTAGCCCTCGGCCTGGCCGGCGTCGAACACCCGGACGATGTTGGGGTGCTGGAGCGCCCGGAGCACCTCGAACTCGCGCGCCAGCCGGCGGGCCGAGGTGGGGTCCACGGCGGGTGCGGGTCCGAGCAGCTTCACCGCCGCCGCCATGCCGTCGAGGAGGTGCCGGGCCCGGTACACGGTGCCGACGCCTCCGCGGCCGATGACCGAGAGGATCTCCCATGGACCGACGCACCGCGGGGGCACGAAGAAAAGGATAGGGGCCGGCGGCCGGACCGGTCAAATCCGCTCCTCGGCAGACGGTCCGGGGGGCGTGCTATAAGCCCGCCCGTGGCGGAAGAAGATCTCGTTCCGTGGATGGAGGCCCGGGTCCGGGCGCGTCCCCTGCCGCGCCACGTCGCCATCATCATGGACGGCAACGGCCGCTGGGCCGAATCCCGCGGGATGTCGCGGGTCGAGGGGCACCGCGAGGGGTCGGAGTCGGTCAGGGCGGTGACCCGCCAGGCGCGAAAGCTCGGGCTCGAGGCCCTCACGCTCTACGCGTTCAGTTCCCAGAACTGGGGGCGCCCCGGCGAGGAGGTGGGGGCGCTCATGCAACTCCTCGCCGAGTACCTCGACTCCGAGCGCGCCGAGATCCTGGACAACCGCATTCGCCTCCACACCATCGGGGAGACCGGCCGGCTGCCCTCCTTCGTCCGCGATCGGCTCGAGTCGGTGCGCGCGGCGTCGGCGGGGAACGATGGGATGGTGCTGACGCTCGCCCTCTCGTACGGCGGACAGGAAGAGATCGTCCAGGCGGCCCGGGCCGCGGCGGCCGAGGCCGCGGGCGTGGACGCGGCGTCGATCGAGGCCCACCTCTGGACCGCGTCGCTCCCGCCGCTCGACCTGCTCGTGCGGACGAGTGGCGAGCAGCGCATCTCCAACTTCCTGCTCTGGCAGGCAGCCTATTCGGAGCTGGTCTTCACCGACACGCTCTGGCCCGACTTCCGCGAGGCCGAGCTGCTCGGAGCCGTTTCCGAGTTCCAGGCCCGGGAACGCCGCTTCGGCCTCACCGCGGCGCAGGTCGAGGAGCACTGACCCTATGCGCGAGCAGAACCGGAACCTGGCCGTCCGGATCGTCACCGCGCTCATCCTCTTCCCGTTCGCCGTCTGGATGACCTGGCTGGGGGGGCTGCCCTTCGCGCTGCTCATCGGCGTGGCGGCCGCGCTCTCCGCCGGCGAGCTCATCTGGATGTTCGAGAAGCGCCTCCCGCCCACGGGCTGGCTGGGCGTGCTCGGCGCAGCCGCCTGCCCCGTCGGCGCCTGGATGTGGCCGCAGGGCGGCAGGTCCTTCCAGGACTGGTCGGGCGTCCTCGCGGCCGGGGCCGTCGTGGCGCTGCTCGCCGCTGCGATGCTGCAACGGGGCCCGCTCGAGCAGGCCCCGCGGTCGGCCGCGCTGGGAGCGCTGGCCTGGGGCTACGCCGGGCTCCTGCCGGCCGCCGTGGTGGCGCTCCGGGTCCGCGAGGATGCCGGCTGGCAGTGGGTGGTACTGCTCTTCGTCGTGACCTGGGCGAACGACACGTTCGCCTATTTCACCGGCCGCTTCCTGGGAAAGCGGCCGCTCGCCCCGCGCCTCTCCCCCAGGAAGACCTGGGAGGGGTTCTGGGGCGGCTCCGCCGGGAGCGTCGGCGGTGCACTTGCCGTGAAGTTCCTCTTCCTCCCCGGCCTGTCCGTCTCGGCGGCGGTGTTGGTGGGCGCCGGGGCGGCCGTGCTGGGCCCCCTCGGCGACCTCTCCGAGTCGATGCTCAAGCGGGCCGCGGGCGTGAAGGACTCGGGCAGGATCATCCCGGGCCATGGCGGCCTCCTCGACCGGATCGACGCGGTCCTCTTCGTGGCCCCGTGGGTGGTCGCCTGCGCGATGTGGCTCTCCCGATGAAGCGGCTTTCCATCCTCGGATCCACCGGCTCGATCGGCGTCCAGGCCCTCGACGTGGTGGCCCGCTTGCCGGGGCGCTTCACCGTGGTCGGGCTCGCGGCGGGGCGCAACGCGGAACGGCTCGCCGAGCAGGTCCGTGCCTTCCGGCCGCTTCTCGTGTCGGTCTCCGACGCGGCGGCGGCCGGGAAGCTCCGGGAGATGCTGGGCCAGGACGCCCCGGAGATCCTCCACGGGGACGCCGGCGCGATAGCGGTTGCCACGCTCTCCGAGGCCGACTTCGTGCTCGCCGCCATCTCCGGCGGGGCCGGGCTCCGCTCCACGGCCGCCGCGGTCGAGGCCGGCAAGCCGGTGGGGCTCGCCAACAAGGAGTCGCTGGTGCTGGCCGGCGAGCTGGTGATGCGGCGGGCGGCGGAGCGCGGGGTGACCATCCTGCCGGTGGACAGCGAGCACAGCGCCATCTTCCAGTCGCTGGCCGGCCACAACCGGGACGAGGTGCGCCGCCTCATCCTCACCGCCTCGGGCGGCCCGCTGCGCCACGTGCCGGCCGACCGGATGTCCGCCGTCACGCCCGCCGAGGCGCTGCGCCATCCGAACTGGACCATGGGCGCCAAGATCACCGTCGACTCGGCGACCCTCATGAACAAGGGGCTGGAGGTCATCGAGGCCCGCTGGCTCTTCGACGTGGAGCCGGGCCGCATCGACATCCTCGTTCACCCGGAGTCGATCGTGCACTCCATGGTCGAGTACGTGGACGGCCAGGTCGTGGCGCAGCTCGGGGTCTCCGACATGCGCGGCCCCATCAGCTACGCGCTCGCCCACCCGGAGCGGATCGCCCTCGACCTGCCGCCACTCGACCTGGCCCGGGTGGGACACCTCACCTTCGAGCCCCCCGACCCGGCCCGCTTCCCGGCCTTCATGCTCGCCTACCGGGCGCTCGAGATGGGCGGCACCGCGCCCGCCGCGCTCTCCGGCGCCGACGAGGGGGTGGTGGAGGCTTTTCTCGCAGGCCGGTGCGCCTTCGACGCCATCGCACGGGTCTGCGCCGAGGTCCTCGACGGCCACCGCGCCGAGGCGCTCGGGTCGGTCGACCAGGCCATCGCCGCCTCCGACTGGGGCCGGGCCGAGGCGCTGCGGCGGGTCGGATAGCTCCAGCGCCCCGGGCGCCCCGGAATCCTCCTGCGCGCCGGCGGTTGTCGGGCTAAGACGACGTCTCCATGGCGAGCGAAATCCTACTCAAGATCGGCTCCATCGTCCTCCTCCTCGGGGGGCTCATCTTCGTCCACGAGCTGGGCCACTTCCTGGCCGCCAAGGCGCTCGGGGTGAAGGTGGTGAAGTTCTCCATCGGCTTCGGTCCGAAGATCCTGGGCTTCCGCCTCGGAGAGACCGAGTACCTGCTCTCCGTCCTGCCGCTCGGCGGCTACGTGAAGATGGCCGGGGACGAGCCGGGCGCCGAGGTGCCGCCCGAGGACCGGGGGCGTGGCTTCCTCGATGCGCCGCCGTGGAAGCGTTTCGTCATCGCCTTCGCGGGCCCGGCCGCCAACCTGGCCTTCCCGGTCGTCATCTATTTCGCGCTGGCGATGGCCCAGAACGGGTCGGCCGTGCCCGGCCCCACGCTCGGCACGGTCATGCCCGGCTCGGCCGCCGAGCGCGCCGGACTGCTCGCCGGCGACCGGGTTCTCTCGGTGGCGGTGCCCGGGAAGCCGCCCACGCCCGTCCGCTACTTCTCCGACCTGCGCCAGGCCGTTGGCCCCCGCGCCGGCGATCGCATCGAGTTCTCCGTCGACCGCGGCGGCCAGAAGCTCACCATCCCCGTGGTGCCGGCCGCCGAGAAGGAGTCGAACCCGGTCGAGACCGTCACCCGCGGAGTCATCGGCGTCTCTCCGGCCTTCCCTTCGGCGGTGGTCGCGCCGGTGTTGCCGGGAAGCGCCGGTCCGCTCGCACCGTTCGACCTCGTGGTCCGCGCCGCGGGGCAGCCGGTGCGGAACATGGGCGACCTCGACCGGATCATGCGGGCCGCGCCCTGCGCTCCGCTCGACCTGGAGGTCCTGCGCGAGGCGCCGGTGGGCGCGCCCGGGGTGGCGCTCTCCACCTACGAGCCGCTCCGGATCGGCCCGGTTCCCACCTGTGCCGGCGGCCGCCCGGCCTTCGCGGCCGCCGACCCCACCGTCTCGACCTTCATCGCCGAGGTGACGCCAGGAAGCCCCGCCGCCACGGCCGGGCTTCGGCGCGGCGACGCCATCGCGTCCGTGAACGGCAAGCCCGTGCGCTCCTTCCGGGAGCTGAACCAGCTCTCGCCCGACTTCCTCTCCGGCACGCCGGTGAAGCTCGTCCTCGCCGACGGCCGCGCGACCGAGCTCACGCCCGCCGACCAGGACTACGTCGACGAGATGACCCGCGAGACCCGCAAGCGGATCTCGCTCGGCTTCTTCCCCGACCAGCGTGGGCTCGTCGAGTCGAAGGCGCTGGTGGCCGAGGAGGTGCTGCTCTCGGTCAGCGTCGGCGAGGCCTTCTCGAACGCCGTCGGCCATCTCGCCGAGGTGGTGCGCCTCACCTCGCTCGGCATCGCCCGCATCGTCCAGGGGGAGATCAGCTTCAAGACCGTGGGCGGCCCGATCATGCTCTTCCAGATCGCCGCCCAGGCCGCGCAGGAGGGCTGGGCGAGCTTCCTCTTCAAGATGGCCCTCATCAGCGTGAACCTGGGCATCATGAACCTGCTTCCCATCCCGGTGCTCGACGGCGGACACATCGTGGCCACGGCCGTGGAGGTGGTGACCCGCAAGCCGCTCTCGCTCCGGACGCGCGAGGTGGCGAACCTGGTCGGGATCTTGCTGCTCGTCTTCCTCATGGTCTTCGTCTTCAAGAACGACATCGTCCGGCTGATGGGCTAGGGGCCGTCCGGCCATGCTCGTCGCCGCCATCGACGCTTCCACGCTGACCCTGTCCTGCGCGCTCCTCGAGCTGCGCGGGGAGGCGGCCGAGGTGCTCACCACCCGCACCGACCGCGCCACCGGACCGGGCGGCGGCCACGGCATCCGGCTGCCTGGAGCGCTCACCGACCTGCTCGGGGCGCTCGGGCGCAAGGTGAGCGACGTGGAGGGCTTCGCGGTCGGCCTCGGCCCGGGATCCTTCACCGGGCTGCGCATCGGGCTGGCCACCTGGAAGGGGCTCGCGTACGCCAACCGGCGCCCCATCGTCGGCGCCTCCAGCCTGGCGGCCATGGCGCTCGAGGCGGCCGCCGGCCTGCCCGCGGGCGGGGAAGCGTTGCTGGTGCCGCTTCTCGACGCGCGCAAGGGGGAGGTATACGCCGGCTTCTACCGGGCCCACCTGGACGGCGTCACCGCGGTGCGCCCCGAGGAGGCGCTCGCTCCGGAGGCGGTGGCCGCGCGAGTCGCCGGGCTCGGCCCGGCGGTGGGCTTCGGCGAGGGGTACGCCGTCTACCGGGACGTCCTGGCGACCGGCCTGCCGTTCCTGGAGGGGGCGCCGGCCACGCCTTCCGGAGACGCGGTGGGGCGCCTCGCGGCCGCGCGTCTCGCCCGGGCGTCCTTCGACGACCAGGCCCTCTTCGCGCTCGAGCCCCACTACGTCCGCAAGAGCGAGGCCGAGGTGAAGTTCCCCAATGGGCTTCCCTGACCATGCGCGTCTTTCTCACCGGAGCCACCGGGCTCATCGGCCGGGCGCTGTCGGCCTCGCTCCTCCGGGACGGCCACGAGGTGGTGGCGCTTACGCGGAGCGCCGCCCCGGCCGGCCTGGCCGCCGGTTGTCTCGCCGTGCAGGGCGATCCGGCCGTTCCGGGGGCCTGGCAGGAGGAACTCTCGCGATGCGACGCCTGCGTGAACCTGGCGGGAGAGCCGGTGGCCTCCGGGCGCTGGACGGACGATCGGCGCAAGCGCATCCGCGACAGTCGCGTGCTCGCCACCCGGAACGTGGTGGCGGTGATCGCCGCCGGCGGGCCGTCGGTCCTCGTGAACGGCAGCGCCATCGGGTACTACGGCCCGTGCGGCGACGAGGTGGTCGACGAGTCGTCGCCCCCCGGAAACGACTTCCTGGCCCACGTCGCGGTGGAGTGGGAGGAGGCGGCGCGCCCTGCCCAGAAGAGGGCGCGCGTCGTGCTCCTCCGCACCGGGATCGTCCTGGCTGCCGAAGGGGGCGCGCTGCCCAAGCTCGCGCTGCCCTTCAAGATGTTCGTCGGCGGCCCCATCGGCGACGGGAGCTTCTGGCAGTCCTGGCTCCACCTCGACGACCAGGTGGGCATCCTGCGCCTCGCGCTCGAGGACCCGCTCGCCGCCGGGCCGGTGAACGCCACCTCGCCCGATCCGGCGCGCAACCGCGACCTGGCCCGAGCGATCGGGCGGGTCCTGGGCCGCCCCAGCCGGGTCGCCACGCCGGCCTTCGCCATCCGCGCCGCGCTGGGCGGGATGGCCGAGGTGGTGCTCGCCAGCCAGCGGGTGCTTCCCCGGCGGGCGCTCTCGCTCGGGTACCGTTTCCGCTGGCCGGCGCTCGAGCCGGCCCTTCGCGACCTACTTCACCAGGAGTGAAACATGACCGATCGCCCGATGCAGCTCGCCGTGGTGGGTGCCACCGGCTCGGTGGGGCGGGCCGTGCTGGAGGACCTGGAGGCCAGGACGGTCCCGGTCGCGCTCCGGCTCTTCGCCACGGCCAGCTCCGAGGTGGACCTGCTCGAGTTCCGCGGGGACGAGCTGGAGGTCGAGAAGCTCGACGAGAAGGCCTTCCGGGGCTGCGACGCAGCCATCTTCGCCACCCCCGCGCCGCTCGCGCGCGAGTGGGCGCCCAGGGCCTGGGCCGACGGCTGTCTGGCCGTGGACCTGACCGGCGCCTTCCGCTCCGCGCCCGAGGTGCCGATCGTGGTGGCCGGCTGGAACGACGGTGCCGTCGCGGAGGGGAAGGCCCGGGGCGTGGTGGCCGGTCCATCCGGGCCGGTGGTCCCGCTCGCACTGACCCTCGGACCCATTCACCGGAAGGCGGGGGTGGAAAGGGTCGTCGTCACCGTCCTGTACGCCGCCTCCGGAGCCGGCCGTGCCGGCGTCCGCCAGCTCGAGAAGGAGATGGTGGCGCTCCTCAACGGCGAGGAGCCCGACGTTTCCGAGATCTCCCACCGCATGGGTTTCAACCTGGTGCCGCAGGTGGGCGCCTTCGACGCCGGCGGGCATACCGACGACGAGGTCGCCGTCGGCTCGGAGCTGCGGCGGCTGCTCTCGGCCCCGACACTCGCCGCCGCCGCCACCGCCATCCGGGTCCCGGTCTTCTACGGACACGGACTCACCGTGAATGTCCGGACGTCGCGACCCCTGGCTGCCGAGGAGGCCCGGGCGTTGCTCCGCGCATCACCCGGGGTCAAGGTGGTGGACGCCCCCGGGGAGCGGGTCTACCCCATGCCCATGCTGGCGGTGAACGACGACGCCGTGCTGGTGGGGCGGATCCGGGAGGACGCCTCGCAGAGGAACGGGCTCGACCTGTTCCTGGTGGCCGACAACCTGCGCTGCGGCGCCGCCAGCAACGCCGTGCGCATCGCCCAGGAGTGGGTTCGGCTCCAGCGCGGGTAGCCCTGAATGGGGCGCTGGCGCCCGATCCGGCCGCACGGCGCGTTGCCAATTTGTCAGGCGGGCGTGCATGGGCGCCCCCCCTTTGCCAAAAAGGCGGGCCCGATTCGCGGGGTCCCGATGCTCCCCGCGTCGACGGGAGCTTGCAAGGGTGGCCCCGGCCTTGCAGAATCGACCCCCATGCTCCGCAGAGCCACGCTCCTCCTCTGTCTCCTCCCCGGCGCAGCGCTGGCCCAGATCGCCACTCCCGGCACGACCTCGGCCCTCGTCACGACCCAGGGCACCACGGGCCTCGCCAACCAGGCCGAATGCGTTTCCACGACGAGCACCTCGACCTGGACCGTCGCCTCGAGCGTGACGCCGGTCATCGTCAACGGGGACCGGTACCGGCTGGGGGCTGCCACCCAGACCACGGGCTGCACCACGAGTGGCACCGTCCCCGCGGGGATTTCCCAGGACGTGACGGCCACCGGCGCCACGCAGGTGATCCAAGGGGTGTTCGTCAGCGCCATGGCCACCACCGCGAGCGTGGGGAGTTGCACGCAGGCGAACGACGTCCCCGTCGTCCTCTGCGTCTACTACCTCCCGGGCGGCGCGACGACCAACTGGCAGCTCGTCTCGCAGGGGACCTTCGTGTTCCAGCTGGCCATCCCGCCCAGGCCCACGATCAACGGCGTCACGCCGGGTGACTCCCAGCTCTCCGTGTCCGTGGCGGCGGGCACGGCCACCGCCACCGAGACGGCAACCAGGAGCGTGACCTACAGGGTCACCTGCACGCCCTCCGCGGGGGGAGGGGCTCCTTCCACCGGCGGTCCGAGCAACGTCGGAAGAGTGATCTGCGCCGGCCTCACGAACTCGACCCCGTACACGGTGACTGCCCAGGCTTCCAGCCAGGCCGGAAACTCCAGCGCGGTCTCCGACGTCACTGGCCCCAACGCCAGCACCACGCCGCTGCCCTTTCTCGACTTCTGGCAGGTCTACAAGGACCAGGGGGGCGTGGAGCAGGGCGGCTGCAGCACCGGAAGCGCGGGCGCGCTGGCCCCCGCGCTGGTCTTGCTCGGGCTCCTCGCCGTCCGCCGGAGGCGCTCGTGAAGAAGGCCCTCTTCGCGCTGGCGCTCGTGCTGGCCCTTCCCGCCGCGGCCCAGAGCCCGGTCGTCGTCTCGAAGGAGTCCCCGCGGTGGGGTTCCTTCCAGGTCTCAGTCTCCCCGTTCAGCCCGAACATCGACTCCGAGTTCACCAACGCCGCCTCCCCTCCGTACGCCACCGCCTTCGGCACCAGCCGCCCGCTCATGGTCCAGGGGATCTTCTCCAAGTCGGTCTGGATCACCGAGGTGGGCACCCTCGACGTCGGCTTCGGCGCCGGCTACTGGCAGGTCTCGGGTCAGGGGCAGTTCACGGATTCGAGCGGCGTGGTCCAGCGAGGCGGAAGCACGAGCCTCATGATCATCCCGCTCCAGATCGCGGTCGCCTACCGGTTCGACTGGTTCTACGAGCGGTTCGACGTCCCGCTCGCGCCCTACTTCCGCGGCGCCCTCGTCGATTACGTCTGGAACACCAGCGGCCAGGGCGGCGTGTCGAGCTGGACCTCGGCGACCGGCACCACCTACAGGGGCAACGGCGCCACCTTCGGCCTGTCGGGCACGCTGGGGCTGGCGCTGGTGCTCGATGCCTTCGACACCGGCATGTCGCGCCAGATGGATTACGACCTCGGCATCAACCGGTCCATGCTCTTCTTCGACTTCACCAAGTCGAGCGTGAACGACTTCGGGTCGCAGAAGAGCTGGCAGCTCGCGCCGAGCTACTGGGCCTGGAGCGCGGGCCTGCTGTTCGTCTACTAGCCGGCGACCACGCCGCGCTTGCGTCCCACCTTCACGAAGGCGGCGACGGCCCGGTCCACCATCTCAGGCGTGTGGGCGGCCGAGAGCTGGACGCGGATTCGCGCCTCGCCCTTCGGCACGACCGGGAAGCTGAAGCCCACGACGTAGATCCCCTCGTCGAGCAGGTCGCGCGCGAAGTCGACCGCCAGCCGGGCGTCGCCCAGCATGATGGGGGCGATGGGGTGGAACCCGGGCCTGAGCTGGAATCCGGCCGCCGTCATGCCCTCGCGGAAGCGCCTGGCGTTGTCCATGAGCCGGTCGCGCAGATCGGTGGAGCCCTCGAGCAGGTCGAGCGCGGCCAGGCTGGCGCCCACGATGGGGGGCGCGACCGTGTTGGAGAAGAGGTAGGGGCGGGCCCGCTGTCGGAGCAGGTCCACGACCTCCTGGCGCCCCGCCACGAATCCACCGGCGGCGCCGCCGAGGGCCTTCCCCAGGGTCGAGGTCATGATGTCCACGCGCCCCTGCACCCCGAAGTGCTCGGGCGTTCCCCGCCCGGTGCGTCCCACGAAGCCCGAGGCGTGCGAGTCGTCGACCAGCACGAGCGCCCGGTGCCGCTCGGCGATGGCGCAGATCTCGTCGAGCCGGGCCAGGTCGCCGTCCATGGAGAAGACCCCGTCGGTGACCACCAGCCTGAGCCGCGCGTCGGCCGCCTCGGCGAGCTTCGATTCCAGATCGGCCAGGTCGGCGTGGGCGTAGCGGAACCGCCTCGCCCTGGCGAGGCGGATGCCGTCGATGATCGAGGCGTGGTTGAGCGCGTCGGAGACGATGGCGTCCGGCTCGCCGAGCAGGGCCTCGAAGACCCCGCCGTTGGCGTCGAAGCAGGAGGAGAAGAGGATGGCGTCCTCGAAGCCGAAGAAGGCGGCCAGGCGACGCTCCAGCTCCCGGTGTCGGTCCTGGGTGCCGCAGATGAAGCGCACCGAGGAGAGGCCGTAGCCGCGGTCGTCGAGGGCCGCCCGCGCCGCCGCGAGGAGCCTCGGGTGGTCGGAGAGCCCCAGGTAGTTGTTGGCGCAGAAGTTGAGGACCCTGCGCCCGCCGACCTCGATCTCCGCGCCCTGGGGCGACTGGATGATCCGCTCCTCCTTCCAGGTGCCGGCGGCGCGGATCTCCTCGAGGGCGTGGGCGAAGACGTCGCGAGCGGTGTCGTACACGGCGGCCTCCTGGGACGGGGTCAGAACTGGATGAGGACCTTGGGGTGAGCCGTGATCTTCTCCTCGAAGGAGACCGGCTCCCAGGTGGAGAAGGGCACCACGGTGTCCTTCCCGCCCTGCAGGATGACCCTCCAGATCTGCTCCTGGATGTTGGGGGAGGTGGACTCGAGGAGATTTCGGGTGATGTGCCAGGTCTCGAAGATGCGGCGACCCACGACGGCGTGGAGGCTGATGCCGTCCACGATGACCCGCTCCAGGCTCTCGATGACCGCCTCGCCGCTCTTCAGGCCGAAGAGGATGACGTGGCCGCCGCGCCGCACCGCCGAGATGGCGGTGTTGAGCGCCGCGTTCGACCCCGACATCTCCAGCGCCACGTCCACGCCGACGCCGTCGGTGAGCTGGTGGATGGCCCTCGTGATCCCCTCGTCGTGGACGTAGGAGGTCTCGGTGGTCTTGGTCGGCTCGACCACCGCGTCGGCGCCGAGCTTCTTCGCCATCTCGATGTGGGTCTTCATGGGCTCGACGCCGATCACCTGCCGGGCGCCCAGCGCGCGGGCCACGGCGATGGCGAAGAGGCCGATGGTGCCGCAGCCGATGATGGCCACCGACTTGCCGCGCAGGTTCACCTTGGTGCAGGCGTGCACGGCGTTGCCGAAGGGCTCCTGGAGCGCCGCCACCTCGGGCCGGATCTTCGCGATGTCGGTGGGCCAGAGCGCCTGGGCCGGCAGCTTCACGTACTCGGCGAAGCAGCCGTCGACGCTGATGCCGATGATGCGGTCGGTGGCGCAGACGTGGTTGTCGCCGATGCGGCACTGGTAGCAGGTGTTGCAGATGATGTGGCTCTCGGTGCTCACCACGTCGCCGGGGCGCAGCCCGAAGTCGCGAGTGGCCTCCGGGCCGGCCTCCACCACCTCGCCGAGAAGCTCGTGGCCGATGACGCGAGCGTCCTTCCCCTCGGCCGCCAGGGTCGACTGGATCATGTCGCCAAAGGCGCGGCGGAACCAGATGCCGCGGTCCGAGCCGCAGAAGCCGGCGAAGCGCGGCTTCACGATGACCATGGAGGCGTCGCGGTGGTCCTTGCCCACGTCGAGGGTGGGGCGCGGCACGCGCTCCTTGCGGAGCCCCTTGGAGGTGCCCCAGGGGTCCTTCTTCCTGTCGTAGACGAGTGCCCACATTTCCTGGTCCATGCGCTCCCCTCGGGGTGAAAGCCGGGTCAGTCTAGCGTCCCGGGAGGCTCCAGGCACCGTATACTCCGGCGCGCATGGCCTCCTTCCCTTCTCGCCGCTGGCGCTGGGTCCTCGGCATCGGGGCGGCGGCCCTGGCCCTCCTCCTGGGGGGTCGAGCCGTGCTCGGCCCCAGGGTGCCGGTGTGGGTCGTGGAGAGGCGTGAACTCGTTCAGCGCGTCGTGGCGAGCGGCCGGGTGCTCGCGCCCGCCAGGATCCAGATCGGGAGCGTGGTCGTCGGCAGGGTGACCCGCGTGGCGGTCGAGAAGGGGGACCGGGTGAAGGCCGGCCAGGTGCTCGTCCAGCTCGACGACGCGGAGTCGCGCGCCTCCCTCGCCCAGGCCCGGTCGGCCGTGGCCCAGGCGGCTGCCCGGCTCGAGCAGGTGGAGGTCGTGTCGGCCCAGGTGACCACGCAGGCGGTCCGGCAGGCCGAGTTGCGGCTCGAGCAGGCCGAGGTGAAGCTCGCCCGCAACCGCACGCTCGCCGAGGCCGGCTCGGTGAGCCGCTCGGATCTCGACGACGCCATCCAGGCCCGCGACCTGGCGGCGAGCCAGCTCGCGACCGCGCGCATCCAGGCCAGCGCTGCGGCGACCGGTTCCGACCGGCACGTGGTGCAGGCGGCACTCGAGCAGGCCCGGGGCGCCGAGCAGGCCGCCGCGGCCCGGCTCGACCAGCTGCAGATCCGCTCCCCGGCCGAGGGCGTCGTCACCGAACGGGACGTGGAGCCCGGCGACGTGGTGCAGCCCGGTCGCCCCCTGCTCGTCGTCGCCCGCGACGGCCCGACCCAGCTCTCCGTCCTGCCCGACGAGAAGAACCTGGCCTTCCTGGGAATGGGCCAGCCGGCCAGCGCCTCGGTCGACGCCTTTCCCGACCGGATCTTCCCGGCCCGGGTCGCCTACATCGCGCCGGCGGTGGACCTCTCCCGCGGCACGGTCGAGGTGAAGCTCGACGTCCCCGATCCCCCGGCCTTCCTGCGCCCCGACATGACCGTGTCGGTGAACGTCGAGGTGGGGCGCGATGCGGCCGCGCTGGTGCTCCCGGCGGGCGCGGTACGCGATGCGGGAACCGACCCGTGGACGCTGGTCGTCCGGGGCGGCCGCGCGTCGCGGCAGCCGGTGAGCCTGGGGATGCGCGGGGAGGGGACGATCCAGGTTCTCTCCGGCCTCGCGCCCGGCGAGGCGGTGGTCGCGCCAGCGTCGACCGTCGGCCCCGGAGCGCGGGTGCGCACGGAGCCGGCCCGCTGAGGGCGGGGCGGGGCATGCGCTTCGAGGTCTTCATCGCCGTGCGGTACCTCAAGGAAGGCAAGGCCCAGACCGCGCTCGTCCTGGGCGGGACCGCGGTCGGCGTGGCGGTGCTCATCTTTCTCACCGCCCTCATCGGGGGCCTGCAGCGCACGCTCGTGGCCCAGACGCTGTCGGCGCAGGCCCACATCCTGGTGAAGGCCCCGGAGCGGCTGGCGCGGCCGCTTCCGGCATCCAGCGCCGTCGCCGACCATGTGGAGAAGGTGCCGGATCGCATCCGATCGATCGAGCAGTGGCAGCAGGTCCTGGAATCGGTCCGGGCCATCCCCGGCGTGGTCGCCGCCACCCCGACGGCGGCCGGATCGGCGTTCGCCAGCCGGGGTCCCGCCACCAAGTCGGTCGCCCTGCGCGGCATCGATCCGTCGACCTTCTCCCAGGTCATCGAGATCGTCCCCAAGATGAAGGCAGGCCGGTTCGCCCTGGAGGGGACCGAGGCCATCATCGGGACGGTCCTGGCGAGCGACCTCGGGGTGGCGGTCGGGGACAAGGTCCGCCTGGCCACGCCGGAAGGGCGCGGCGACGTCTTCACCATCGCCGGCATCTTCGACCTGGGGAACAAGGACGTGAACCAGCGCTGGGTGTTCGTCCCGCTGCGCTCCGCCCAGACCCTGCTCGACGTCCCCGGAGGCGCCACCACGCTCGAGGTCAAGGTGGCGGAGATCTTCGAGGCCGAGAGGCTGGCCCGGGAGATCCAGCGGAGCTACGGCCTGGCCGCCGATAGCTGGATGGAGGTGAACCAGCAGCTGCTGGTGGGCCTCAGGTCCCAGTCGGCGTCGAGCTGGATGATCCAGGCGCTGGTGGTCCTGGCGGTGACGCTGGGCATCGCCAGCGTGCTGGGGGTCTCGGTCATCCAGAAGTCGCGCGAGATCGGGATCCTCAAGGCCACCGGGACGACCACCCGGACCATCCAGCGCATCTTCCTCCTGGAGGGAGCCATCGTCGGGGCGGTGGGCTCGGTGCTGGGCGCGGTCCTGGGCTCGGCCATGGCGCTCGCCTTCGCGAACCTGGCCAGGGGGCCCACCGGCGCCCCGCTCTTCCCGGTGGACCTGACCCCGGGGCTCTTCCTGGGGGCGGCCACGGTGGCCATCCTGACCGGAACGCTGGCCGCCTGGTTCCCGGCTTCCCGCGCGGCTCGCCTCGATCCAGCCGAGGTCATCCGCTATGGGTGAACCCCGCCCCGAGGTCCTGCGCCTGGAGGGCATCACCCGCGACTTCGGCGAGGGGGAGGCCCGTACCCAGGTGCTGCGCGGGGTGGACTTCACGCTGCGTCGTGGCGAGTTCGCCGCGCTCATGGGGCCTTCGGGTTCGGGCAAGAGCACGCTGCTCCACATCATGGGGCTCCTCGATCGGCCGACCAGCGGCCGGATTCTTCTCGGCGGAGAGGACACCGGAGCGATGGACGACGACCAGCTCACCCGCCGGCGGGGCACGACCCTCGGATTCGTCTTCCAGTTCCACCATCTCCTCCCCGGGTTCACGGCGCTCGAGAACGTCATGATTCCGATGGCGGCGGCGAAAGGGCGTCTGGACGCCTCGATGCTGGAGTGCGGGCGGGCGCTGCTCGATCGGGTGGGTCTCTCGGCCCGGGCCGACAACCGGGTCACCACCCTTTCCGGAGGCCAGGCGCAGCGGGTGGCCATCGCGCGGTCGCTGGCCATGGATCCCGGGATCGTGCTGGCCGACGAGCCAACCGGAAACCTCGACACCCAGACCGCCGACGACGTCTTCTCGCTGCTCCGGGAGGTGAACCAGCGCCAGAAGGTCACCTTCCTCGTCGTCACGCACGACCGGCGGCTCGCCGAGCGAACCGACCGGATCATCGAGCTGGTCGACGGCCGCATCGTGTCCGACCAGGCGAACGAGCGCTAGCTGCATGGAAATTGCCCCATACATCCGCGCCGCGGCCCGGCGCGCCCTCACGCTCCCGGGCGAGGCGCTCGCTTCCGAGTGCGACGAGGAGTTCTTCGTGGCCGGGGGTCCGGGAGGACAGCACCGCAACAAGACCGCGAGCGGCGTCCGCCTCGTCCACCGCCCCACCGAGGTCACCGTCACCGCGACCGAGCGGCGCAGCCAGGCTCAGAACCGGTCCGTCGCGCTGGTGCGCCTCCGCGAGCGGCTGCAGGCTCTCTCCCATGTCCCCAAGAGGCGCGTGGCCACGAAGCCCACCCGCGGCGCGAAGGAGCGGAGGCTCGCGGAGAAGCGGCACATCTCCGAGCGGAAGTCGGGGCGGCGCGACCTGGAGTGAAGGAGCCCGGACCCGGCGTCGCCGTCAGGGCGCGATGGCGGCGGTCCCGGGGAGGGGCAGGGCCTCCACGAGCCCCCGCTCCACCAGTCGATCCACCGATTCCCGGATCTGGGCCGGAGGCGTCCCGCAGTCCTCGAGGGCGTGCCCGAGGTCGGCGAACGATCGACGCCCGGGCCGGATCTGGGCCATCACCACGCCGTCACCCGGGGAGAGCCGGAGCGGCTCGGCCCAGCGCTTCTCGGCCAGCGCAAGCGCCTCGCGGCCGAGCGACCTCACATCCTGGACGGTGGCCCGATACGCCGCCTCCACCTCGACGCCCTGGGCCGAGAGTCCGAAGCGCTGGCCACGGGGCCAACGCCGATCGTGCTTGGGCTGTGGGACGGAGAACATGGGCTGTACTCATGGGGCCCACCCAGGGTGGGTGTCAAGAACCCCGTGGGCAGAACGCGAGCCGAGCCGGCTAGCTGGCCACGCGAACCAGCGAGATCAGGGGTTCGTCCGGGTCGTGCGGTCCAGTGAGATCCACCTCGCACTCGACCATCCAGTCCACCTCCCCAGCCTCGTCGACGATGCGCTGGACGGCGCGCCACCGGCGAGGCTCGACCTCGGTGAGGAAGGTGTTGTCCGGCCGCCGGGCCGCCGGCGTCACGTCGATGTGCGTGTGCTCCGACCAGTAGGGCGCCAGCGCCTCCTCGAGCCGCTTCGGCGTCCACTCCTGGCCCGGGACCTGGCGGACGAGGGTGGCGGCCTCCTCGAGGGACCCACGCGCCAGGGCCCCGAGCAGCCGGTGCAACTCCGCGCGCACCCGGGACGTGAAGGCCCGGGGGTTCGCCGCCGGGTCGAGCGCGAGGGAGGGCGCCGCCGGGGCGAGTCCGGGGTCCGCCGCGGCAGGCAGGCCCGGCTCGGCCTCGCCGGCGCGCATCCGCTCCCACTCGTCCACCAGGCTCGAATCGACGCCGCGCACCGTGGCCCGAAGAAAGGCCACCACGTCCTCGAGCGCCTCGTCGCGGTAGGTCTCGGGGACGCTCTGAGCCAGCGTCTTGAAGGCCTCGGAGAGGTAGCGGAGCAGCACCCCCTCGCTCCGCTGCAGCTCGTACTCGCGGACGTAGTCGTTGAACGACATGGCCCGCTCGACCATCTCCCTCGCCACCGACTTGGGCCGGATGTTCTCGCGGCCGACCCACGGGTGGTGGGCTGCGAACTCGTTGAAGGTGGCGTAGACGAAATCGGCGTTGGGCTTGGGGTACTCGACGTGCTCCAGCGCGGCCATTCGCTCGTCGTACTCCTTGCCCTCGGCCTTCATGCGCGCCACGGCCTCGCCTCGGGCCCTGTCGAGCTGCTTCCAGAGGACCACGTCCGGGTTCTCCAGGATCGACTCGACCTGGGTGAGCACGTCGAGGGCGTAGGTCTCCCGCTCCGGATCGATGCGGGGCAGGCTGTCGAGCAGGTAGAGCGACAGCGTGTGGAAGATGGAGAAGTCCCGCTGCAGGCCGCTGGCCGGGCGGACGTGGCGCCCCCGGTGCCCCTCCACGCCGTGCAGTTCCAGGAGTCCCGCCGCGCGAAGCGTCCGGAAACGCTGGGCCGCCACTCGTCGATGGCGCGCCCGGACGTGGTCGTTCCCGTGGGAGCGCCCGATGAGCTCGATGAGCCGCCCGTAGCGGCCGCCGCGCCGCGAGGTCTCGCTCTGGAGCAGGTTGAGCAAGAGGCCGAAGGTCACGTCGAACCGGCTCTCCAGCGGCTCGGGGGCCTTGATCTGCAGCTTCTCGAAGGTGTTCCGGTCCCAGGGGACGAACCCCTTCTGCGGGGGCTTCTTCTTCTCGATCTTCTTCCCGGCCGCCTGCTTCTCGGCGATGCGCTTGTTCTCGATGACGTGCTCGGGGGCCTGCGCGACCACGAAGCCGCGGTCGTCGAAGCCCTTGCGTCCGGCCCGCCCGGCGATCTGGCGAAAGTCCCGGGCGGTCAGGATGGCCGTCTTCTCCCCGTCGAACTTGCAGAGCTGGGTGAAGAGCACGGTGCGGATGGGGATGTTGACTCCCATGCCCAGCGTGTCGGTTCCGGACACGACCTTGAGGAGCCCTTGCTGCGCCAGCCTCTCCACCAGGAGCCGGTACTTGGGCAGGAGACCGGCGTGGTGGAGCCCGATCCCGTGGCGCAGGAAGCGCTGCAGTTCCTTGCCGAAGGGGGTGTCGAAGCGGAAGCCGGTGAGGGCCTCCTTGAGCCGCTCCTTCTCCTCCTTGGAGGAGAACCTGGCGGACATGAGGTTCTGCGCCTGCTCGGCCGCTGCACGCTGCGTGAAGTTCACGAGATAGACCGGCGCCCGCCCCGCGCTCACCATCTCCTCCAGGGTCTCGTGGAGCGGGGTCTCCTGCCAGACGAAGTCGAGCGGTACCGGGCGGTCGTCGCTGCGCACCTCGGCCACGCCCCGGCCGGTGAGCGTGGTGAGCCCCTCGGCGATGACCTCCACGTCGCCCAGCGTCGCCGACATGAGCAGGAAGCGGGCCTTCTCGAGCAGGAGCAGCGGCACCTGCCAGGCCACGCCGCGATCCCGGTCGGCGTAGTAGTGGAACTCGTCCATCACCACCGCGTCGGCGCGCGGGCTCGCCTCGCGGAGCGCCACGTTCATCAGGATCTCGGCGGTGCAGCAGATGATGGGCGCGTCGCGGTTCACGGCGCCGTCCCCGGTCATCATGCCCACGTTCTCCGGGCCGAAGAGGCGGCACAGGTCGAAGAACTTCTCGTTCACGAGCGCCTTGATCGGGCAGGTGTAGAAGGAGCGCTCGCCGCGGGCCATGGCCTGGAAGTGGAGAAAGTTGGCCACCATCGACTTGCCCGACCCGGTGGGCGTCGAGAGCACCACGTGCCGCCCCTCCAGCAGTTCCAGGATCGCCTCCTCCTGGGCCGGGTAGAGGGAGAGGCCGGACGAGGTCACCCAGGAGACGAAGCGATCCAGCACCTCCGAGTCGTCGAGGGGAGGGGCGCCCGGGAGCGGGAGCAGCGCGGCGAGGGGGGCTTCGATGGACATCAGGGACCCGGGAGCGGGCAGCCGAGCCTGGCGGCACGGGCGGCGGCGTCGAGGGGGAGGGGACGTGCCCGGTAGCGGGCGGCGACGTCGCGGAAAGCTGCGCAGGCCTCCTCCCGACGACCGAGGCCGGCGAGCGAGACGGCGGCCTGGATCGGGTAGTCGGGAACGCCGGGGTCGAGGGCCCCGGCGGCCCGGAACTCGGAGAGCGCGGCGGACCAGTCGCCGTTCACTCCAAGTGCCTGGCCGAGGACGTTGCGCATGAGGGGGTCGCCGGGGCTCGCCGCGGCGGCGCGCCGGGCGTCCGCAAGGGCTTCAGCGAGGCGCCCCAGCTTGCCGAGCGCCGCCGCCCGGTTGGTCCGGAGACCGGGGTCGTTCGGCGACAAGGCGAGCCCCCGATCCAGCACCTCCAGCGCCTCGGCGGGGCGACCAGTGGTGACGAGGAGCGAAGCGTGGTTCCGGGCCAGGCCGATGACCCGAGCCGGCTGGAGCGCCACCCTCCAGGCCCGGCGGTAGGATGCCTCGGCCCCGGCGAGATCGCCCCGACGCTGCAGTTCCATGCCGAGGTTGGTCCAGGCGCGAGCGTTCTCCGGCGATGCCGTCGCGGCCTCGCGCCAGAGCGCCTCTGCCGAACGCCAGATCTGGGCTCGGGAGGCGAGTGCCAGGCCCAGCGCGAGGAGGACGAGCGAGCCGAGCACTGCGGCGGCCAGCGTGGCGCGCGGCTGGGAGAGCAGCCGGTGCAGGAGGGCGTCGGCCCCGACGGTCGCGGCCAGGAAGGGGCCCAGCGAAGCCAGGTAGACGCGGTGCTCCACCGCCAGGTCGGTCACCGGCACGAAGGAGGAGGTCGGCGAGAGGGCCACGAACCAGAAGAGGATGCCGAAGGCCGCGACCCGCTCCGCCGGCCGGGGATCGGGCGAGCGCTCGGCGCGAGCCCAGAGGAGCGCGGCCAGCGCCAGGAGCGCCACCACGCCGGCGCCGGCGGCCAGGACGGCGCCGTCCGGCCCCAGGCTGGGCTCGAAGAATCGGTCGAAGGCGAGGTCGCGCGGCCAGGCCAGCAACCGGAGATACAGCCACTGGATCCGCAGCTGGGTCAGGAAGTAGGCGCCCGCGGAGAGCGGCGTCTCCGAGAACCCGGCGCCGCCTCCCGGGTTCGCCGCGAAGGATCGGAAGTGGAGGGTGGCGCTCCAGGCTCCGAGCGCGAGGAGCGGCGCCGCCAGGACGAGGGCGCGCAGCGCGCGGCGGCGCAGGGGTGCCGCGCCACGCTCGGACGCCGGCGCCACCACCGCCTGGTCGACGACGAAGGCGCCCGGGAGGCTGATGGCGATGGTCTTCGCCCCCATGGCGAGCAGCCACCCGAGGGCGCCTCCGGCCCACGCGGCAGCCGCTCGCCCCGTTCCCCAGCCGGCGGCGGAGCGGTCGAGAAGCGCGAGCGCGAGCAGGTAGAGGAGCGACGCCAGCACCTCGGAGCGCTGTGCCGCGTAGGCGACGGCCTCGGCCTGGATCGGGTGGAGGGCGAAGAGCCCGGCGACCACCAGCGCCACGCCTCGGGGGCGCGGATGACCGGCACGACGGAGGAGGGGCGCCAGGAAGGCGAAGGCGAGGACCACGGCGGCCAGGTGGAGGGCCAGGCCGACGGCGTGGAAGCGCGCGGGGTCGAGGCCGGCCGCCCGGTAGTCGATCGCGAAGGTGACCTCGGTCACGGACCGTGAAGGGCCGAGCATCTCCGCCGGCGACGGAACGCGGATGGCGCCCGGCTGGCGCAGCCGCATGTTGGCCTGGATGCTTCCCCAGTCGTCGAGGACGAAGGGGCCGCGCAGCGATGGGGCGTAGGCCAGAACGGTCGCGACCGCGAGCAGGAAGGCGAGCGCGCCCCAGGGCGCGAGCCGCGTCGTCAGGGAGGGGCGCTTCATCCCGGGCGAGCGTCCGCCGGACGGGACGCACCGTCAAGCGGGAAGGGAGATGCCGGCTCGCTCGAGCCACTGCTTCAGCTCGGCCTTGGCGACCGCCTTGGACAGCGCCTCGGCGGGCTCGACGAGCCCCTTCTTCACCAGGTCGAGGAGCGAGTCGTTGAGCGTCGCCATGCCGATCCCCTTGGCGGTCTGCATGACCGAGGGGATCTGGAAGGTCTTTCCCTCGCGGATGAGGTTCGAGACGCTGCTCGTGCAGAGCAGGATCTCCATGGCGGCCACCCGCCCGCCGCCCACCTTCTTGCAGAGCACCTGGGTCACCACCGCCTTCAGCGACTCGGAGAGCATGGTGCGGATCTGCGACTGCCGGTCGGAGGGGAACTGATCGATGAGCCGGTCGACCGTGGACGGCGCGCTGTTGGTGTGGAGGGTCCCGAAGACCAGGTGGCCGGTCTCGGCGGTCTCGATGGCGATGGCGATGGTTTCCAGATCCCGCAGCTCGCCCACCAGCACGACGTCCGGGTCCTCACGGAGCGCGGCGCGCAGCGCCGCCTTGAAGGACACGGTGTGGGTCCCCACCTCGCGCTGGTTCACGAGGCAACGCCGGTTCTCGTGGACGAACTCCACCGGGTCCTCGATCGTGACGATGTGGTCGTCGCGGTTGCGGTTCACGTGGTCCACCATCGAGGCCAGCGTCGTCGACTTGCCCGAGCCGGTGGGCCCGGTGACGAGCACCAGACCCTTGGAGAGGAAGCACAGGTCGAGGATGGCTCGAGGCAGGCCCATCTCCTCCGCGGTGCGGATCTTCGACGGGATCTGGCGCATCACCGCGCCGATTCCGTGCCGGTCGGCGAAGACGTTGATGCGGAAGCGCGCCTCCTCGGTGGCATGGGCGAAGTCGGTGTCGGAGCGCTCGTCGAACTCGGCCCGGTGCCTGGCCGGCGCGAGGGTCCAGAGCATGGCGGCGAGCCGGGAGGCGTCGAGGACACCCAGCTCCGGGGCGGGCACGATGTCGCCGTCGACGCGGAAGGAGGGCGGGTTGCCGCTCGACAGGTGGAGGTCCGAGGCCCGCCGCGCCACCACTTCCGAGAGGAGCCGGTCCATGGCTTCGCGCGGATCGGCGGGAAGGGGGGCCACTGGAGGGCGCTCCGATGGCGAGGTCACGACGGGCGGGACGATGACCCAGGGGGACTCGGCGATCGGCTCGGGGATCTGGGACGACGACGGGACGGGGGCTGGCGCGTCGGAGGAGGCCGGGCGAACCACGGCGCGAACCCCGTCCCCGCGGGCCTCGAAGAGGATCTCCATGGCCCCCGCCGGAGACGCGTAGCGAAAGGCCGTGGTGCCCGGCCGCGGGAAGCCCGCTTGTATCTCGGAAGGCACGATCTCGGCGAACGCTCCGACGATCTGCGACGTGGAGAGGGGCTGACGGACCAGCACACGCTCGGCGCCCCCGGAGCAAAGGACCGCGCCCTGCGAGGTCCGGAAGAGCAGCTCCGCACCGGGGCTGCCGGCGAGTCGATCGATGAAGGCGTCCAGGCGGGCCATCTAGTGCCTCGAGAGCAATGCCACCCGGGCCACGTGGGCCCGGCCGACGAGCGCGACGCCGTCCCGCTCCAGGAGGCGGAAGAAGGGCTCGGGCCGGTTGAGGAAGTCGATGAGTCGCTCGCGCGACTCCGGAGCGACGTAGGCGACGAGCCCGGTCACGCAGGAGCCGTCGACGAGCGTGATCTCCACCTCGTGCTCGGTGGGGATGGTGAAGGAGGCGTCGGCGGGCTCCTCGGCCGCGGCCACCCGGGCCAGCGCGATCGACGCGCGGTGAAGAAAGGTCATGAGCCCGCTCCCGGCGTCCTGGGCCGGGATGAACGGGGAGCTGCCGTTCAACAGATCGGAGAGTCGCTCGGGCCCCTCGTGGGACGCGGCGCCCTCGCCGAGAAAGATCGAGACCCCGCGCGCGTCGCCTCCGGGGAGGACGACCTCGACCAGGACCGCCCGCTTGGGAACACGCAGGTCCTCCATCCCCGGAAGGTATAGCACGTGGCATGCCCTTCCCCGGGGAGGCTCGCTGCGCTAAAAGGCGTCCATGAACTGCCCTCACCACATCCAGTGGGTGATCGAGGCCCCGGCCGGCCTCCACCAGTGCTTGCAGTGCTTCGATGCCGTGGCCAAGAAGGACATCACGCCCAAGTTCGAGGATCTGGGCGAAGATCTGCAGAAGCGCTGGGATGCGCACGAGGCCCGGGGCGCGAAGAGCGCGTCGTCGCCGCCGGCGCCCTCGGCGGCGTAGGGGTCTGCAGGGGGACGATGCGACCGATTCCGCTTGCCGCGCTGGGGCTCCTCGTCGGGCTGGCCTTCCCGGCCGGAGGCGCGATCCTCGGCGCAGGGGGGCCGGTCCTCTGGTTGCTCGGCGCGGTGCCGGCGCTGCTGGCGCCGCTCTGCTGGGCGCTCGGGACCCAGGCCGAATCGATCGAGGACCGCAGCGACGAGATGCAGCGGGTCGCGCGCGCCCGGCGCGACGAGGCGGAGCGGACGTCCGCCGAGCTGGCGCTGCGGGCCAAGGGGCTGGTGGGGGCCGTGGCCTCCCTGACCTCCAGCACCGAGGAGACCGCCGCCGGCGTGCGGGACACGAGCGCCACCATGTCCCGCCTCTCCAGCAGCGCCACCGCGTCGGCGCTCACGGCCGAGACGGTGGTGGGGCTGGCGCTCGAGTCGGAGCGGGCCGCGGCTCGCGGACTCTCCACCGCCGGGCAGTCGCACGAGGCGCTCACGCGGCTTGCCGAGGAGGTCCAGGCCCTCTCGCAGCTCATCGCCGGCCTCAACGACCGCATGCGGGACGTCTCCCACGTGGCGGACGCCGTCGCCCAGATCGCCGAGCGCTCCCGCTCGCTCTCCGCCATGGCGCGTGCCCAGGCCCATGCCGACGGGGGAATCCTCGCGCCCGAGGCCTTCCCCGCGCTCCTCGCCCGGATGGACGGCCACGCCGAGGAGACCGCCGAGGCCGCGTCGCGCGCGAACGCCATCCTCGACGAGGTGCGCGTCGCCATGACCGGAGCGGTGGAGGCCGCCGAGGCCGGCAGCGTCCGCGCCGGCGAGGGGGCCATGGTCATCGAGGGGGCGGCGGGCACGCTGCGGGAACTGGCCAGGGCGCTCGCTGCATCGGCCCGCGGCGGCCGGGAGATCGCCGGCGTGGCCCAGCAGCAGGAGAGCGGCTTCGAGCAGGTGATGCACGCGATGAACGGCATCTTCCTGGCCTACGAGCGGACCGCGGCCTCGACCCGCGAGGTGGCGGTGGAGGCCCGCGCCATCGGCGACCTGGCTGGCCGGCTGAAGCGGGCGGTCCGTCCCGAGCCATAGGACGGGCCTATGGTTCCGATAGCCACGATGTGTTGCGCCACCGGCGCGGCGGCGGCATGTCCTGCCCCGGAAGGCGCGGCCCCGGCCCCGCCTTTCCGCGAGACAGGATTCCCGTCCCGGGATAACAGCAGAAGCAAAGGAGAGGTCCACATGGCACAGCTCAAGGGCACCAAGACGCACGGAAACCTCAAGGCCGCCTTCGCCGGCGAGTCGCAGGCGAACCGGCGCTACCTGTACTTCGCGAAGATCGCCGACGTGGAGGGCTACCCCGAGGTCGCCGGCAACTTCCGCGAGACGGCGGAGGGCGAGACCGGCCATGCCTTCGGCCACCTCGACTACATCAAGCAGGTGGGCGATCCGGCCACCGACCTCCCCATCGGCGACTCGGTGGCGAACCTCAAGTCGGCCGTCGCCGGCGAGACCCACGAGTACACCGACATGTACCCGGGCTTCGCCAAGACCGCCCGCGAGGAGGGCTTCACGCAGGTCGCCGACTGGTTCGAGACGCTCGCCAAGGCCGAGAAGTCCCACGCCGGCAAGTTCGGGAAGATGCTCGACAGCATCAAGTGAGTCGGGCCTGCCGCTCGTTCCCGGGCTCGCCTGCCGGGAACGGGCCGCCGTGCCGCGGGGGATCGACATGGCCGAAGCCGGCAAGAAGGTGAGCTACGATCCGACGCCCGGCCTGTCCTACGATCCTTCACAGGCCGTGTACTGGGATCCGGCCGCGCTGCAGGGCGAGGAGCTGCGCGCCTTCGACATCTGCAATGGCTGCCGCATGTGCTTCAAGTTCTGCGACAGCTTCCCGCGCCTCTTCGAGTTTCTCGACCGGAAGGACCACGACGTCCACCGCCTCGACGCCGGCGAGATCGAGCAGGTCATGGACGACTGCTTCCAGTGCAAGCTGTGCGAAGTGCAGTGCCCGTACACCCCGCGCGACGGTCACCCCTTCCAGCTCGACTTCCCGGCGCTGGTCCACCGCCACGACGCACAGAAGTTCCGCGCCAGCGGCGAGAAGCGAGGGTTGCGCGAGCGCTTCCTCGGCGACCCCGACATGGCCGGCAAGATGGCCCGCATGTCGCTCGGGCTCGCCAATGCCATGAACAAGGTGGCGCCGGCCCGCTGGGTCATGGAGAAGGTCCTGGGCGTCGACCGGCACGCCGCGCTCCCCGACTTCGCCTCCCAGGCCTTCGACTCCTGGGCCGAGCAAGGTGGCTGGGTGAAGCCCGAGCCCGGCGGCGAGGTGGTGCTCTTCCAGACCTGCTTCGTCCAGAACAACGACACGCAGCTGGGCAAGGACACCCTCGAGGTGCTCCGCAAGAACGGCGTGGACGTCCGGGTGGTGAAGGGGCTGCGCTGCTGCGGCATGCCGGTCTGGGAGCACGGCGATATCCAGCAACTGCGCCTTCAGGCGCAGCATGACCTCGATCTCTTGCTCCCGTTCGTGGACAAGGGTGCGAAGGTTCTCGTCGTCAACCCCACCTGCTCCATGATGATGCGGCGCGAGTGGCCCCACCTCCTCGAGGGCGCCGACCGGGAGCGGGCCGCAAAGCTCGCGCCGGCGGTGATGGACGTCTCCGAGTACCTCTGGAGC